>Ga0209953_1000621_pt1 | contig 12347 bp, 27 predicted proteins | sample SalPonred_H2O_MG_FD_185713 | JGI IMG/M metagenome (GOLD analysis project Ga0209953, IMG submission 185713) | Salt pond water microbial communities from South San Francisco under conditions of wetland restoration - Salt Pond MetaG... | ecosystem: Environmental > Aquatic > Non-marine Saline and... | reverse complement strand
AACTTTCAGATTATGACAGACCAAGAAAAAATACAAAAACTGAAACACGCATTTGAAGAAACTATTTGGATGGCAATAAGATATGCAGACGGAAGGCATACTTATGCACCAAGTATGGTAAGAGATGCTTTAAAAGAATTTCAAATAGTTTTTCCTGATTGGAAACCAAGACCTGATGGTGTAATTAAACCACCTAAAGAAGAAGATATAAAAGGATTAAACTTTGCAAGTGACCACCTGCACGATATTTTTTAATTGTGTACAACATTTCTGCGATATGATGCGTAGCGTTGATAAGCTTAGGCTTATGTATAAAGCGATTAGTATAAAAATTATTAATAGATTAAATAATAAACAAGCAGTTGATATGCATTATATTGCGTGTTATATGACGATAGTGAACAGTTAAAAATAACGAATTATGGAAAAAAGTTTTAGAGTACAACTATTTATGGATGACATTTACCAAGTATTAAATGCAGACGATGATACCGTTGCTTATCAAGGTAGGCTTGCAGATTGTGAAGCTTACATAAGATTGCACGAAGGTGGTTATTTTTAATTGCATATAACACCGAATAACAAAACATTAAAAACATTAACCCTATGAAACTACTTGAAAACGTTGCGGAAAGATATATTGAAAGTTCTAATAAAGGAGCAATAAATTATACAGATGAGCTTAACATTTTAAACCATTTGCTTAACAAATTTAACCCTATTTCTAAAAGCGAATATGCAAAGAAACACAATATAAGCGTTCCAGCAGTTAACGGAAGGATTGAGCGTGGAAATGTGATGTTCTTAAAAATAATTGGCAGAACTTTTATATTTGATTAAATTTACAAAAAAAATAAGACAATGGAAAAAGTTATATTAATAGACTCTGATAGTTTGCTTTATAAAAACATAGAAGACTACGATGCTTATACAGATAGAATTGATGAGATATTATCTGAAGCTATAAGTAAATCTAATGCAGATTTTTATAAAGTTTTTATTGAACACCCTAATAATACAACATTTAGGAAGATAATTAACAAGACTTATAAATCTAACAGGAAAGGAAAACCTTTGCCATTTAACTATAACGAGATAAAGCAATACATTATAGAAACATACAACCCTTATGTGGCTGTGGGTGCAGAGTCTGATGATTACATAGTTTCTACTCTTAACTATATAAACAAAGAATACCCGTTAACAAATGTGATTGTTTGTGCTAATGACAAAGATTATTTAACCTATCCACTTGATTATATGGATTTATACTATGGAAGATATTTAGAAACAAAATCTGTAAACAACAAAGAAGCTAAGTTTAATTTTTATTTGCAAATGTTAATGGGGGATGGTGCAGATGGAGTTAAGTGTTTAAGTGGCGTAGGAATAAAGACTGCATCTAATATGATAAGGAAATGTAAAACCGATTTAGATTACATGAAAGTTATATGGGCAGAGTATAGGTCAAGACACAAAAGCAAGTGGTTAGCTAAAAAAGCTATACAACAAAACTATTTAATGCTTAAATTAAGAGACGATTTAAAACCTTGCAAAAATTTTGATAAAGTAGAATTTGAATAAAAATATAGATTTTACTTTTAATTATTATATCTTTGTAAGAAACAATCAAAGATGGCTAGAAAAAACTTAAAGATTAAAACAGCTACAAGCAGAAAAGACAGAATGTTTTTAGGTGTTCTTTACAAATCTAAGTTAGAGAAAATAATGGCTATGTGTTTGCATGAACAAAATCTACCTATTAATTATGAAACTAAAAAAATAGTTTTGTTTGATAAGATAGATTCAAGTATCGAGAGCTACAAGCGTTCAGCTAATGGTAAAGGAAATTTTAAAAACAGGATGTTTACTAAAGTTTCTGCTATTACTTACACCCCTGATTTTGTTGATAGTGAAGCTCATTTTGACAAGGAAGGCTCATTTATTATAGAGACTAAAGGATACCCTACTCCTGTCTTTAATCTTAGGTATAAGCTATTCGAGAGATACTGCACAATGAATTACAAGAACGTAAGATTATTTATGCCTAGAACATCTAACGATTGCTATGAGACTGCTAAATTAATAAAAGATAGGTATGTATATTAAAGACCTTAATAGAGAGCGAAGGCTCAAAAACAAAGATAAGCTTAATTCAGAAAAAACTAAGTTAGTTAATAATTTTTTTGATGAGATTTATGAGCAACTATCCATAGCTTATGAGAGTATTATGGATAACGAAACAGAAGTTTCTGATTGGGAAATAATTATAAAAGAAAAAGCCAGCGTTTAAACTGGCTTCTTTTTATTTAGCTAAAGCTTTTTTCTAAGACTTTCCTTAGTGAAGCCCCATCTTTACCTTTTAGGTAGTTTTTAAGTTTGTCGTAAGGCTCTTCATCGAAACCTATTTTAAACAATTCGTCTCCTTGCTTATCTACAAACTTATCTTTTTTGTCTGATAACGATATTAAGCCTGCATCTACTGCACTATAACCTAGAGCAATAATCTTTAAATCTTCATCTTCAATCAAATCTTTAATCATGCTTGCTTGTTTAGCATCAACTTTAGATTCAGAGATTAAGTTGTGTTTAATGGTAGATATAGGCATTTTAGATGCTTTGCTTCCTATTACAGCTCTACCTATTGCTTTAGCTTCAAAGTCTTTCAAATCAATAATAGCACTACCTAACTTAATGTAGTTTTGTTCTTGTTCTAATTCTTCTTTAGCTTTTGCTTCAGGGTCTAACTCATAATACTTAACATCTTTATAAGGATGATAAATGCTAAGTAGTTTTTGTAATACCACGTCTTCTTTAGGTACAATTAATCTACCATTGTAGAATACAACTCTACCTAATTGAGCCTGACCTTTTTGCTCATCTTCAAAAAATGTACTGTGATTAATGCAATATCTAATTGCTTTATTCTCTCCTTTATCTTTGTAGATTAATGGATTTCTTTGAGTTGAGATAACTCTTAACTCGTAACTTACAGGAAATGAATCTCGACCATCGCTTCCTAATACTTGGTATGTCCTTGTTTTAGACACCCAATCGCTTTTTTTCTTTGCTATTGGCATAATAAAATGAATTAAATTTATATTAATACAAAGATAAAAAATAAAAACAACATAGTTTTCAACAATTTTTTATATATTTGAACCCGAATTTTAACTTAAATTAAATTAAATATGGCAAGTTTAAACAGCCTTTACATTAAGGCAGAAACATTAGAAACGCTAACAAAAGTATTAGCAAAAAAGAAAGGTAAGGATGCTAAAGGCATTGAGCTTACAGTATCTATTAACGATGAAGGGAATGCTTACGACCAAAACCTATCGGCTTATGTATCTCAATCTAAAGAAGACAGAGAAGCAGGAAAAGATAGATTTTATGTAGGTAATGGTAATACATTTTGGACTGACGGAAACATAAACGTAGTTAAGAAAGAATCTACTGCTTCTGCTACATCTGCTGATTTAGATGAAGACGAAGACGACCTTCCTTTTTAATAAATAACTTTTAAGTAAGTCAATTAAAGGAGATAACATCTCCTTTTTTTGGCGACTATAATTATTAAAAACTATGGAATATTTTGAGAGATACGTATCAATGTGTCATTACACCGAAAAATTAAAATCAATAATTAAAAAACATGAAAACAAAGAATCTTACAGAGAGTTAAACACAGAGATAGGTGTTTTAAAATCAGAAATAGACTACCTTAATTATAAATTAGATAAGGCAAAAAAAGAAATAACCTTAGCTAAAAAGAAAAAAGAAGAAGACGTGTTGCTTCAAAAAATTAGAAATCAAAAAAAACAAATTAATAACTTACTTAAAAAACTAGAAAAATGAGTATTTACAAAAAACTATTACAAATTCAGAAAGAAGTTATGGGCTTAGGAGAAGACAAAAAGTCTTTTGGGTACAAGTATGTATCAGGCTCTAAAGTATTATCACACATCAAGCCTTTAATGAATAAGCATGGTCTTATTTTAAAGCAAGAGATTGTAGATATAGAAAATGAACGCCAGGACTACGAAACAAAAAGTAAAGCTAAAAGTGAAATACTCACTAAAATAAAGATGCGTTTTACTTGGGTTGACTGCGAAACAGGAGAAACCGATGTTAATTTATTTGCAGCTAACGGGCAAAACGATTGGGAAAAAGGATTAGGCTCTGCTCTTACTTACGGAGAACGATACTTCTTATTAAAATACTTCCACATAAGTACAGACGGAGACGATATTGATAACCCGAACAGAAAGGTTGAAGATAAAGAAGTTAAAAAACCTACATCATCTAAGGCTGTTAAATCTCGTACTGCTATTAGCGATATTAATGCTTTTATTAATATACTAGGTACAGACAAAAAAGATAAAGCTTACGCTCAAGCTGTTAACCAAAGATACATTACAGCAGAACAAGCTAAAGCATTAAGCGGTGTGTTAAGTAGTGAAGAAATTTCTAAAATGGTTGTAAAATGATGTGGTGGTTAAAAGCAATAGGCGTAACAGCACATATACTAGGAGTTTTGTTCTTTATAGCTTCTTACGCTAGCGATGATTGGAGTAAAATACATTTAATAATAATATCCGAAACAACAGCAGTTGTTTGTTTTGTAATAAAAAAACTATATGAATAATACAAGAATGGAATCTATTTTATCTAACATACAAAAGATAAATACAGATAATCTGCTTAAAGAAAAAGAAGAAGTATATCTCTTTGCGTTTGTATGCAGAGAGTTTACTTCCCTTAAACAATACGAAATTACAGAGTTTTTAAATAAAGGCGAATGCGATTTTATAAGATTGTATGAGAATGGTAAACTAATAGCTAACAAGATGTTTAATAAAACAGAACTTAAAAAACTAGCTACTATATCTAAGAACAAAACAATAGTAAACAAATCTTCTTTAACTCAGCTTATAAATATGGTTGGAGAGTTTAGGGAATCTTTTGAGTTACCTGTACGCAATACACCACAGCTTATCCCTAATCAAGAGTTTGAACTTAACTTTAAGCTAAGTCAAGAAGAAAACCTAGAATACTTAGATGCTTGTGATGATAGTGATACTGTTGAAGTGCTAGATGCGTTGACCGATGAGTTTTATATTTGGTGTGGAAAGGTGCTATCTCACGGTATGCAAGATTTTATTGTGGATGCGTTTAACGAAGTGCATAGTAGCAATATGAGTAAGCTAGATGAAAATGGTAAGCCTATAAAACGTGCAGACGGTAAAGTGCTTAAAGGAGATAATTATTTTAAACCTAATCTTGATAAGATACTAAACAATGGAAAATAACGAGATTAAAGAGACTATTGAAGGGTTGTTTGGTTTAGATGATATACATTTAAAAACTAGAAAAACAGATTACGTTATTGCTCGTGGTTTATTTAATTACACATTAAGCAACTTAAAGTTTATACCTAAGAGAAGAATAGGAATTATATATGGTTACAATCATTCAACTATAATTAATTCTATAAACTCATTTAAACAGCTAATGGATTACAAAAACGAGTACACAAGTAGAGTTAATGATTTTTTTGAAATTTATAATAACACTACATGGGAAGAACAAAAATAAAAAAACGTCAAGTAAAACAACCGAAAAACTTGACAGATTAATTAAGCAAAAATATAATTATGGGGAGACCAAAAAAACTAAGAGAGTATAAGTTAACAGAAATAAAAAGTAATGTGTATAGAGTTAAGATAACCTATAAAGGAGTTAAGTATATAGATATGCAGTTTGATATAAACGAAAAGTCAGAAGCTATTAAATCTATAGACAGAACAATACTTAAATACAGATTACCTTACAAAACAAAAGCAAACTATAAAAGAATATAAATTATGGAATCAACAATTAAAAAACTAAACGATTATTTTGTAAACAAGTTAATGAATAAGGATTTTGAGTTAACTAAAATTACAGAAAGACTAGCCACAGTATCAATAGATAGCAAATATGTTTTTAATTTTTGGATTGCTAACACATATCATGCATTTGAGTGCTACGAATATGGTAAAAACTTTATGGATTTAGATTTTGACGATACGCAAAATAAATATTTACATAGCTATTTTAATTCATTATACAAAGAGCGAATAAGAGAAGACTTACTAAAGCAAAAAGAAAACATTGAAAAACAATTAAAAAACCTATAACTATGAGTAATTATCCAATAGGTGCAGAACATGACCCTTCTGCACCATACAACAGAAAAGAGCCTATAAACTATCTTACAGAAGAAGAGCAAATAGAGCAAGATATACACGATTCAATAATTGCATTTAACGACACAATAGAGATGATGAAAACCGAAGCATTGCCAAACGATTTAGCTCATCTTAAAGTGTTAGAAGAAAGCTTTAGAGTCATAAACGAACAACTAGAAAGATACGTATGATACTTAAGTATTCTATAATAGTATTTATAACTCAGCTTATTTTTATTGGCTGTAGGACTTGGAACGTAAAAGCAATATCGAAACAAAATATTACACAGGTTTTAATATCTGGAACATTTGTTCACTTGTCTTGGCTTGTTTCTATTGCTATAGGTGCAGTATCTATGCACGAAATCATAACTAAATTTGAATGGAGCTATTTACCTATAATAATTTGCTCGTTAATTGGTGGTTTATTAGGTAGTTATTTATCTATGAAAAGCAAAAGATTTTAAAAACAAATAATTATGGTGTTTGTTTTAGGTATTATAAACGAACTCATAGTACATTAAAATCAATTTAAATAAACTATGTAAACGAATTAAAACCTTAAAATAGAAGTAGAATATTTATGTGGTTGAAAAGTAATGTTTAATATTTTAAAGGTTTTCGTATCTTTGCGATGGTCTGGAAGCCGAAAATATTATGCAACCCTGTTCATTTGGTTTTTTCCAGACCCCATTTGAATAGGGTTTTTTCTTTTTATACAATAAAGTTATGATAATTAAATTTAACACAGAAGACTTAAAAGCATTAAGTCCTTATGAGATTTTCGTTTGGCACATAGTAAAAGAGCTTGAAACAATGGACTATACTCTTATAGGCTCAATAATTAATCAAAAAAAAGATACTGTTTATCGACATATAAAAAGCTTGAGAGACAAAGGGTTTCTAAATCAAGAATCTAAAAACAACGAAGCAATGATAAAAAACAAGTCAATCCTTAAAGGAGACTCAACAAACACATTATATGCTGACGATAAAGGTCATTTAATTTACGATTTTGGTTTTTGTGATAGATATTTGCTTACTGAAGAGTTAGAAATGTTAATTAATGTTTGTAATCAAACTCTAAAATACTACAAAGAAAACCACATAGAAGATGAATTGATTGAGTCTAAGAATATTGAGAGACTAGATATGTTGCATGAAAAAATGAACTCTAAAAATACAAAATAATGGGAAGACTAATAATAGAAAAAGAATGGGCACAAGCTCCAAATAAATTAGTAAGCTGTAAAAAAACAAGCTTAAAAGCAAAAGGCTTATACGTTTATCTAAATAGCAAGCCAATCGATTGGGATTTTGCTTCTTATAGAATAGCTAGTGAACTAAAAGAAAGCGAAGGGTGCGTTAAAAGCACATTAAAAGAGCTTGAAGAAAACGGTTGGTTAGAAAGAAAAAAGTATCAAAACACAAAAGGACATTGGAAAACTGACTATATTTTAAAAGCAAAATCCCTTAGTACAAAAATCCTACCAAAGGAAATTCCTACGGAGGAAATTCCTACAGAAGGAAAAGTAGACAATAAAGAAAGACAGAAGTTAAGTAAACAAGAAAATAATAATAAAGAATCTATCTTTAGGGAAAATGAAAATTTTTCAGAAGAATTAATATTAACAGAACAACAATTCTTAGAGCTATGGAATACTGGTCGTAAAAAGATTTTAAAAGTAGAACACAGTAACTTTAATAAACTTGGCTATAACGAAAAAGAAGAGTTAAAGGAATTAATTAAGAACAAAACAACTGTAATAGAAGTTAAACAATCCATAACAGGACTACTGCAACAAAAGGGAGCTATAGAGAGCATTAAAAACCATCCTAAGCATATATTAAGCGAAGGTAGATTTTATATGTACCTAGACGCTTATAGAAACAATATATTTAATCTTTACGAAAAGAAGTTTGGAAAGAAAGATACGCTCAATGGTCGTTTATAATAGCATTTAAGTTAGCTCTAATGAACTTTAATATGAAAAATAACTTAGTAGTTGTAAAAATAATTTAAACGCCTTAAAACAGAGATATGTTACCAGCACCAAAAAAAGCAATATTAAATATAAAATCTAAACTATCTAAGCCTAAGTTTTTTGTAAATGACTACGATAAAGATTGCTTATTATCTATAATACATTTTTACAATCAGGTTGAAGAAGGTATGAAGTTAGAATACAACGATTATTATATTTTAATAATGTTAATTGTTAGATACGAAATAACAAATAACAACTTAATAAATCAAATTCACGAAATTAACAATGAGCCGATTGAGAAGTTGTCTATCAAAGATATTTTAGCTAGAGTAGACAAGCTTGTTAATAAAGCCAGTATAAGCACACAAGAAATGGAAGTTATTATGGCTTCTCATTTACAAAAAAGAATTAATAATGATATAGATAAACCTAAAGGTATTAACGAAAACACGGATAGCTTAGACGACTTATTGAAGTACATAGATTCTATGTACATGAGTGAAAACCAAACAAAGAATCTAATTAAGATGATAAAAGACTTTACTTCGTTTATTGTAATGAAGAAGTCATCACGTAAATCTAAACCAAAGAAACGATAATGATAGATACTAATTTTAACGAAGGAAGCAATGAGAGAGATTTAGATTGGTTTGAAGAAGAATATAAAAAATCTTTTATAGACTTAAACGAAGAACCTGAGCGACCAAAACCTATTATTAGCATAGGAAAATACGAAGACAAAGGTAAGTTTTATGATAACCCTGTATTTACAGCAGGAGAGTTTAGTTGTATATCTGCACCATCAAAGACTTATAAATCGTTTTTTAAATCTCACTTAGCTGCTATATTTAACTCAGGGAAGTCTGAACACTTTAAGGATATTAAAGGCAGTAAGAATGAAGGAGATGTTTGTATAGATATAGACACAGAGCAAGGTAAATACTACGCTTGGAGAACATTTAAGCGAGTTGCAGATATGAGCGGTAATAAGACGCAAGGATATTACCCATTTAAACTACGACACTTAACTCCAGAAGAACGAGTAGATTTTATAGATGCTATGTTGGATTCTAATAAAATTAGAGGTAATATTAAAGTTGTTTTTGTAGATGGTATTGCAGACTTAGTTACAGATACTAACGACTTAGAGATGTCTCAAAGAATAGCATCTAAGGTTATGAAATGGACTGACGAATACAATATGCATGTTTGCGTAATTATACACAACACATACAACTCTATAAAACCCACAGGACACTTAGGCTCAACAGTTGTAAAAAAAGCAGAAACGGTTATTAACCTAGAGCCAATGACACTTAACGAAGAGTTTACAGGAGTTATAAAAGTTTTACACCAATATTCTAGGAATAGTCCGTTTGATAGTTTTTACTTTAAGTACGATAAAAATTTAGGACACTTAATTGAGTGCGATGAAGTAGGGAATTTAGATAGTGATATCACTAAACAACAAAACCACGAGTACAATAACAATCTTGATGTGTTAAATAAACGAATTAATTTGGATGAAGACATCCCTTTTTAATATATTTGAAACTTAAAACTAAAACTATGGAAAAATACTTAAAATCTTTAGATGAATTAATTGAACAAATCAAGGATATGAATATGGAATTAGATAAATGCCTTGACATGCAAGAACGAACGATTAAAGAATTAAAACGTACTAATAATATATTAGACTACTTAAATGTTGCCTAACTGGTGCATTATAACACAAGTAAACGGATAAAAAGAAATTAATATAAATTTTAAAAATAAAGTAAAATGGAAGTAAACACAGTAAAATTAGAATTAAGCAAGTATGAAAAACTTAAGGAATATAAAAAAGCAGTTGAAGAAAGTAAATTTATTTGCTATCAACCTTGGAATGGTGAAATAACAGCCTTAAAAGAAAGTGAAGTAGTAAATATTTTAAAACAAGAAAATGAATATTTACAAAAAGAAATTAATAATTTAAGAAACCCTAACAAAAACGAAAAAACAATAGAAGATATAAAGCAAATGAATTTACTTTCGTTAATAAAATGGAAATTAACTAAAAGTTAGTTTATTTGTGTTATACATTGTTGTGCATAATAACAATAACTTAAAACTATGATACGAACAAAAGAACTATTAGAGCAACAACACTACGAAGATTTAGATTATTATATAGCTCACAGAATAACATCTGAAGAAAAAATCATAAAAGAAAATAAAAATTTTAAAAAAATAATTAGAGATTTATCTAATTGGGTTAAATCATAGTTAACTTTATAGCACAATCCTAAATTAGCTAAAGTTATTGTATATGATTATGTGTGCGTGTAAACTAATAAGTTAACAAATAAAAAACAAAGTAAACTAATAGGTTTACACTTAACGGTTTAGCTATGCTTAGTGCGATTGAACAATAACTAATAATAACAAGTACGAAATGAATTATACAAAAGCAATTTTAGACCAAAACAGTAAATTAAAAAAAGAAAATGCTAAATTGATATATGAAAATATTGAACTAAAAAAGCAAATAAGCGAATTAAAAGCATTAAATATACCCGTTGTTGTTGTGCCGAAGGGAACGTTGCCTTACCCACATAAGCACCAACTTGAAAGAATAGACCAGCTTAACCAAACTCAAACAGACCTTAAACATCAGTTGCAAATATTACGACATTTTGCGAATAAACTAGGACTTTACGATGCAAACGACTACTTAAAGGAAAAGTAAGGCAATGCACTACAACGCTAACGGCTATGAATTGAAGCCGTATAACAAATGTTCGATTCAAGCAAATAACCTTAACAACGGCTTTTATTTATAGCCATTGTTAGCAAATCGTAAAATTATGAGCAAGAATATACAAGTTGTAAAAATGAACAAGTCAATTCTTGATTATTTTAAAATGGTAATGAATTTTGATAATGAATCGCAAGAATATAGGGATGTAACCGAAGAAGAATTTAAAAGAGAATTGACTAAATCATTAAATTGTGGATTGGGAACTAAGAAAATTAAATGGGTTGAATGATTTTATATTTGCTAACGTATTTGTATAAGGTGTCTTAGAGACCTAAAACAGCACGAAATGTTGAACTAATAATAAAATTTAAAAATAGAACAGATGAAAAAATTAAGAATAAAACTAAGCTATGCACTTTATATTTTGTTATCGTGTGTTTTTATTTCTTGTGGAAATCGCACTACTGAACAAGCAACTAACAATGCAAAACAAAAAGACAGCGGTATAAGATTTGTAGGAAGGTACGAAATAGAAGAAGGTGGAATGAAGTATATTGTTTATAGAGAAGTTGATGGCGGCTTATTTATACTCAATATTACAAAGGACAGCTTGGATGTCGAGCGTTTGCGAAATGCACGCTAACGTTCGTGGCTATGAGTAGTAGCGGATTGAACGCCTAAACTTTAAGATTATGACAAAACAAAATATAAATAACAATAAGCTAACAGATAAGCACTTAACCGCTATTACTTATAGCCTGTGTTGTGCATAGTACGGATTATTAACGAAAAAAATTAATAGAATGAAAGATAAAAAAGTATTAGATGTGTGTTGCGGACCAAAAGGAATGTGGTTTGATAAACACGATGAAAGGGCATTGTACTTAGACAAGCGTAGAGAAACGCATATTGATACATATCCTTGCGGAACAAAAACAAATATAATTGACCCTGATATTATAGGGGATTTTACGGATATTAAACAACCTGACAATTCCTTTTGGCACGTGGTTTTTGACCCACCACATATTGAGCAAAACAATACAAGCCAAATAACAAAGAAGTACGGAAGTTTACAAGGAGATTGGCGTGAGATGTTAAAACAAGGATTTAAAGAATGTTTTAGAGTGTTAAAGCCAAATGGTACACTAATATTCAAATGGAATGATTGTAGGTTTTCTGTAAAAGAAATACTTGCACTAACAGACAAAAAACCACTTTACGGACATAAAAGCGGTAAGAAAATGGGAACGCATTGGATATGTTTTATAAAAGACGAAGTGTAGCTATTATGCACAACATTTCTGCGATATGAAACGTTGCCTAGTGGGACTGAGTAAATGCAATGTTTTATATTGCGTGTTGGTTGACGATAGTGAACAGT
>Ga0209953_1000620_pt1 | contig 12358 bp, 9 predicted proteins | sample SalPonred_H2O_MG_FD_185713 | JGI IMG/M metagenome (GOLD analysis project Ga0209953, IMG submission 185713) | Salt pond water microbial communities from South San Francisco under conditions of wetland restoration - Salt Pond MetaG... | ecosystem: Environmental > Aquatic > Non-marine Saline and... | reverse complement strand
CTGACAGTTCGTACTGACAACCGAATAGAGAAAACCAAACCGCAAGGATCCGGGGCGCTACGGTGCGCCGTCGTCGGTCCTCGGTAGTGGCCCTCGAAGGGATTGGCGCATAGCGCGAGAACCCGGGGGCCTCGATCGAAGACCGCCACTGGACGACTGCCGTGGTTGCCCCTGCTTGCATACCAAGGAAACAGGAGGCACCCGTGGAGGGTTCCCAGATCGCGACGGCCGAGGCCGTCATCGACAACGGCGCGTTCGGAACGCGCACCATCACCTTCGAGACCGGGCGATTGGCCCGGCAGGCCGCCGGATCGGTAGCCGTGTATCTCGACGGTGGCACCATGCTGCTCAGCGCGACCACCGCGGGCAAGCACCCGAAAGAGCAATTCGACTTCTTCCCGCTGACGGTCGATGTCGAGGAGCGGATGTATTCCGTGGGACGCATCCCAGGCTCGTTCTTCCGCCGCGAAGGCCGGCCCACCGAAGACGCCATCCTCACCTGCCGGCTCATCGACCGCCCGCTGCGCCCGACCTTCAAGAAGGGTCTGCGTAACGAGGTGCAGGTCGTGGAGACCGTGCTGTCGTTGAATCCCAACGACCTCTACGACGTCATCGCCATCAACGCCGCATCGGCCTCGACCCAGTTGTCGGGCCTGCCCTTCAGCGGTCCGGTGGGTGCCGTGCGCATCGCCCTGATCGACGGGCAGTGGGTGGCCTTTCCCACCCACGAGCAACTCGAGCGCGCGGTCTTCGACATGGTGGTCGCCGGTCGGGTCGCCGGAGATGACGTCGCCATCATGATGGTCGAGGCCGAGGCCACCGACCAAACGGTGGAGTTGGTCGCCGGCGGAGCCCAAGCTCCCACCGAGGAGATCGTCGGGGCCGGACTCGAAGCCGCCAAGCCCTTCATCCGCGCCCTGTGCGTGGCGCAGTCCGATCTCGCGGGTGCAGCGGCCAAGGAAGTGCAGGACTTCCCGGTCTTCCTGGAGTTCCAAGATGACGCCTACGACGCCGTCGAGCGCTTGGCGCTGGTCGATGTCCGTGATGCGCTCGCGATCGTGGAGAAGGCTCCGCGCGAGGCCCGGCTCGATGACATCAAGATGACCGTGACCGCGGAGTTGGCGGTGGAATTCGAGGGCCGGGAGAAGGAACTGTCGGCCGCTTTCCGTGCGGTGACCAAGCAGGCGGTTCGCGATCGGGTGCTGCGCGACAAGGTGCGTATCGATGGCCGCGGCCTTGCCGACATCCGCGCGCTGACCGCGGAGGTGGACATCCTGCCGCGTACGCACGGTTCGGCACTGTTCGAGCGCGGTGAGACGCAGATCCTGGGCGTGACCACCTTGAACATGCTGCGCATGGAGCAGATGCTGGACACCTTGAACCCGGACAACCGCAAGCGGTACATGCACAACTACAACTTCCCGCCGTACAGCACCGGGGAGACCGGTCGGGTGGGATCGCCCAAGCGCCGCGAGATCGGCCACGGTGCGCTCGCCGAGCGGGCCCTGCTGCCGGTGCTGCCCACCCGCGAGGAGTTCCCCTACGCGATCCGTCAGGTGTCCGAAGCGCTGGGCTCCAACGGCTCCACCTCGATGGGTTCGGTGTGTGCGTCCACGATGTCGCTGCTGAACGCCGGTGTGCCGCTGAAGGCTCCGGTGGCCGGTATCGCCATGGGCTTGATCTCCGGTGAGGTCGACGGCAAGACCGAGTACGTCACCTTGACCGACATCCTCGGCGCCGAGGATGCCTACGGCGACATGGACTTCAAGGTTGCCGGAACCAAGGAATTCGTCACCGCACTGCAACTGGACACCAAACTCGACGGCATCCCCGCCGATGTCCTCGCCGGCGCGCTAACCCAGGCACGCGATGCCCGGTTGACGATCCTGGAGGTCATGAACGAGGCCATCGATGCTCCCGATGAGATGGCAGCAACCGCGCCACGGGTGATCTCGGTGAAGGTGCCGGTGGACAAGATCGGCGAGGTGATCGGGCCGAAGGGCAAGATCATCAACCAGATCCAAGAGGACACCGGAGCCGACATCACCATCGAGGACGACGGCACCATCTACATCGGTGCCACCGACGGTCCGTCCGCGGAGGCCGCACGCACTGCGATCAACAACATCGCGAATCCGACCATGCCCGAGGTGGGCGAGCGTTACCTGGGCACCGTGGTCAAGACGACCAACTTCGGTGCCTTCGTCTCGCTGGTTCCCGGCAAGGACGGCCTGCTGCATATCTCGGAGGTCAAGAAGCTGACCGACAAGAAGCGCATCGAGACCGTCGAAGAGGTCCTCAACGTCGGAGACAAGGTGCAGGTCGAGATCAAGGAGATCGACCAGCGCGGCAAGCTCTCACTGGCCCCGGTCCTCGAAGGTTCGGGTAACAGCGGCGAGTCCGACTAGTCGTGCCCGCCCGCGCCCAGACCTCGACCCTCGTAAGCGGCGCCGATGGCGGCGTGGTCAAACGGACCACGCTGCCCGGCGGCCTGCGGGTGATCACCGAGTATGTGCCCGGGGTGCGCTCGGCCGCGCTCGGTATCTGGGTGGCAGCGGGCTCGCGCGACGAGCCGCCCTCGCAGATGGGTAGCGCGCATTTCCTCGAACACCTGTTGTTCAAGGGCACCACGAGTCGAGATGCCATGACGATCTCCTCGCAGATCGAATCGGTGGGTGGGGATCTGAACGCGTTCACCACCAAGGAGCACACGTGCTATCACGCCCGGGTGCTCGATGAGCACCTACCGCTGGCCTTGGACGTGGTCGGGGATGTCGTACTCAACGCAACGCTGCGCGATCACGACATCGAAGCCGAGCGCGGGGTGATCTTCGAGGAGATCGCGATGTACGACGACGAACCCGGCGAGCTCGTCCATGATGAATTCGCGGTCGCGATGTTCGGCGATTCACCGTTGGGCAGGCCGATCCTCGGCACGGTGGAAACCATCGGCGCATTGCCGCGCGCGGCGATTCGTCGTTTCTATCGAGGCGCGTACACCCCGGATCGGATGGTCGTGGCGGTCGCGGGCAATGTCGAGCACGCGGCTGTCGTGCGGCACGTCCGCCGCATGTTCGCCGACCGGCTCGACGCCGGAGTCGATCCCGCGCCGGCGCGTGCTGCCAAGGCCCGCCGATGGAAGGGATCACCGGTTCGGATCATCTCGCGTCCCACCGAACAAGCGCATTTGATGCTCGGTGCTCCGGGGTTCATCCGTGGTGATGACCGTCGATACGCGGCCGCAGTCTTGAGCACTGCACTGGGCGGGGGCATGAGTTCGCGCCTGTTCCAGGAGATCCGCGAGAAGCGCGGCCTGGCCTATTCGGTCTTCACCTACGCCCAGGCGTTCGCCGATGCCGGTGTGTTCGGCCTGTACGCCGGCTGCCTGCCCAGCAAGGCCGACACCGTGCTCGACGTCTCGCTTAGCGAGTTGGAATCGGTCGCCCGATCGGGGCTCAGCGCCGATGAACTGAATCGGGCCAAGGGTCAGGTGAAGGGCGCGATGGTGCTCGGCCAGGAGGATCCCGGTTCGCGGATGTCACGGATCGCGAAGTCGGAGTTGCACGATGAGCCGGTGGAGGACATGGACACCGTCCTCGCGCGGGTCGAAGCGGTCGATGCCGCGGCGGTCCATGATGTCGCCCGCGAACTGCTGGTGGGACCGTTCACCCTCGCGGCGATCGGTCCGTTCGATGAGACGCACACCTTCAACGCCGTGGGTTGAGTGCCTCTAGGGTGGCCGGCATGACTTCGCAAGCCCCGATCAAGGTGGGTGTGATCGGTGCGCGCGGCAAGATGGGTGCCGCGGTCGTGCAGGCGGTTAGCGACGCGCCCGATCTCGACCTCGTCGCGGCGATCGATCTGGGAGATTCGCTCGAAGGGCTCGTGACCGCACAGGCGCAGGTCATCGTCGATTTCTCGACGCCCGATGCGGTGATGGACAACCTGGAATTCGCGATCGCGCGCGGGGTGCACTGCGTGGTGGGTACCACGGGATTCGACCACTCCCGCCTCGAGCGGGTGCGCCAGTGGTGTGCGGCCGCGCCGGGTGTAGGCGTGCTGATCGCCCCGAACTTCAGCATCGGAGCGGTGTTGATGATGCACCTGTCCGCGCTAGCGGCGGGCTACTTCGAGTCCGTGGAGATCATCGAACTGCACCACCCGGACAAGGTCGATGCCCCTTCGGGAACCGCCGGGCACACGGCGGCGGCGATCGCGGCTGCGCGGTCGGGGATGTCGGCGGCGCCAGATGCCACCGCCGGCGGCCTGCCCGGTGCCCGCGGTGCGGCTGTAGAGGGCGTACCTGTGCACTCGGTACGGCTGCGCGGACTCATCGCCCACCAGGAGGTGCTGCTCGGCGGACCGGGGGAGACCCTGACCATCCGGCACGACTCGTTGGATCGTTCATGCTTCATGCCCGGGGTGCTGCTGGCGGTGCGCGCCGTTGGTGAACGACCCGGAGTGGTGGTCGGCCTCGCCGAGTACCTCGATCTGTCGTGAACCAGCGGGCTGTTTGGGCGCTCACCGCGGCGATGGTGGTAGCCAGCGCCGGCTATGCGGTGTTGGCGCTCGGTCGATCGTGGGTGCTGCTGACCTCCGGGGACCTCCTGCAGATCGTCTTCGCGGTGGCCATCGTGGTGGTTCCGGTACTTGGGATGGCGATGATCTTGCGGGAGGTGTGGTTCGGCTGGCGCACTCGGCAGATGGGGCAGATCCTGGCCGCCGAAGGTGGACTGCCCGAATACCGCGGCGAACTGACGCCCTCCGGGCGCCCGACCAAGACCGACGCCGATGAGAATTTCGAACGCTACGCGCGCGAGGCAGAAGAAGCGGGCGAGGACTGGCGGGTGTGGTTCCGACTAGCGGTGGCCTACGACGATTCCCGGGATCGCAAGCGCGCTCGGGCGGCGATGCGTCATGCCGCCTCCCTTTTCGCCGAAAGGGCAGTCTGACAGCGCCGAAAGGGCAGTTCGTGATCGTCGAGTGGGCAGCGCGAAGCGCTTTTGCCCACTCGACGCTCGTTGACTGCCCTTTCGGCGGTCTGAAACTGCCCTTTCGGCGAAAAGGGCGGGCTGCGGGGGAGGGGAGGGGGGTGGGTTAGGTCGCGAGACCGGTGGCGCGTAGCACGGCAGCGGTGATCGCGGCGACGATCACCACGACCAGGAACGGTGCACGTAGGAAGAGCGCCACGATCGCCGCGGCGAGTCCGGCGATGCGGGCATCGACCTGCAACTGCGTGCCCGTGGAGAAGGTCTGCACCGCCACCAGGGCGGCGAGCAAGGCGACCGGAAGCAACGCTGTCAAGCGCCGCAGCCGCTGACTTTCCAGCACCCGCTCGGGTATGACGTAACCGGAGAGCTTGAGTAGATAGGCACCCAGCGAACCGATGATGACTGCCGGCCAGATCATGGCGCCCTCCGCGCGAGCAGTCGCTCTGCAACGAGCGCGACCAGTGCGGCGGATAGCACCGGCAGACCCGGCTGCAAGAAGGGCACCAGCGCCATCGCCACGGCCGCGCTGACGAGCGCCAGGGCGATAGTGCTGCGATCACGCAGCCGCGGCCACAGCAGCGCGATGAATCCGGCCGGGACTGCGGCATCGAGACCCAGGGTGCGCGGATCCTCGAGCGCGGCGGCGCCCAGTGCCCCGATCAGCGTGCCGAGATTCCACAGCACGAAGATCGCGATCCCGGTGGCCCAGAAGGCATGGCGTGCTTGACGCGAACCTTCCGGGTACCGGATGGCCATCGCGGTGGATTCGTCGATCGTGATCTGGGCGCGAAGTAGTAGTTGCCACCACGGTGTCGACGCGCTGGATGCCAGGAACGGCCGCAGGCTCAGTGCGTACAGCGAATTGCGGGCACCGAGCAGCAAGGCGGTCAGCACCGCGACAAGGGCACCACCACCGGCGCCGAGTACGCCAACGAGTGCGAACTGCGAGGCGCCGGTGAACATGCCCAGGCTCAGGGCCTGGGTCTGCCACACGTCCAAGCCGCTGGCCCCGGCGATCGCCCCGAAGGACAAGCCGTAGGCCCCGGTGGCGACACCGATGCCGATGGCGTTGACGGTTATCGGTCGAAGCGAATCCTTTGGGCCGCCGGAATCGTTATCGCTCAGCGTGCACCCGCAGGGGCGGAGCCTGCGTGGCTGTTTTCGTGTCGTGCCTGGCGTGCCTCAAGCACCTCGAGTACTTCGTCGACGGCGGCGCGTGCGGCGGGAAGGTCGGCATCGACCGCATCCAACCGCAGGCGACGTTCGATGACGTCGTCGGCGTCCTTGGCGCCTTCATGAAGTAGCGCGTGGGCGATGTCCACGCGCGCTACGGATGTGTGGGCGGCTACCGGTTCCAGCGCCCATTGCGGATCGGCGAACGAGTCCGCGAGCGCGCGAACCCGCTCGGCTTCGGCGCCGTAGCGCATCTGCAGAGGATCGGTGGCGAAAAATCCGGGTGCGCGCTGGGGCAGATCGGGTGCGGCTCCTAGGGCAGCGACCTTGGTGGTGGTGCAGGCGGTGTCGGTGATCATGTTGACCGCATCTTGAGCCATGCGGCGATAGGTCGTGAGTTTGCCGCCGGTGATGGTGATGTGGCCCTGCGGTGCGCGCGAGACCAGGTGCTTGCGCGAGATGTCGGAGGTGTTCGACGGCTCGGCGTCTTCGGCAGATCCCATGGTGACCAGTGGCCGCAATCCGGTGAATGCTCCCAGGACATCGGAGCGGTCGAGGGGCGTGGCGAGGACCCGGCCCACCTGCGCGATGATCCACTCGATGTCCGATTCGGGTGGGGGCGGCACGGCATCGATGTGATCGACGCCGACATCGGTGATCCCGGCCAGCACCGTGCCGTCGGGCCGAGGCAGCAGGAAGCAGTAGCGACCGGACATCTCCGGTACCGGGATGGTCAACGCTGCCAACGGGTTACCGAGGCGGGCCGCGTCGAGGACCACATGCGTGCCCCGCGAGGGATGCACCGTCACCCGCTCGTCGAGTTCCCCGGCCCATACGCCGGTCGCGGCGATGACGTTGCGTGCTGGCAGCGAGAAGCTTTCGTCGGTGGTGGTGTCGCGAACCTCCACGCCGGTACCGCTGATCGTGGTGGCCTCGGCCCGGGTGAGGATGCGGGCCCCGAAGGCCGCGGCGGTGCGGGCGATGGCGACGACCAACCGGGCGTCGTCGACGAGTTGTCCATCCCAAGCCATGATGCCGCCGCGCATCCGCGTGGTGTCGATGGCCGGGGCGAGGTCGCTTACCTTCGAGGCACTGATCCAGTGGGCCGGGGGCAACGTGGTGCTCGGCGTGCGGGCCCCGATGCGGAGGGCATCGCCCGCGGCGAAGCCTGCGCGGGTCAAAAGCGCTGAGCCCACTGAGGTGTCGTCCATCACTGGAACCACCTGCGGCAAGGCGCGCACCAGATGCGGAGCGATCGTGGTCATCAGGTGGCCGCGTTCCAACGCCGATTCCCACGCGACATCGACATGACCGGTGGCCAGGTAGCGCAATCCCCCGTGGACGAGTTTGCTGGACCAACGCGACGTACCGAAGGCAAGATCGTCGCGTTCGAGCAAGACCACGTTCAAGCCCCGGGTGGCGGCATCGAGTGCGACACCCGCGCCGGTGATGCCACCACCGACCACCACCAGGTCGATCGGGGGCTGGCTTGATCCTGCGGCGAGATCTTGTAGATCGCGGGTGCGGCGTTGCCAGGAAAGGTCGGCGGCCGGATCGCCGATGGTCGGGTACCTCACAGACACCTAGTGCTCCCCATTTCACGTGCACTTCGCGGATGTGAACGGTATCCAATGCAGGTGAACGGCGCATGGCAGGCTGATGGCCGTGCAGGCTGACACACCGATCGGTCGTTGGGGTGTAGGCGGTGGCGGGCTCGATGCCCGCACCCGCGCCTTCGCCGAAGCCGTGCTGGGCCCACCCGAACCCGCGCCGGCGCCGATGCTGCGCGAGCTGTGCGCGGCCCGGGTCCCGCAGTGTGGGTGGGCACGTATCGCCCCCGAGGTGCGCATCGAAACCGATGATGTGGTCCGTGCTCGGCACTCGCGCGGGATGTCCTATTTGGACTTGCTGGCCTGGCGTTCGGACGATGGCCCGTTACCGGCCGTGGACGCGGTCGCCTTCCCGACCGATCACGATCAGGCACTGGCACTGGTCCAAGGTTGCGCGCGCGAAGGCGTCGTCGTCGTTCCCGTCGGGGGAGGCACGTCGGTAACCGGGGGTATCGACGCGAGCCCCCGGGAGCGTGGGCGCCTCGACCAGCGCCCGGTGCTAGCGGTGTCCATGGCTTGCATGGATGCGCTGGTGGACGTCGATCGAGATTCACGCATCGCGACCGTCCAGGCTGGGATCACCGGACCGCAACTCGAGCAGGGGCTCGATGGCTTCACCCTCGGTCACTTCCCGCAGTCCTGGGAGCGCGCATCGATCGGCGGTTACATTGCAGCGCGATCATCCGGGCAGGCCTCGGGTGGTTACGGCCGGATAGAGGACATGCTCATCGCGGCAACTCTGGCCACCCCCGCGGGGACCTGGGAGGTGGGCGGCTATCCGGCGGCTTCCATCGGGCCGGATCTGCGTCATGTGGTGCTCGGTAGTGAAGGCACGCTCGGCGTGATCACCTCCGCGCAGTTGCGCGTGCGCCCGGAGCCGACGGTGAAGGAATACGCAGCCGCGCTCGTGCCGTTGCGTGAAGTGGATGGGGATTTCGCGCCGGCTAGTGGCATCGCATGCGAACTGACGCGATCACCGCTGCGACCCACCGTGCTTCGGGTCTCGGATGCGGCGGAGACCAGTGCCTTGCTGTCCATGAGCGCACCATCGGGCATCGCGGGCTCGCTGTTCGATGCCTACGTGCGGGCTCGGCGCGCGCTGCCCGGTGCGCTGGTGATCCTCGGGTGGGAGGGCAACGACCCAGGGACCGTCGCGGCCGCTCGAGCCTTCGCGCGTTCGGTGGTGGGTGATGCCGGTGGAGTGTGGCTCGGTGGCAAACCGGGCCGGTCGTGGCAGCGCGGACGCTTCGCAGGTCCGTTCTTGCGCGATGAATTGATGGACGCCGGCTATTTGGTTGAGACGTTCGAGACCGTGGTGCGCTGGTCCGAGCTGCCTGGCCTGCACGCGACGCTGCGCGAAACCGCACGACGCGCCCTCGGGGAACACAGTTACGTGATGGCGCACATCTCGCACACCTACGAGACCGGTGCCTCGGTGTACTTCACGGTGCTGGCCGGTGGTTGGTCGAAGCCGCAGGAAGCGGCCGAGCGCTGGGGTGCGGCGAAGGCGAGCATCACCACGGAACTGATCGGTGCCGGGGGAGCCTTGAGCCACCACCATGGCATCGGGCGTGATCACGCACCGTGGTTGGCTGAGCAGATCGGGCCCGTTGGCTTGGCAGTCCTCGAGGGCATCCGCGCGGCCGTGGATCCCGGCGGCGTGATGAATCCGGCCGTGCTTCGGGCGGCTCCATGAGTGTCGAGACGAGCAAGGAAGCAAGCATCCTGCGCGGACTCGCGCTATTTGGTGCCACCTGGCAGTTGTTGTGGTTGATCAGCGAGTCCGGACTGCGCACCTTCGTAGGTGAGCGTCCAACAAGTTGGCCGGTGCTGCTGGTGGGTATCTCCGCCGTGGCCTGGCTGGCGTTGTGGCCATCGATGTTCGGAAGGTGGAGCAGCGATAGGCGGTTGGGCATCGCGCACCGAGTAATCATCGCGAGCTTGTTCGCCGCCGGTTTGGGCTTCATGGTCAATCCAACGGCGGTGGGTGCCGATGGCTGGTTCGTCGGAGCCTCGGTCGTGAATTTGGCGGCTGGGCTCGCCGGCCTGTACTTGTCTCGGTATTCGGGTGTCGTGGTGGTGGTCGCGATCGTGGTGAGCGAGGCGGCGGCCGTCGTCGTCGTGCACCAAAGTGGGCTGGATGCCGAACCCCTCTCGGTGGATCTGATCTACCCGTTGTACGCCTTGGCACTGGGTCTGGCCAGTGTTGCCAGCCGGCATGCGTTGGTGACCTCAGCGCGGATCGAAGACGCCTCGAGCAGCACCTTGGAACGTGAACAACAAGCCCGATTCAGTGTCGAACAGGTCGATGCATCGGTAAGCGTGGCGGAGACACGACTGCACGAGAGCGTGCTGAACACCCTGACCGCGATCGTGCGTGGTGGACTGCGCAATGACCAGCGCACGACGAGCCGGTTGCGGGAGCGGGCAGCGGAATCCGCCGAGGTTCTGCGACGGCTAGCCCTAGGTGCCGACGTCTCCGGCGAGTGGAGTGGCGACATCACCATCGACGCTCGATCCGTGATCGATGACCTCAGCTCCACCGGAGTTCATGTAGAAGTCGCAGGGGTACTAGCGCCGCAGGTCGATCCCTCGGATCCGGGCTACCGGGCCATGGGGTGGGCGGTGCGCGAGGTGCTGTCCAATATCGCTCGGCACTCCCGAGCGGCCTTCGTTCGAATCGAAGGAGATGTGATCGACGGAGCCTTGCTCGACGGGAACGCAGGAGGGACCTGGCGCGTTCAAGTGACCGACGACGGGCAGGGATTCGACGACTCCGAGCTGGGATTCGGTCTTCGGTCGGTGGTGCTCGACGGGCTGGAGCGGGCAGGAGGGCGAGCGCGGATCGCCAGCACCCCTGGTGCAGGTACCGAGGTGCTGCTCGAGTTGCCAGTGCAGGCACCGAGTGATCGGCCCGTAGTCCGTGAAGCCCAACAGTCCATAGGGCCGTTCCCGGCTATCGGCTTGCCGATGCTCGTTGCCTTCGGTGCCTTCACGGTCTTCGTGGTCGGAGCTACCTGGCGATTCGTGCAGGTGCCGGCGGCGAACCTCGCGGCACTGGCGGTCCTCGCGGTGCTCGCCGCTGTCTTGCTGGTCACGCTGACGTCGCGCCGCTATGCGTTCGCACCCTGGTGGATCGGGGTGGTCGTACTGGTCGGGGTGCCGTTGATGGCCCGAATAGAGATTCTCGCCGAGGCCACCAGCAGTCCGGCCGGCGATTGGTCCTCCGAAGTGGGCGTTGCGTTCTTGTTCATAGTGGTCGCTACCGGCGCGTGGTGGGTCGCACCGCTGGCCATCGTCTCTTGGGTGGTGGCCCAAGAGGGTGCCCTCGGGGAACTCACTCAGCCGGGAACCATCGTGATCGTCGTGGCGGCCATCTTGGGCTGGTCGTTGCGACGGACCGATGCGCGCACGAGGCGCTTGCAGGACGATGCCGAGCGCGAGCGACAAGCGCTCACCGCCAGTCGCCAACGGTTGGCCGAAGCCGGCCATCGATATGCGGCAGTGGATTCCGCTGCGTTGATCGATCTACTGCGTGGGATCGCCCGCGCAGACGTCGACCCGACCGAGCCCAGCGTGCGAGCCGAGTGCGCGCGACAAGAGCGGATGATTCGATCACTCATGCCGCTGCACCCCGAGCGGATCGCCCTGCATCGAGACCTCGTACACATCGCCGTGGCCGCGCGTGAGGGTGACATCGATCTGTCGATCAATGTAGGCAGCGACGTACCCGTAGAAAACGCCCTACGGGGGCTCGATGACGCGCTGGCGTTGATGTCGCTTGGTCGCGCCGGTACCAGTGCGCGCGCAAGCACCGTGCGATCGGGCGAACATTGCATCTTCCGCCTCGTGGTCGCCGTCTCGCCGCAGGATGCCGGCCGGCTGCCGGCATCGACGGAGGTACTCGATGAAGAGGCCGGACTAGTCGCGTACGAGGAAGTGTGCACCAGTGAGTACGACAAGCACACCCCCGCGAGCGCGCAGCCGTCTACTCTTGACCTCCATGGCAGCCAGCCCGACGCCGCAACGGGAGTCTGAGACCAGCGCAGACTCGGCCGTGCTGCGCGTTGGAATCATCGACGATCACGAGTTGGTTCGTCAGGGCTTGCGCTCCCTCCTCGTCGACTCCGAGGCCGCGCCCATCCGTGTCGTGTATTCCGGTCAGGAACCGCGCGAGTGCGCCGCAATCGGCGTCGACGTTGCCTTGCTCGATGTGGACCTAGGCCCCGGCTCAGCCGGTGTGGATGCCTCCGTTGCCGTGCTGGTCGAGACCGGCGCCGCCGTGCTACTGATCAGCGCGTTCGAAGATGCCCGTGCGATCCGACAGGGCCTCGCCGCCGGAGCCTTGGGCTTCGTACCCAAACGGGTGTCTTTCGAGACCTTGCAGGAGGCACTGGGCACCGTGGCCCGCCAAGAGTTGTACTTGTCGGTGGATCTGGCGGCGATCCTGGCCGCCGCCGTCGAAACCCCCGATCTGAGCCCACGTGAACTCGACGCCCTGCGGCTGTACGCCTCGGGCCTGTCGATGACGGCGGTTGGGCGCAAGATGCAGATCTCACCGCACACCGCGAAGGAATACCTCGA
>Ga0209953_1000619_pt1 | contig 12384 bp, 13 predicted proteins | sample SalPonred_H2O_MG_FD_185713 | JGI IMG/M metagenome (GOLD analysis project Ga0209953, IMG submission 185713) | Salt pond water microbial communities from South San Francisco under conditions of wetland restoration - Salt Pond MetaG... | ecosystem: Environmental > Aquatic > Non-marine Saline and... | reverse complement strand
GAGCTCACTACCTCTTCGGGCTGAATGTAGTTAATAATGCCACTAGAAAGTAGTTGGTCGGAGATGGCATCAAGCCGCTCCGGGCACTCCGGGTGTGCCTGCCCCATGTCGTGCAAACGACATGCCGGGTGGGTAAGAAACAGTGTCTCCATGAGGTTTATATGCCCAAGGCTCTAAGTTATTTGCCAATATTATCTCTCTTATTAGGGCTCGTGGGGTGCGCAACCCCGTCTGCCAACCCGATTTTGATCAAACCTTCTGCATCTAGCAGTGCCAGCACCCCTACCGAGGTCAGGGCCGCGAGTACCGAACGCGTGGCCAACACCGGTTATTTGAGTCGCCCGGCAGTACAAGCCTATGCGCAAGAAGTCGCACAAAGCCGCAACCTGCCACCGCGCGAGGTTCGGGCGTTACTGGCACAAGCCAAGCGCCTGCCCGCGGCCATCCGGCTCATGTCGCCACCAGACCCATCCAAGCCAAGAGCGCCAAAGAACTGGGCAAGCTATCGCAACAATTTTGTAGAACCAATTCGCATCAATGGCGGCAAAGCCTTCATGCAAGAGCATAAAGCGGCTTTGGCCGAGGCCGAACAGCGCTATGGGGTGCCTAGCAACATCACTGCCGCCATCATCGGCGTGGAGACGCTTTACGGCCAGTACATGGGCAACTACCGGGTACTCGATGCAATCACCACCCTGGCTTTTGACTATCCAGACCCTAACCGGCCCGACCGCACCGAGATGTTTCAAAACCAGCTGGCAGACTTGATCGAACTGGACTATCAGGGCAAAGTCGACGCCACCCGTCAGCTCGGGTCATTCGCTGGTGCCATGGGTATCCCGCAATTCATGCCTACCAGCATCAAGTTGTGGGCTGTTGCAAGCGAACCCGGTCAACAGCGCATTGACCTTGAGACCGATGTCAATGACGCCATCTTGTCAGTGGGTAATTTTCTAAAGCAACATGGCTGGATTGCTGGCCTGCCGGTGTTTGCACCGGTTCAGTTACCAGCCGGGGCGGGTGATCTGGTCGATGGGGGTTTGACACCCACAATGGACTGGCCTGAACTCAAAGCCCTTGGCGCCAAGCTAGCGCCTGGGGCTATGCTGGGCACTTGGTCAAACTACCCGCTTGGCGTGATTAACTTGCCACTGCCGCAACAAGACACCGTGCTATACCGCACGGCCACGCCGAACTTTTTTGCGTTAACGCAGTACAACCGTAGCTACTTTTACGCCACTGCGGTTGCCGACCTTGCAGCTGCGTTGGTTGAGTGAGAATCGGTGAGTCAGAAATAGCTGCGTGAACCAGGGTCCTGACTCTGGATTGAATATCCTTGTGCCGGCAGTTCGATCTTGCCCTGGGCCACCACGTATTCAAACCCCAGCGCAGACGCGTTGGGGTTTTTTCTTGGTGCGCCCAGCATGGGCGCACCAAAGACGAACGCCACCCGAAGGTGGCGTCGACTCTGTGCACATGGAGCCTTCATCACGCGAGGTGAGAGCGGGGTTTCCACAAACCTCAACAAAGTCTCAACACAACCGCCCATGATTAATACGTCGCACAATCACCCGATAGCAAACCCAAACAAGTACGTAACCACTTGAAAGCCCAACCTTCACGGTGATCAATATCTTTCGAGTGATTTGTCTAAGGATTAAAAATCCCGGTTGACAGGTATCGGTCGCCCCGGTCGCAGACAATAAAGACAATCGTAGCGTCACGTACTTCAGCGGCCACCCTTAGCGCAGCGATTAAGGCTCCGGCAGCCGAGACACCTGAGCAGATGCCCTCTTCAGCGGCCAAGCGCCTGGCCATGGCTTCGGCCTCGGTCTGCTCAATCAGTTCGAACCGATCGACATGGCTGGCGTTATAGATTTTGGGGAGGTAGGCTTCGGGCCATTTCCGAATACCCGGGATTTGTGAGCCTTCAGCTGGCTGCGCCCCCACAATCTGAATATCCGGATTCATGAACTTCAGGAACTTAGACGTCCCCATGATGGTACCGGTGGTGCCCATGGCCGACACAAAATGCGTCACACGACCACCGGTCTGGCGCCAAATCTCGGGCCCCGTGGTTTTAAAGTGTGCCAGCGGGTTGTCTGGGTTAGCAAACTGATCAAGCACAATGCCCTTGCCTTCGTCTTGCATGCGGGCAGCCAGATCGCGGGCGTATTCCATGCCACCTTGGTCGGCTGGCGTGAGAATCAATTCAGCACCATAAGCCGTCATGGACGAGCGTCGCTCAAGCGACAAGTTATCCGGCATGATCAAGACCATCTTGTAGCCGCGCATGGCAGCCACCATCGCCAGCGCAATACCCGTGTTGCCACTGGTTGCTTCAATCAATGTGTCGCCTGGCTTAATGTCGCCGCGCTTTTCTGCTTCCATAATCATCGACAACGCCGGACGATCCTTGACCGAACCAGCCGGGTTATTACCCTCCATCTTGCCAAGGATGACATTGCCACGTGCTTGGCCGGCTTCACCAGGCAGGCGCTGCAAGCGCACAAGCGGCGTGTTGCCCACGAGTTGCTCAAGTGTGGCGTAGTGGTTGGAGTCAGACATGGAAATATCCTGTGCAAGTAAAGCCAATAAAACCCGATTGTAGTGAAACGCCGTCCTCTAGATGCAGGAACCAACAACGCCCAACATGGTTTGAACCCGAGCCGAGCAACGGCTGCGCTTTACCCCCAACCTACTGCAACTGCAAAATCTCCGGTGTCACCAGCAGTGCGCTTGGTGCTCGGTTGCGGCTCGATGTGCGTTTGGACTCATTTCGCTTTGACCCAGTCCGTTTATTCATCGCCACGGTTTGCGTGGCAGCGCACGGTGCTTGCGGGGTACCTGCACACAAGCCGCCGGCACGCAGCTTTGATACCGTTTTAGGACCAATGCCTGAGAGCCGTTCGGACAAATGCTCAAGCGACTCGAAGGGGCCACGGGTGCGCTCGACAATGATACGCTGCGCGGTTTTCGCACCAATACCTTTGATTTGCTCAAGCTCTTGAGCGTTGGCGTGGTTGACATCGACGCCAGCCAAACTTGCACTGTTCACCAAGAGCAGCACTGCGGCGCTGGCGCACCTGAGCACGCACCTGAGCACGCGCCTAGATCCGCAACCAACAGTCGCGAGTAAAGGCAATTGATGGTGTGATCGTGGGCAATTAATTTGCATGGTTAACCTCCGTTTAACGAAGGCGACATCTTGCCCGCTGCGCACGGCCAAATCAATGACGGCAAATACGCACATGCGCGCCACCATTCAATGGTAGCTGGTGGTGGTAGGTGCGGTGATGGGTGTGATGATAGGTGCGGTGGTGATCGATGTGGCGATGGGTACTGAGGGGTACTGCTGGACGAGTACCGCGTCGCAGCACCCATCATTGCTGCGTTGCCAGAGCCGTTCCTACAGCACCAATGCGCCAGACTCGATCTGGTAGCGCACATAGTCAGCCACACCCGTTTGCACGTCTTTAAAGGGCTTGTCGTAGCCAGCAGCACGCAGGCGCGAGACATCGGCTTGCGTGTAGCTTTGGTAACGGCCTTTCAAATCCTCGGGAAACGGCATATAGCGCAAGATCTGCTGAGCCACCATATCCTCAAGACTGAGCAACGGTTTGTCACGTGCTTGGCGAATGCCATTGACTACTGAGCTGGCGATATCGTTAAAGGGCTGCGCACGGCCCGTACCGCAGTTAAATATCCCACTGGTCTGGGGGTGGTCTAAAAAGTGCAGATTCACCGACACCACATCGTCAACCGAGATGAAGTCACGCTGCTGGCCACCGTCGGAATAGCCATCCCAACCACCAAACAGCTTGACGTGACCGTCAGCAACGAACTGGTTCATGTTGTGAAACGCCACCGACGCCATGCGTGCCTTGTGCTGCTCGTGTGGGCCGTAGACATTGAAGTAGCGCAACCCCACTACCTGAGCACTAAGCGAATCAAACCGTGCCCGCACAACCTGGTCAAACAAGTACTTGGAGTAGCCGTAGACATTAAGCGGCTTCTCATTAGACAGGTCTTCAGCGTAAACCGGCCCAGCACCGTAGACAGCGGCTGACGATGCATATAAAAACGGCACTCGCTGCTGTTGGGCCCACTCAAACAACTCAAGGGTGACACGATAGTTGTTGTCCATCATGTACTGGCCGTTGCGCTCGGTGGTGTCTGAACACGCACCCTGATGCAAGATGGCACGCGCTTTGCCCAAGCGGCCATCGAGCACCATCTGACGGAACTCGGTTTTATGTAAATAATCGGCGATCTGGCAACCCACCAGATTCACGAACTTGTCGCCGTCAGTCAAATCATCGACAGCCAGAATGTCTGTTTCACCTCTGGCGTTTAGACCGCGAACGATGTTGGCCCCAATAAAGCCGGCTGCGCCAGTCACAATAATCACGACAATTCCTCCGCACTCACAGTCGATGTACCAAGCTTACCCACCACAATACCACCGGCACGATTGGCCCATTGCATCGCTTGGCGCCAAGACGCACCGGTGCCGCGCACCACGGCAAGCGTCGCTAAAACCGTGTCACCTGCACCAGAGACATCAAACACCTCATGAGCCAGGGCATCCACATGGTCACGGCTGCCTTCAGTAAACAATGTCATGCCCTGTTCAGAGCGCGTCACCAACAGTGCATCAAGCGCCAATTCGGTACGCAATTGCTGGGCACGCGCATCGAGATCGGCCTCGTCACGCCACGGCCCAACCGCCTGTTGCATCTCGCTACGGTTAGGCGTAACCAGACTGGCCCCACGGTAGCGGCTGTAGTCCAAGCCCTTGGGATCAACGAGCACAGCCAAGCCTTGCGCCTTGGCACTATCAATCAAATGGCTAACCTCGGCTAGTGCACCCTTGTCGTAATCAGACAGCACCAACACATCGTGGTCGGCCAGCAAGGTTTGCACGCGCCGAGTCAGTGCTTGAACGCAAGACGTCGACGGTTTCCCCTCAAAATCTACCCTCACCATTTGCTGCTGGCGCCCAAGCACCCGCATCTTCAGTGTAGTTGGATGTTCAGGATCATCATCAATTAGCGCCGGTTCAATCCCGGCCTGGCCCAACATGGCATGCACCACGCTGCCCGGTTCGTCACGACCGACAATGCCCGCCAGGGTCACATGCGCGCCAAGGGCAGCAGCGTTACGCGCCACATTGGCTGCACCACCGAGACGGTCTTCGCGCTTGCCCACATGAACCACCGGCACCGGTGCTTCAGGCGAGATACGCTCGACCTCTCCAAACCAGTAACGGTCCAGCATCACATCGCCGACCACGAGCACACGTACCTTGCGGGCAGCCTGTAACGGAAATGGCGGCAAATTCAAGTTCTCCACCGGGGGTTTGATCATGTCTGTCATGCTTGTTCTTCGATACGCCGTGGGCTGTAGGTCTCCCAACCATGGCAACCCGGGCACTGCCAATAAAACGCGCGCGCCTGAAACCCGCAGACACGGCAACTATATCTATCCAAACGCTTGGTGTGGCGCGCAACCAGCTGTTTAAGTAAATCCAAAGACACGAGCTCACCCTGGTTGGTATGACTCGAATCGTCCTGGGCAGCCTCTTTGGCGTGCTGCGCCTGTGCCGACAAAGCTCGCTCTAGTCCGAGTAAGCTCGGTTGGGCGCTTAGCGCCTCTTGCGCAAAACCCCACGCTGCTTTGGCGCCATGTTCGCGCCAGATCAAGCGAAACACCACATCAAACAAATCCAACGATGGGCTACTCTGGTAGTGATCGGCCAGACGCGCCAGCAGCACACTGCACTCTTGGGTTTGCGCAAAGTTGTTTTGTAGGTCAGCGGCAATCAGGCCAGCATAGCCTGGCGCTTGGTCCAGCAAGGTGAGCAAATAGTGGCGATCGAGTTTGGCGTCACCAGCAGCGCGCGCTAAGGTGGCTTCAAGCATCAACACGCGTGCGCGTGAAGCAGCGGTGGCCTGATCGTCCTTGCCAATGAGGTTCTCAGCCTCATCGAGCGCACGGCGCACCTGATCAAGCGCTGGTGGTTGGCTCAGCAGATGGCTTTGTGCGATTTCGCAATGATAGTGAACCATTTGCGGCACGGATTCGCCAGTGAGCTTGCCCAGACGTCGCACCGCTTCGATGGCCTTGTGCCAATCATGTTCAGACTCATAGATACGCACGAGCGCACGCGCTGATTGTTCCTGATAGCGCGTGTTTTTCAGCTCCTTATAAGCCATCTCAGCACGGTCAAGCATGCCGGCTTTCAGGTAGTCTTGGGCGATTTCATGCAACGCGTGTTCGCGCTCACGCGAGGGTAGATCCGATCTAGACAACAAGCTTTGATGGACGCGAATGGCGCGCTCCATTTCACCGCGTCTGCGAAACAGACTGCCAAGCGCAAAGTGCAACTCCGTGGTTTCCGGGTCGAGCTTAGCGACCTCCACGAACGCATCAATGGCGCGGTCGGGTTGCTCGTTGAGCAAAAAATTCAGGCCCTTGAAGTACGAATCAGGCAGATTGCGGCTTTCGCTGAGCATTTGCCTAAAATCGATGCGAGCAGCCACCCAGCCCAGACCAAACAGCAAGGGCAAAAAAATCAACCACCACGATTCAAAGCTCATCGATGCGCTGCCTCTGCCTTTTTGCCTATTTGACTTGTTGCCCGTTTGTCTTTTGCCGTTTAGAGCGGATTACAGCGGTTTGACCGACTCAGATGCCGTTGCCGGGCCCGCATGCGCGGTCACCGCTGCTGCACTGGTGCTGGTAGTGGTCGGGCTACTCGCCTGAGGTTTCGGGTCAGCCGAGCGACCGGCCAACTTGCCAACTTTGGCCAAATCACGCTTTAGGCGACCTGCCTCGCGGCTACGTCGCCAAGTCGAGGGCAGCATGAGCAACACACCGAGCAGTGTGCCAGCCACAAATGTCACCAACATCACCACCACCAGCGGCACAGAAACAATTTGTGCGCTGCCAAACAACTGCACATCGACTGGTGCCATGTTCTTATAGGCAAACAGCACCACCACCGCAAATATGACGAGCTTGATGGCCCACATGACATAACGCATGTCCGTCGTCCTTCTAAAATTGTTCACCAATTGTAATGCACAGGGCCTGATGGTCTATCGTTCAGTCTATCGTTCAGTCTATCGTGGCAGCGCCTGAGCACGACTCGTGCCCGTCGCAAACGCATCAGTCATGGCTTGCTCGACACTTTGCACTGGTTGCCAATCCAACTGTGCACATGTGGCACTGATATCGACCTGCAGACTGTCGGTCAGGCGCCGCAACATGTCGCGACGTCCCAACACACTGGCCCCTATCGTCAGCAAACTCACGGGCACGGCAAGGGTACGCAGTCGCACGCCACAAGCCTGGGCAATCACTTGCGCTAAACCCAATGTCGAGACATCCTCGTTGTCACTTGCTAAGAACACTCGATTGGCAGCACCGGGGTGGCGAACACAACAGGCGATGAGATCAACCAGATTGGTCAGGCTCACCAAACTACGGCGGTTAAAGTCGAGCCCGCCAATGGGCAGTGGCAGTCCTTTGCGTACCGCCCTTTCAAGCAACCCCAGATTGCCTTTGGCACCAGCACCGTAGACCAGTGGCGGGCGGATGATAGTGACTTCTAGACCCGTTTGTTGGCTCATGGCCAGCAATTGCATCTCAGCGTCGTGCTTGGAAACCGCATAAGGATCGGTTGGATTGGGTGCGTCCGTGGCTGCAAATGGCACCCCGGGCACCGTTGACTCGCCGTTGACCTTAATGGTGCTTAAAAAGATCAACCGCTTCACACCCTGCGCCGCACATTGCTTGGCCAGTTGTGCCGTGCCATCACGATTCACCCGTAAAAACCGCTCGTTCTCATCAGGTGCAGGGTTCATGACATGTACGCGGGCGGCCGTGTGCACCACCACGTCAACACCAGCCAATGGCCACTGCGCAGACGCATCATCGAGGTCGGGCGCTTGAAGAGGCTGCACGCCCGACAGGCTTTGAAACGATTCGAGGTTGCGCACCGCAGCCAACACCCGAACACCACGCCCGACAAGCTCGGCACACAAGGCACGCCCCACCAAGCCATTGGCGCCTGTGACTAAAACCGTCAAAGGAGGTGTGTCAGGCAGGGAAGTACGAAGGGGGCGGGCGTCTGTGGACATACCATCTCAGTAAAAAAAACAGACCCACGTGAGTCGGTCTGATTCAATGGCACTGCAATATCAATGGCACTGCAATATGAGTCGCACCGTAACGCTAGATAAGGTTAGGTAAGGCTACTGCGCAGAGGCTTGAGCCGATGGTTCATCTCTGTCGGAAGCGCTCACCGATTCATCGTCTGTCGATGCTGCCAACTGCTGTGCGTAGGCTTGGTCAACACGCTCACGCAATTCTTTGCCCGCCTTGAAATGCGGCACGCTCTTGCCAGGCACCATCACCTGCTCACCGGTCTTGGGATTACGACCAATGCGTGGAGCACGCTCAGACAAAGAGAAACTACCAAATCCTCGAATCTCAATGCGCTGGCCATTGGCCAGCGCATTGACCATCGAGTCAAGAATGGTTTTAACGGCCACGTCGGTATCGCTAGCAGCGAGCTGTGGATGGCTCGCTGCTAGTGCGGCGATGAGTTCCGACTTGGTCACGTTGTCCCCGTTGCCAATCGACTTATTCGTCGTCTTTGGCTTGGTTGAGCTTGGCTTTCAACAAGGCACCAAGGTTCGTGGTACCAGTCGAAGCACCCGCTTCGGACATACGCTGCATGCTATCAGCCGTGTCAGCGCTCTCACGTGATTTGATCGACAACTGAATCGAACGCGCCTTGCGATCGACGTTGATGATCATGGCCTGCACCTCTTCGCCTTCTTTCATGACGTTGGTGGCGTCTTCAACACGGCCAGTGGCCATTTCTGAAGCACGCAAGTAACCTTCGACGTCAACCGACAAGGTCACGACAGCGCCCTTGGGCTCGACTGACTTAACGGTGCCTTGAACCACAGCGCCTTTGTCGTAGGTAGCCACGAAGTTGTTAAACGGATCGCCTTCGAGTTGCTTGACACCGAGTGAGATACGCTCTTTGTCGGTATCGATGGCCAACACCACGGCTTCGAGCTCGTCACCCTTTTTGAAGTTGCGAACCGCATCTTCACCGGTGTCGGTCCATGACAGGTCGGACAAGTGCACCAAACCGTCAATGCCGCCAGGCAAGCCAACGAACACACCAAAGTCGGTGATTGACTTGATAGCGCCGCTAACTTTGTCACCGCGCTTGAAGTTGATTGAGAACTCTTCCCATGGGTTGGCACGGCACTGCTTCATGCCCAATGAGATACGGCGACGGTCTTCGTCGATTTCCAGAACCATGACTTCGACCTCTTCGCCCAAGGTCACAACCTTGCGTGGGTCGACGTTCTTGTTGGTCCAGTCCATTTCCGAGACGTGTACCAAACCTTCGATACCAGCTTCAACTTCCACAAACGCGCCGTAGTCGGTCAGGTTGGTTACCTTGCCAAACAAACGGGTGCTTTGTGGGTAGCGACGTGCCAAACCGATCCAAGGATCTTCGCCAAGCTGCTTGACGCCCAATGAGACGCGGCTCTTTTCTTGGTCGAACTTGAGGACTTTTGCTTCGATTTCTTCACCAACCGAGAGCACCTCGGAAGGATGACGCACACGACGCCATGCCATGTCTGTGATGTGCAACAGACCATCGATGCCACCAAGATCAACGAATGCACCGTAGTCGGTGATGTTCTTGACCACACCCTTGACAATCGCACCTTCAGAGAGGTTCTCAAGTAGCTTCTGGCGCTCTTCACCCATGCTGACTTCGAGCACAGCGCGACGTGACAACACGACGTTGTTGCGCTTGCGATCAAGCTTGATGACTTTGAACTCGAGGGTCTTGCCTTCATACGGCGTGGTGTCTTTAACAGGGCGGGTGTCAACGAGTGAACCCGGCAAGAAGGCACGGATGCCGTTGGTCATGACCGTTAAGCCACCCTTGACCTTGCCAGTGATTGTGCCGCTCACGAGCTCATTGCTCTCAAGCGCTTGCTCTAATGACAGCCAGGCTGACAGGCGCTTGGCGCGATCGCGAGACAGCACGGTATCACCGTAACCATTCTCAAGCGAATCAATCGCCACTGACACAAAGTCGCCTGGGCTGACTTCGATTTCACCTTGATCGTTGTGGAATTCTTCCACTGGAATCAAGGCTTCAGATTTCAATCCTGCATTCACAACCACGAAGTTGTGATCGATGCGTAAAACCTCGGCGGAAATAACCTCGCCAGATTTCATGTCCTGCTTTTGTACGCTTTGAGCAAACAAATCGGCAAAGCTTTCGCCGCCGGTTAAGGTTTCAGGGGTTTGTTGAGTTGACATGTAAGAAGTACCTTGGGGGACCACAACGGCCCAGTTTCTCGCCTGACCAAACACAGTTCAGGCGGTGTTCACTAAAAATGTCCGAAGGGCTATAAACCGGCTATAAACCGTGTTGGGCGCTACTTCAACTACCTCACGACCAACCTGCCCTCGGGGCTTGTGCTACGGGTTTGTGCTACTTTCGTTGCTACTTTCGTTGCTACTTTCGTTGCTACTTTCGTTGCTACTTTCCTTCCGTGAATAACGGAAAGCTCCAAAGTTTAGCACGTAAAATCCTTTTTTGATCAACCCCTTAGCTATCAGATCCACTGACAGCAATGAGATTCTCGGTACATGGGTGACTTAAACCTCATCAACCTCGCCGTTAAATTGATGACTTGGGCTGCATCTCCACTCGGGTTGCTTTGCTCAGGCGTGGTGGTCTACGCTCTCCTAAAACTCGCTTTACCAGGGCGACGATGGCCGGTTGTTATCCTGCTACTGGGCATGGCACAAATCATCGCATTCGCCATGCCCCCGACTGCGCATGGCTTGCACAACGCACTCGAGCAACGTGCTAGCGCGCTGGCAAAGGCCAATCAGGGCGGTCCCTACCGAGCCATTCTCGTGCTTGGCGGCATGAGCCGTTCAACCGAGTCACCACTGGCTGCCGGCTGGCAACCCGATCTGACCGACGCCGTTGACCGCTTAACGCATGCGGCAGCCCTTTGGTACAACGGTGTTGCACCAACCGTCATTGTCAGTGGCGGCTCCTGGCCAAGCACACCTCCCAAACCTGCCGAAGCGGTTTGGATGCAGCAACTGCTGCTGCAGCTTGGTTTACCGCAAGAAGCCATTTTGCTGGAAACTGAATCAACCACCACCCGCGAGAACATGGTTGGCGTAGCCAAACTCATGCGGGCCGATGAAATCGAAGGCCGTCTGGCGCTCGTGACTTCAGCGAGTCACATGCCGCGTGCGTTTGCCAATGCCAGGCGCGCTGGTTTGATTGTTGATGCCTATCCCACCGACTGGCAAGCCCACGCACTCATGGATCGCCCGTTGGCATGGCTGCCCAACAGCGAGGCACTAAACGCCAGCACCCGGGCTATTAAAGAATGGATTGCGCTGATCTGGGGTTATTGAGCCTGCCGCTGCGACTTGTGCCACAAGGCCATCACCGCTGCAACGGTCTCCTCCACGGTCAACCGTGAAGAGTCGAGTTGATGCGCGTCGTCAGCCGGCTTAAGCGGCGCCACGGTTCTTTGCGTATCGCGAGCATCACGCGCTTGCAAGTCAGCCAGCACAGCCTGCTCATCAGGCACCACACCACGCGCACGCAGTTGTTCACAACGACGCTTGGCACGTGCATTGACATCAGCAATCAGAAATACCTTCAAATCCGCATCGGGAAACACCACCGTGCCCATGTCACGACCGTCAGCCACAAGCCCTGGTTCCTGACGAAACGCACGCTGGCGCTCAAGCAAGGCCTCGCGCACGTCTGCCGCCGGCGCCAGGCGCGACGCCAGATTACCCACATGCTCCTGGCGAATCAGCTCGGTGACGTTTAGTTCGGCCAACCAGATGTCGCCGGCCTCAAACCGGATTTCCATGCGTCGAGCAGCCAACGCCACCGCGGCAGTGTCGTTGGCATCAAGATTCTTGTCGAGCACCGTCCAAGCGGCTAGTCGATACAAAGCACCGCTATCGAGCATGTGCCAACCGAGTTGCTCAGCCACACGACTGGCAATCGTGCCCTTGCCTGACGCTGTTGGTCCGTCAATGGCAATAACCGGCGTAGCGCTTGACGTCATGACACCACCTGCTGGTACACCGCAAAGTAATCGGGAAATGTCTTAGCCACGCAACCAGGATCTTCAATGATCACGGGCACGGGTCCAAAGGTCGCCAAAGAGAAACACATGGCCATGCGGTGATCGTCATAGGTATGGATGCTCGCTGCCTGCCATTGGTCTGGTTCGATGGGGTGAACCGTTAGCCAATCAGGACCGCTTTGCACTTGGGCACCGA
>Ga0209953_1000618_pt1 | contig 12387 bp, 7 predicted proteins | sample SalPonred_H2O_MG_FD_185713 | JGI IMG/M metagenome (GOLD analysis project Ga0209953, IMG submission 185713) | Salt pond water microbial communities from South San Francisco under conditions of wetland restoration - Salt Pond MetaG... | ecosystem: Environmental > Aquatic > Non-marine Saline and... | reverse complement strand
CGCTGCCCTACGAACGTCTCGCACCAGCGATCGAAGGCTCCCCCGATCTCACCCTCGCACCGATCGTGCGCGGCAGCCTGACCATCCCCGGGCAGCGCTCGCTCCCCTACGGCCAAGGCGAGATCGTTGAGTACGCCCTGCAAGAAATGCGCGTCCTGTACGCGGAATCACCCGATCCCGAAGGGATCATCGCGGACAACGAGTTCACGTTGGCCCAGCTTCACGAGATCCATGTGGCAGTGCTGGATGCTGAGTGGCAGATCGATACTTTCCGGCGTCACATGATCCCCCAACTGCAGGAGACCGGCCGGCGATCCAGCGGTGGGGTCGGACGACCGGCTGCGTTGTATCGCCGTTCGCCCTAGGAACCTCCGGCAGGACCCGCTTCTTGGCGTCGCATCAATTTGCCGAGGTGCTTGCTTCCGAGCACCTCGGTGAGTTCCTCTTCGGTCCCCACCAGGACCGCGAGTTCGATGGCTCGGCTAATGGCGGTGTAGAGGACATCCTTCGGGTCGGCGTGATCGTGGAAACCGTTCAGCGCGATGACCACAGCCGGTCGCTCAAGCCCTTTGAAGCCGGCAACAGTTCCGTAGAAGATGTCCTCCGATGCCCACAAGCCCTGCCAGTAGGCATCTTTGTCTGCGTCCTGGCGGGCGGCGTGCTCGCTATGCCTGCTCTTTGTAGTCAACAGCGCAACGTGCTCCGGCAACCAGCCCTCACGGTCAACGAGGTCCGCGACGACATCATCGGCCGCGGAGATGACGGTGTCTGTGTCAGTGAGCACGATTCGCGTCGGCAAGCCCTCCCCTCCACCGATCTCCATTTTCCGTTTGCTGAGCGGGGCGAACGATTCGACTACCCGTCGACCGTTGCGCAGGTTGCTGTCCAGATCGAAGACTGCGAAAGGCAGATCCGGGCGGCCGCTTCGATCCTCGAACACCCGTTGACCGTCGTCGCGAAAGATGGCGAGGCGATACCCCTCCGGGTCCTTAACCGAGGCCAGGACCACATCCCACCAGCCATCGCTGAAGTCCTGGGCTTCGTCGACGATCACTGCATCGAACTTCCCACCGGGCTGCATTTCATTGGCTACGTCCACGTACTGGGGCGGTAGCTCATGGGTCCAATAATCCGGATCTCCGGTGCGCTCAGGATCGGGTAGGACTCCCCAGTGATAACCGAGGGCGTGGAAGGTACCGATGAAGGTCGGTTGCTGTTTCTCGGATTGGGTCTCGAACATCTTCTTGACCATTTCGGCCACACCCTTGGTGTAGGTCAAGAAGGCAACGGATAAGCCGGCCTCGCCCCACTGTCGAGCCTGCTCCATCGCCAGCCATGTCTTGCCTGAGCCGGCCCCTCCGACTACCTCGATGAAGCGGTTACTCCGCCACACCTTGATCATCGTCGCCTGCTCGGCAGTCAACTCCTCGATTGCATCTAGCCGCTGCACAACCCGTTGTTCAAGCGTTATCGGCTCCCCACCCTGGGCCTGCAGGATGTCAATCACTTCCTGAACCCAATCGGCTGCTGGCAGGGATTTGCCGGGTCGGCTTAGCAACATGTCGTAGATTCCACGGGCTAGTTGCTCCTCCTCACCTTGAGCGAAAATTGTTGCCCTCTGACCCTCAGGCCCCATATCCCGCCCTTCTGGAACATCAGTAAACGGAAAACAGAGGTACCAGTCGCCGGGCAATTTGCCCCATTCCCATTCGGGCTGATCCTTCAGGAATCTTCGAAGCGCATGCAGTCCGCGACGAGCTTGGCCAACCGGGTCGATCTGCGCGGGATCGCCTTTGCCGGTTGTCCACCATTTGCCATTGGCGAACGAGACACGACCACCCTTGACTTCAACGACGGCAATCCCAGCGTCGGGCATCAATACAAGTAAATCGATCTCAATGTCGCCCTCTCTGTAATCGTGGAATCGCACACCTGAGAGCAGTGCGTCCTGGGGCCGAAGATGCTTCAGGAGCGCTTCGCGGGCGATGCGCTCAGACTCGGGTTCTTGCTCCTCGGATATGCGTAGGTACGTAGCCATCTTTTCCCCTCGGCAATCCCCAGGAGCTCCTAAACGGAGTCCATGCCCTCGGATTCTTCCAATGCGGTCGAAGTAGCTGGGAGTTCCGCAAATTTCGCTGCCATAGTTGGATTGTTCTTGGTAAGCCTCTTGACTGTTACATCTTGAGCCTTGTCGTTTGCGAGCCGTAGATTCCTTTGCGACCCCTCCAACTCCGCTTTAACCTTCGTGAGGGCTGCAATGCTCTTGTCGATCTCCTTGATGGCCGACTGGAATTTCTCGGAAGCGAGTCGATAATTTTTGCCGAACTTCGACTTAAAGTCTTCGAGTTCCTCTTCGAAATGCGTGATGTCAATATTTTGAGCCTTGATTTGCGCTAGCTCGCGCCGATACTCCAGAGACTTGTGCTCCGCATTGCGAAGCAACGAAATTATGGGGATGAAAAACTGTGGGCGAACAACAAACATTTTCGGATACCGATGAGAGACGTCAACGATTCCGATGTTGTACAGCTCACTGTCCGGCTCTAGCAGACTGACCAAGATCGCGTATTCGCACTTCTTTTCGTTTCGATCCTTATCCAGCTCTTTGAAGAAATCCTCATTCTTCTTCTTGGTCGCCGTCGTGTCGGATTCATTCTTCATCTCGAACATGATGGAGATGAATTCGGTACCGGAGTCGTCGAAGTCACGAAAAACAAAGTCGCCCTTGCTACCACTGCTGGCATCATTGTCCTTCTCGAAATAGGCCCGGGGGAAGGCGCTTGCGCGTACCGAGTTGAATTCAACCTCGCAATGCTGCTCGAGTGACTCTCCGATCATCTTTGTTGACAACTTGGCCTTGAAGTCCTTCAGCCGTTCAATCATCTTGTCGCGATCGCTGATCTGCTCCTGGTACTTGTCCTCCAAGACCTTCTGCTTAAGTGCGTACTCAGCCTCCTTTGACTTGAGATCGCTCTGAAGTCCGTCGCGATCCCGCTCGATCTCCTTCACAGCCTCGCTCAACTCGAGTTTGTGATTTGACACTGCGAGGTCAAGGGCCGACTTCAGTGAGGCGATCTCTGTGTCTCGTGTTCTTGTTGCCTCTTGCAGTTCCGCCCTGAGCGCTGCCTGAGCACGCTCGATAGCGATTTCATTATCCTTCTGAGCGCTAGCCAGCCGCTCATGAAGGTCCCTTTCGAATGCCTCGTCACGAACCTGACTGAGAATCTCGGCGTATGCCGCATCATCTATCGAAAAGACACTGTGGCAGTGCGGACAAGCGATCTGATTCATGATTCCCCCCAAACACGGACACCACACTGCGGACCCTGGCCACGTCCATAGGGGCGCAGATCCTCGCCCCAGTATGACATTGCAGCAGGGGCACTGCTCATCTTCATCTGATGTGGCAACTTTGAAGCGCTATCTCAAGCGGGATGAATCCCTACAGGTATAGCCCGTACTGCTCCTTCGGCTCGATCTTGACTTGTCCAACGTCAATGAGTTCGATAGTAACAAGGTCAGATGTGTCTTGGTTGTCGTCGAGTGCCTTCACTATTCGACGTGCATGTCGCGACTTAGCGTCATCAACCACGTTGCGCACCGTGCGCGCGTTAGCGAAGCCCGGCTTGTCAGCTACGGAAATAACTCGATCCGCAATGGCTTCGGCAGCTTCGGGCGTAATGCGCATCCGACGATCCCGAACGATTGATAACGCAATGTCCCGCAGTTGCTCCCTCGAAAAGTCCGGGAACTTAACGTGATGCCGGACTCGAGAGCGAAGTCCCTCGTTCGATGCCAGGAACTTATCCATCGGCTTGGGATACCCAGCCATAATCACGACCAGCCTTTGTCGATGACGCTCGATTTCATCCACGAGCGTATTCACTGCTTCGTGAAGGTAAATGTCGTCGTGGCGTGTCGGCGACAATGAATATGCCTCGTCAATAAACAAGACTCCGTCAAGTGCCTGTTGCACTGCGGCGCGGACCTTCGGCGCTGTCTGCCCGAGATACTCTCCGACAAGATCGGCGCGCGCGACTACGTGCACGTGCCCACCCTTAAGCAGGCCCGCTGCAGCAAGGGTTTGACCGACCATGCCCGCTGCAGTGGTCTTGCCGGTGCCCGGATTACCGACGAACACCATGTGTCCGACGTCTATTGGCGCAGCCTGCTTTCCACGCTCGCGCAGCACACCCGCTAGGCGCGCCTGGTCACCGAGCGACACAAGAACTTCCTTTATCGGTTCAATACCCACGAGGCGATCGAGCTGATCCATGGCATGGTTGAAGTCGGTCTCATTGAAGGTCCCGGGCCCGAGAGTTGGTACATCCTCTTTCACAATGAGATCAATGGCGGTTTCCCGATCGACGGCATAGCGGTCTGCCACTCGCTGCTTCAAGATGCCCAGTAGCCGACGCATTTCACGTACATTGCCGAAATCCTTGCCCCGGGGGATTGACTTGATCCACTGCCGTAGGCCAGGAAGAGCCGATTCATGGATCCGGTAGGACTCGGCCCTAGCCATGGCAAGCAGAGCATCAAGCAACGCTTCATTCGACAGGTCCGGAAACAGGAGTACCTCTCGGAACCGACTGCGAAGCCCGGGATTCGCATCGAGGAATTTCGCCATCGGACCTGGATAGCCAGCTACGACGACAGCGAAGTTACCGCGCTTAGTCTCCATGGCCGTCACGAGCGCATCGATGACCTCCTTGCTCTGCCTGTTGCTGCCACTACCACTGTCCCCAAGGGAGTAGGCCTCGTCGATGAAGAGCACCCCACCGTCCGCTGCTTCAATCGCCTCAAGCGTTCGCTTTGAGGCCTCCCCCGCATACGGACCGACCAAATCAGCTCGCGTGACCTCAACGAATGCCCCAGACGACAGGACACCAAGGGCTCGCAGAATCTGCCCGTACAACCGAGCTACTGAGGTCTTGCCCGTACCCGGGTTACCCGTGAAGACCATGTGCAGATCAAGTGGGGCGGTCGGCAGCCCTTGAGCAGACTGCGCCTTAGTGAGTTCCACCAGATTCACGAGGGATCGTATTTCGGCTTTCACGGCGTCGAGGCCAACCATGGCGTCCAACTCCACCAAGTGATCCTCGACCGATGGTGCCTTGTGGACAACCATGATGCGTCCAGACGTATCTGACTCCATCCGGTTTTGGCTCACCGCTGAGCGCACCCAGTCGGGCCACATCTGGCCATCGGAAAACGCGTCGGGGGTCTCTCGGAGTCGCTGGTGGACATGCGGATCTGGCGTGGTGAAAGTGGGCCATGTGCCAGCTCGGCGGTAGGCCCACGAAACGAACGCATCTATACGTAGGTCATCTCGAATCCGATATAGCGGACTGTCCGCGCTCATGGTCCAAGCGCGCGCGGATCCTAGATCGCTCACATGCGCGAAGACGTGCGGCACCAACTGTGCCCATGCTTCGGCCCTTGTCCAGTCGGACCCAATTTGCGGAGACCGTCCAGCTCCGGACCACAGCCCCGCAAGCAGCGCAATACGATCATCATCACCGATTTCTTCCGGCAGGGATGCAAGAGCCGCACGTGTAGAGGCGTCCCACATCAACCACCGATCATCAGGGTTTGCATCAGCAAGATCAAAGTCTCCCTGGTCAACAGCGTCGCGCCAGTTATCCGCTTCGACTACGGATAGGGCATCGCCGCGTTCAGACTCCGGCAACACATCAATGATCGCGTCTCGCCACAGCCGCATGACCTCGTCGGCAAGCCCGGAAATCTCTGGATCATCGAGTTGTTCGGCGGTGAGCAGAGTTATCGAAGGAGGCAGACTGAATCGTGCGTACCGCAGAGCGTTGGCATCATCGTCAATCGCATAAACCATCCTCGCGAACACAGCGAGAGGAACTCGAAAACGTCTATGGATTCGAGGCAGCGGGCCCGCCGCCCCGGATAGCGCTCGATCCACAAACGCATGCCATTGTGACTCTTGCGCCACGGTGGCTGGCTGCCCGGCGGCCTCGGACAATTCCCTACCGCGCTGCACCAATGTCAATAGGTCTTGGTCGCTACTCATCTCATCCTCACTACAGCAAGTCCGCTAGACCACCAGTGCCGGCCGTAGCCTGTGAGGCTGCGGTCGGAGTCTGTTCGGGTGCAGGGGGCCGAGTGGCGGTCATCGACTGTCGACGCAACAGCGGCTCGACTAGTGTCAGTTCATCAATAGCGTCGTCCGGATCCGTACCCAACCAAACCCAGTGCGTTGCCCGAGTTACGCCGACAAAGAGAATTCGCTTACGTTGTCCGGCGTCCGGAACCCCCTTGAATGCCTTGTTCGTGAGAAACGGCAATAGGACGCAATCGACAGTCAGCCCTTTCGACGAGTGGTACGTGAGGACCACTGGTCGTGAATCACCAAAGGTCAATTCCCGGCGATGAGCACATTGGACATCCCTCTTGGCCATCTCGCGCAACACTTGCTTAACGTGCATATTCGTTGGCACGAGCACGGCAGTCTGCTGACCGATTATTGCGCGCTGCGCTACCTGCTGAGCGAGTTCATTCATCTGGGCGTCGCGGCTCGATGCCCTGTGAATAGCGGGTGTTTCGACACCATCTAGCGGCATCAGGTTGGATGCCCGAAACTCCGCCGCCAACTCAGGTGTGGGGAGAAACTGTGCGGCAATATCGACAATGAGAGGCGTGCATCTGTAAGCACTGAGGAGTGATGCTGCAGCGCGCGGTACTTTCAGTATGGAACAAGCCGTGTCGACATCCATGCCTGTGTCGTAGAGCTGCTGGCGACCATCGAGTGCCAGAGTCACGTGCTTCGACATGACCGTTAGAAGCTCCACGGCAGTTGCTGTCAGATCTTGACCCTCGTCGACAAGGACAACATCGAACATCGGCGGCGTGCCCGATTCCCGAACCTTCTTTAGGACGGCCGCACGCACGGCTTCATAGTCAACTCCGCGTCCGTCCTCGGACCTGGGGCGTTTGCCCTTGACGAGATCGTCGAACATACCGAGGCACCATGAATCGAATGTTGACACCAGATCATGGGTTACCGGAGCAGGTCCGGGAGGTGGAAGGGTGAAGGAGCGTTCGAATTGGCGCACCGTCTTGACTAGCAATTCCTCGTTCAACTCGACGAGAGAGGGAGGGTCAGTTGACCGCAATCGCTGAAGCAGGTCATCGTCCCGGCGCCACTGGGCGCGGGATCGAACGTAAGCAATCTCGGGTGTGATCTCGTCGGGCTGGTACAACACCGCAACAACCTCGAGGACAGCTTGAGGATCATCCAACGGCGTCAATGCGAAGAAGCGGGTTCGATGGCGACTGTTGTCTGGGTTTGACTCTCCGCGAGGTCCGGATCCTGGCGACAAACCCAGTTCAGCCAGCCCTTCACGCAAGTACTCGCTAAGGACGTTGGTGAAGACCAACAGCCGCAGGCGATCCGGCGAAGTGCCGGCCGCGAGCAGGTGAGCGGCCCTATGGGCCAGAACCAAAGTCTTTCCCGATCCGGGCCCACCAACGATTACGCGATGCTTGTCGCTCGACATGGTGACCGCACTGAGTTGATCGTCGGTCAAATTCTCCCGGGGAACGACCCACATCAGGACACCCAGTCAGGAAGAGCGGCCCCCGGACCATCCTTGCCGGAGGATGCATCTGCTGACGATGACACTTGCGATTCACGGTCTTTGCGCTCTGCGTCAACTCGCGCCACGAGATCGTCGTCGCCAAGGCCCTTAGCCGCGTACCTGAGCCAAGACAACTCGAAGTCGGTCAGTTCGACAAGTTCCGACATATCAGCCACCGCTGTTTGCCACGATTCAACGGCCTCATTTTCGCGATCAAGATTCCTGAGGATTCCACCTCTGAGACTGTGAGCTGGCCCACTTGCGTCCGATGCAATACGCCTGTCGATGAGTTCAAGAGCCTTAGCAGGCTCCTCCTTGCGTAGCTCGAGCGCAAGGTTAAACGCAGCGGATGAGCTATCCCCCAGATCAATCGCCTCCAGGTAGTAGTCCACCTGAGCTTGCGTGTCACCCATCTCTCCACACAAGCGGCCCAATTCGCTCAGAACGTTTACAGCTTGAGCTCCTGTGAGTGTCGGCAAGAGGCCCTCCAGCAATTGCCGTGCGCGCTCATATTCCTTCAGTTCGAAATGCAGTCCGGCTAGTTCACGAAGCATCTTCTGACCTTTGGCCTTTGGAGCGATAGGGATCAACTCCTCAAGTTCCATGATCCGATCCCTGTCGGCATTGGGATTTGCCGTTACCGAGAATGGGTTGTCCAGGTCCACGTCAAGCGTCTGCTTTTGACCAGCAGCCTGAATTTCCAGGCGAATCATCAGTCGTTGGTTCTCATCGATTCTTACCTTGAGATCGATCGGCTCCCCCTTCGCAACTGGCGCAGGAATCTGTTGAACTTGCGAGTGAAGTTCACGATTACCGCTCAGAAACTCCACGGCCAGGGCTACTGATCCGCTCTCGGCACCCTCACTCATCGCGAGTCCTTCTACCTCGCACCATGACCCGTCAGCCGGGAACGGCAACTTGGAGTTAGCAGGAACGATCACTTTCGGCCCAGCGGTGGTTCGCACGCAGAGTTCATCGCCCGTCGTCGGCTGGAGAGGGCTGGATCCGAAGGCGGCCAGCAGGAGAGCCTGATAAGCAGCTCCCCGGCCTACGCAACGCTGGGCATCGAGTGGATCGGCGTACGTCAAGACTGTTGCGTCCGGGAATCGCTTCGACACGGCCTCACCTACGGCATAATCCAGACTCGCGCCACCAACGAGGAGGACGTAGTCGACATGCATCGGCGTCCATTCCGCGCGCGAAAGCACATCGGATATCGGAGCGAAAATTGACGTTGCCTGGAAATACTCTCCTTCCATCGGCAACAGGAGTCTTGGATTAAGGAAGCGCTTCGTGGCCGACCGCCACTCCGACAGTTTCAACTCAGGCGCCTGGAAGCGCACCACTCCTAGGTCCGGGTGCCCCGTGTTCACGTCGAACGGCACGGGCAGTGTGACTTTCAGATTGGGATCGTCGGGATTGAAGTCTCCAAGTTGCCTCTGGTGGACAGCAAGGTCACTCAACTTCTTCTTCAATTGCTCGGCTAACGAAGCCAACGCCGGAATAACGAAGTCCCGCTTGTGCTTATAGCCGAGCTCGAACGGGGCGATACCGTTCTCTTCCATTAATTTGGGCAGCAATACGTTGGCTGCAATCGCCTCATCGACGTCCGATCCACCGATTCGATGGAATCGGGATACCCCTTTGCGGGCTAAGGCCAGACCCCCGTCAGCGGAACGTGAAGCCTCTAGAAGGGCCACGTCGCAGGTGCCACCGCCGAAATCAACAACTGCCACGCGTGCGCGATCACGATCGCTGAGCAGATCAGCCTTGGAACGCGCAATGTAATCGAGGAAGGCGGCCACGGGCTCATCAAGAAGACTCTGTCCATCGAGTTCGATTCCTGCAGCACCGGCTGCATCGAGTGTGTCTTGCCTTTGAGTCAGCTGAAATGAAGCGGGAACGGTCACTACAACTCGATCGATTGGCCGCTCGGAAGCATCAATTGCAGCATCGTGAAGGAAAGTGAGGATCCGCGCCGCGATCTCCCGAGGCGTGCGATATCCCTCTGGAGCACCGATCCATTGGCGGCGCGTGCCAATATCGTTCTTCGTCGTCCACCAGATGTTGTCGCCTCGTTTTGGTGGATTGCTGATAGCGGCTCGAAGTCGATGAGCACCTTCACCCACGTACTCTTGACCGTCGACCAGAGCCACAACAGATGGCACTAGGTCGCGCGTGATCTCGCCACCTGTGGTTCTTTGTGGAACATCGATCAGACTGGCGACGGGTTCTTCACCGGATGTCGGATCCCAGACAATCTCCGTCACTGTGGAATTCGTCGTACCTAGATCAATCCCGATCACGCGTATTGGCCCGGATGCCAACAATTCTTGGTTCCAACCGGGTAGCCACGTCAGCGACTCTTCCACGATCAACCTCCCCCGAAACTCTCGGTCCAGCCCCGATGCGATCCCCCAATCTAGTGACATGCCGCGCGAAGCGCGATGGGGAACGATTCCGACGAAAGTCGATTCCCTAGTCAATGCGCGGACGGAACACCCCTAACGCCTCAGGGGCACAGATCCCGGATCTTGCTCAGGCGTCCTCTCGTTCACCCCAGGCGGCCGTGACTCGTTCCCAGGCCTGTGTGGCGAATTCCTCGAGGGCAGCATCGTCGTTCAAATCGACACCCTCGAGAGAAAACAAGATCTTCTCGTTGCGTCTTGTCATGGGTTTTCCTCTCGCTCGCTCCTTCCCGCGCACGGTGTGATGCGCGGGCGGCTCTTCCCCTGGGGCCACCGAGCGCGCGAGCGGGCGGGGTTGGCAGGCGATCAGCCAGGGGGCCTGGATCACCTTCTTGAGCCATGTGCATGGTGCCATGGAGGTGTGACAACGATCTGCTGCTTCGTCTTTGGAGTGTCAGAGGTTGGGTGAACCATTCGACTGCGAGACGCTTGGATGCGGAATCGGGGGTTGCAGTGAATGGATCAGTAACGCGCACCTGGGTCATCGGTGGGGCAATTGCTCTCGGCATTGCGCTGGTTGCCGGAGCTTTCGGTTGGTGGCTCGGTTTTCGTTCGGCCCCTGATTCCATCGGCTCTGTCCCTCCAGAAGAGGAATTTGTCGATGGTGACACGGCCAACAAGGTGAGGACGGATCCGCTGTTCAAGGGTCCGGATGATCTCGGACGCTTCATCGCATCGGCTCGACAATCAACGGTGACTGTCCTGTGCGATGGCGGATCGGGAGCCGGCTGGATCATCGACACCGAGGCCACACCGAAGGCCCGTCCTGCCAAGCGGGCCGAGTATGAAGATGAGTACACGAGGACTGTTGTCACCGCTGAGCATGTGATCGCCGATTGCCGGGATTCCAATGATGAACTCGAGGTTCAGGTTGGGAGCACCACGGTGCCCGCGGTGCTCATGCACTGGGATAAGCAGGCTGACCTGGCGACGATCGGGATATCTGCGGACTCCCCCGAGCTACGGCCGTACAGCTTCGCCTCGGCTGGTAACTGGACGCTGACCCTCGGCGCGCCCGTGGACGGGGTGCTCGTGCCGTTGATCGGTCCGGTGATCGACGAGAACGAGGTGGAGATCCTCGTGCAAATGCCGACCCTGCCGGGAAACTCCGGCGGGCCACTGTTCAACTCGCGCGGTGAGGTGATCGGGACGATCGGCGGAACTCTGCTGGATGTGGAAAACGGAACTCCAGTCGGGTGGGCGTATGCGGCACCGGTCGACGCCTTGTGCGACAAGATGTTCGACTGCCCATCAACAGGAATCGATGCGTTGTGAAGCGATCACCTAGGACAAGTGGTGAACCTCGGCCTTGTTGTAGACGGGGGTGTCCACGCCTTCCAGCCGGGCCTTGAGTTGTAGGGCTAGGTAAAGGGAGTAGTAGCGGGATTGGTGCAGGTTGCCGCCGTGGAACCACAGGTTGTCCTGTTGGGTGGGCTTCCACATGTTGCGCTGCTCTCCTTCCCAAGGCCCGGGATCCTTGGGGGTATCCGAGCCCAGGCCCCAGCACTTGCCAACCTTGTCGGCTACCTCTTGGCTGATCAGGTCAGCCGCCCATCCGTTCATGGATCCGTAGCCGGTGGCGTAGACCACTACATCCGCGGGGATCTCGGTGCCGTCCTCGAGCACGACCGCGTTCTCGGTGAGTTCCTTGACTTGGCCGTTGACGAGTTTGATGTCGCCGCTGGCGATGAGTTCGCTGGCGCCTACATCGATGTAGTAGCCGGAGCCGCGTCGTAGGTACTTCATGAACAGACCCGAGCCGTCGGCGCCCCAGTCGAGATCGAAGCCGGCCTTCTCGAGCCGGTCGTAGAAGTCGGCGTCCACCTCTCGCATCTGGTCGTACAGCGGAATCTGGAACTCGTGCAATATCCGGTACGGGATGGAGGCGAAGATGGTGTCGGCCTTCTCGGTGGTCACGCCATTAGCGAGCGCTCTCTCGGAATAGAGGTCGCCTAGGCCGATTTCCATCAGCGTTTCCGAGCGCACGATATGGGTCGAGGATCGCTGCACCATGGTGACTTCAACGCCGGCCTCCCACAGGGCGGCGCAGATGTCGTGGGCGGAGTTGTTGGAACCGATGACCACGACCTTCTTGCCGACATAAGGGTCGGGTCCGGGATGCTGGGAACTGTGGTGCTGCTCGCCGGCGAAGATGTCCTGCCCTGGGAACGTTGGGACGTTGGCCTTCCCTGACATGCCTGTAGCGAAGACCAACTGCGTGGGGTGCAAGGTCATCTCTTGGCCGCCGCGCACGATATTCACGGTCCAAGTGCCGGTGGCCTCATCGAATTCAGCGCTAGTGCATG
>Ga0209953_1000617_pt1 | contig 12388 bp, 10 predicted proteins | sample SalPonred_H2O_MG_FD_185713 | JGI IMG/M metagenome (GOLD analysis project Ga0209953, IMG submission 185713) | Salt pond water microbial communities from South San Francisco under conditions of wetland restoration - Salt Pond MetaG... | ecosystem: Environmental > Aquatic > Non-marine Saline and... | reverse complement strand
TGACCAAACTCCCCGAACAACTGCGCAAGACGCTCACCTGGGACCGCGGCAAAGAGCTCTCCGCTCACGCGCAGTTCGCGCTCGAGACGGGCACGAAAGTGTATTTCGCGGACCCGCATTCACCCTGGCAGCGGCCCACGAACGAGAACACCAACGGGTTGCTGCGCCAGTACTTCCCCAAAGGCACGGACCTGTCGCGCTGGTCCGCCGAAGACCTCGAAGCCATCGCCTTCGAAGTCAACAACAGACCACGCAAGGTACTCGGATGGGAGACCCCCGCTGAAGTGTTCGACGAGCAGATAAGCTCACTCCAATAGGCCAGTGTTGCAACGACCGATTGAATCCAGTCAATACACAGCGTGGGCATTCACCACGAACCTGCGCGCCTACGGCCTACAACTGAGCATGGGAACCGGGGATTGCTGTCGGTCTAGTTGACACGGGTTGTGTCACTCAGGCGGCTGCTTGAGTGGTGTTGCTGGTGAAGGCTAACTCGAACTCGATCGGGGTGAGCCGTCCGAGCCGGCGTTGGCGTCTTCTTCGGTTGTAGGTGTGTTCGATCCAGTATGTGATCGCGTAGTGCAGTTCCGCGCGGGTGCGCCAGGGCCCGGTGTTTAGGACGTTGCGTTGCAGCAGCGCCCAGAACGATTCCATGGCTGTGTTGTCGCCGGCTGAGGCGACGCGCCCCATCGAACCTTGATGTCCTGCCGCTTTCAGAACCGCCTGGAAACTGCGGGCTCGAAATTGCGAGCCTTGATCGGCGTGGACGATGACGACACCGTCGGGTTCACGTGGAGCTAGCGCGGTCCGCAGGGCCGTGACCGCTAGGTCCGCGGTCATCCGATCACTCACCGCATGCCCCACGATCCGGTTCGAGAACAGGTCTTTAATCGCGCAGCAGTAGATCTTTCCTTCCGCGGTCGGATGCTCGGTCAAGTCCGTAACCCACTTACGTACGGTTCGGCAGCGCCGCAGTGAAGTCCCGGCGCAGCAGGTCGTCGTTGACCGCTGGGCCGGGCCGTGTGCCTTTGCGGCCATTCTTCACGGTCGTGGACCTCAGCTTCTGCTGCGAACACGATCGCCACGCGCGGCGTTCACTGATCTCGATGCCGGCCCGCTGGAGCTCATCGACCAAGAAGCGGTAACCAAACGCCGGATCATCACCGTGAGCGTCGATCAGGGCGTTGATGGCGTACGCGTCTTCCAGATCCCGGCATGACACCGGGTTCTTGCTCCAGGCGTAGAACGCCTGCGTTGAGAATCCCGGCACCCCGCAGGTCAACCGCACCGGGAAACCTTCGGCGGCCAAGTCACGGACCAACGGGTAGGTCATTTAGGGAGCGTTGAGGAAGCGAAATACGCCGCCGCGCGGCGCAAAATCTCATTCTCCATCTCCAAGCGGCGTTACCCCCGCCGCAACAGCACCAGCTCGGACTGCTCCGCGCTGGTCATCCCATCCTTGATCCCGTCATCAATATCGGCTTGGCGCATACACCGACGCACGCTCTCTTCCGCGACCCCGAAATCAGTCGCAACTTCGGGAATCGTCAGATCACCGCGGCGGGCGACAGCGACCACATCCCTTTTGAACTCATCTGGATACCCCTTCGGCATAACGACATCCTCCCCGCAGGCGATCAAACCCGCGCAAAGAGTGTCAAGTCAACCGACAGCGATCCCTCTTGAAGCCCGGGAAGTTCAGCAGCCAAACCTGGTTCGGCCACGAGGGTGAGACGAGGAAGTTGGTCCTACGGGGCCGCAGCCAACCGCCGGCGTTCGCGCTGATGGTTGGCTGCTAGCTGCAACTTCTTGACACGGGACATGGGAACCTTCGAGCACCACTAGGCATGCGAAGCAGCTCGGGACGTAGATTGGCATAGCGTATTCGGTCTTCTACAAGTCTGACGCTTCACGGCCGTAATCCTTTACTACCAGTCACGTTCTATCGTCAGCAACTCATCAAGGCCCCTAATTACTTCGACGGCCGGTTGGTCCAGAAGAGCGTCAAAGCATTCCGTATCAGCAACTATGTCTGGTCTAGATTCAATGATCTCGAATCGGGGCCGTTCTGCGACTCGTGCGCCGATGTGTGTAGCGATTTCCTTGATTGAAGCTACGTAGGGACCAGCGACGTTAATGGTTTCGGGGCCACCTTCTTCGATCAACTTGATCAATGACCGGGCAACATCAGCTGCTCGAACCGGATTTACGCGGATGCCCTCATTTCCGTTAAGAAACACGGCCTGTTGGTTGCGCACTTTTGAGATCAGTGACGGTAGAAACATTTCTTGACGTTGTCCAAGTCCGTACATGAAAAAGATGCGAAGTATGTGGATATCCATGAAGGGCCGGTAAGTGGCGGCGAGCATTTCACTTGCTAGCTTAGTCGAGTAGTAATAGCCGAGTTCAGATGGCCCAAGGATTTCAGAGTCTTCACTCAGTGGAGCTATTCCTGGACGGTAGATGCCACCAGTAGATGCCGCAATGAATCTCGTAGCACCCGATCGGCGTGCGTATTCCAATAGTTTCCCTGTAGAGGACAGGTTAACTTGGAAAACGTCTTCTGCGCCATCCGGGAAATCCCGGTAGCGGGAAGACTGGGCGAGATGAATGACGGTATCCATCTTTGTGGGCAGGAGATCAGACGTCCAATTCATTGAGAGATCAACCGATGGCAGGTGTTCAGTTCCGGAGATCGGAGTGCGACCCAGACTGAAGATTTCGTGTTCACTAGCGAGTAGGGGAACGAGATGACTGCCTAGTAGACCTGACGCCCCTGTTAGCAGAATGCGCATATTCCTATCTCGCCTGCATCGAGGACATGCACGCAGCCTAGTAGATTACGCCGGTTAGATACTCGGGCGGCTCACTGACTTCTCACCCGCGAAACTCTTGATTTTTCGGGCTAGCCTGAGGGCGCTCGTCTCACTGGCTTCTTGCTAGAAGGCTTTGGGTCTTGCATGCGGGATATGTCTTCGAGAATCCTCTCACATATCGTTTTAGGGTTGTGCCATTTCCCAACGTATTCCCTGCTTCTATGCTGGAGAGCCAACCACTCTGCGTCTGATAATTCGACGACCTGCTTCAGGGCAGCCTTGAGTGTCTTTCTTGTTGCCGTGATGATGGGCACGTCACGTCGCATGTCGGAAGGAATTGCATGCAAGTCCTCCTCCCGAATGTAGGCGATGACAGGCTTCCCCAGGGCCATGGCTTCAACAGCTAGCCCTCCGTACCACCCAACAAACAGTTGGTCGATCATGAGGTCAATGGATTGGTATTTTGCTCTAGCCTCACTGTTGCTGAGGCCCTCAATTAGGACTAGCTCAACCGGATAACCCTCATCGCGTAGGTCTGCGACGGTTTCGAGTACGTACTGCGTTCCCTTGACTGATCTGTTAGTTGGAGCATGACCGATCCGGATAGACTGCCTCGTTCTTGGGCGAAAGGTGGCTGGCCAATCGGCGATGTCGATAGCGGCGTAAGGAAGAAATTTGCTGGATTTTGGCAGTACTTGCAGCAGATCAGGGTTGAGGGCGTAGATGACTTGGCAGTACTTGGAGAAGAGGGAAATCTGAGTCCTTTTCAGCCGATCGCTTTCTCGTGTGTAGTAGTCGGGTTCAACTTCTGTGAGGTGAGAGTAGGAATAGAGCCGTTCCAGCGTGTCGCCTTGTCGGGCGTCATCACCCTGGTATTGCACCAGCAGAGTGCACTTGCGAAATTTGAGCACGGCAAGTTCAACTTGTTGAATAGCGCGCATGACAATGTTGTATGAGAGGGTCATTATTCGTTGCCAGCCGTGGGGCATGGGTGTGATCGGGGCGTACAGAGACTTACCGAAATTGAAAAAGATCACGTTGTAGCGAAAGATGTAGCTTAGGGCTCTGAGCCGCCTCACCTCATAAATGACCCGACTATCACCAGGTCGACTCAGGACTTCATCGCCTCCAAAATCGAAGAAGTTTGCTTTAGCGACAAGGCACGTACTGTCCACTCCCATGCGCTTCATTTGCCTGCTCAGATGTTGGGGGTTGCCGCCGACGTCGGTTGGTAGATGGATAAGCCGGATGTCTTGCGGAGGTATCAATCTGCTGCTCCGGAAGCGCATGTGTCAATCATGACCTACGAACTATCCTTCTGGGATGAGCGGCATGCAGATTGAGAGGCGCAGATCTCAACCAGAGGTAGTGTGCAGCAGATGCCACCGACGCTAACGAATCCTGGCTAACTGGGTATGTGTGGGATATTCGGATTTATCGAGGCAGATCTGCCCCGGCCCAGTTCTGTCCGCCTTGCACGTGCCTCAAATCTCCTTGCGCATCGGGGACCTGACGATTCCGGGCTTTGGTTAGGAGAGAGCGGTGCCAGGAAAATTGCCATAGCGCAAACTCGCCTATCCGTGATCGATCTGTCGTCGAGCGGCCATCAGCCGATGACCAGCGTAGACGGTCGCCTCGTGCTGACTTTCAATGGTGAGATCTACAACTACAGAGAATTGCGTCTCGAACTTGAAGGCCTCGGTTGTGCCTTTCGAGGCGCATCCGACACGGAAGTGCTCTTGCAGGCCTGGGCCATGTGGGGGGAAGAGTGCCTTCCTCGTTTGCAAGGCATGTTTGCATTCGCGGTCTGGGACACCAAGCAAGAGCGCCTGACATGCGTGCGGGATGCCTTTGGCATAAAGCCTCTCTTTTATGCCAAGTCTTCAGAAGGCTTCTATTTTGCTTCGGAGATCCATGCTCTTCGAGAGTTGGTGGATAAGCCAACGAACATGAATTCAGCCGTCATGGTTGAGTACCTGATTCATGGTCGATACGACCTGAGTACTGAAACGTTCCTCGACGGCTATCAACGACTTGCTGCTGGTCATGTTCTTCGCATTGACGCCTACGGCGGACAGTTGCAGGCTCATTGCGAACGCTGGTGGTGGCCGAGTCTTGACGAGGACCGGCATCTGTCTTTTGATGATGCCGTCACAGGTGTTCGCGAACGATTTCTTGAGAATGTGCGAATGCATCTACGGAGCGATGTTCCGCTTGGTGTGGCGCTGTCTGGCGGCGTTGATTCATCTTCTATCGCTTGCGCTATTCGGCATGTTGAACCCGATGTGCCGATCTCGACATTCAGTTTCGTTGCACCAGGCTCTCTCATAAACGAGGAAGCTTGGATAGACATCGTCAATCGGCATATCCATGCTGTTCCCAACAAGGTGTCGGTGAGTCCAGAAGGACTGTCCGACGATCTAGATTCCATGATCCTCGCGCAAGGCGAGCCGTTTCTCTCTACCAGCATCTACGCGCAATATCGCGTCTATCAAGCAGCTCGCGAAGTTGGTGTGACTGTCATGCTTGATGGGCAGGGTGCGGATGAGCTACTCGCTGGCTATCACGGATACCCTTCGGCGAGGTTCCGCTCGCTGCTGCGAAATGGTCAAGTGGCCGACTGGATGCGCTTGCTCAGGGGGTGGTCAAGTTTTCCGGGCCGCTCGATGAGCGATGGCCTTCAGCATTCCGTCGAGGCTCTCGCTCCTCGGCGGCTCCTTCCTTACTTGCGCCGTATGTCCGGACGGGATCAGATACCCAGCTGGATAGATCAAAGTGTCTACCCCAATTTGGTCAATCACAGCTTGTCACAGATGCACCCGTCAAGGGGAGAAGGACAGCGATTCTTGGCAGCACGCTTGCGTGAGTCGCTCACTGAGGGTGAACTGGGCGTACTTTTGCGACACGGCGATAGAAACTCCATGCATTGGTCAATAGAGAGCCGTGTGCCTTTCTTGACTACTAGCTTCGCCCAGTTTGTACTCCGGCTCCCTGAGCAGTACCTGCTCGCACCCCACGGTGAGACGAAGCATGTTTTCAGAGCAGCTATGCGCGGAATAGTCCCGAATGTCATCTTGGATCGACGAGACAAAATAGGCTTTGATACCGCGGAATTCGACATGTTGCGGCCTTTGAGGCCACGAGTCGCTGAGTGGTTGGAAGGGCTGGAATCAATTCCTTTCGTTGATTCGGCAATTGCGCGAAAGTATGTGGAGGATGCTCTCTCTGGTCAACGACCTTTCACGTCGCAGGTCTGGCGGCTGATAAACGCAAGCAGATGGGTGCAGTTGAACAACGTTTAGCTTGGAATTGAGTGCCCAAACGCGGGCGCACGAAGATGCCTAACAGTGTCTTACGAGTCTGCTTGGTCGAGACTATTTGAGTTAAATGGAGAAGGGGCCTTAGCATTGATGGGTGAGAGCAGTTTTTGTAGCTGATTTCGCCTCTGAATTTCTTGGCTATCAGGAGTTTCTACTGGCAACAGCTGTGGCTCGCCAGGGGCATGAAGTGCACTTGGTGACAAGTTGCTGGAATCCACCGGCGCCGAACTACGAAGAGACGTTCCAGCCGCTACTGGGGCCACGGCGAGGCGTTCCACGGACTTACGAATTCGATGGAGTGAAGGTTCACAGACTTCCCGTCGCTTTCAACTTCAGAGATCGGGTTTACCTGAAGGGATTGCGGGCAATGTGCAGGGAATTGCGCCCCGATGTGATCTTCGTTCATCTCACGTTCACCATCACCGCTGTGAGAATGGCGACCATTGCTAAACAGATGGCAATACCCCTATTTTACGACAATCACTCCATCCGTTCGGTACAGAACCAAAGTCCGGTTTCGAGATTCGCGTACCGCCTATACCGTGAAGTTCTGAGAGCGCGCGTTGATCCGTACACGAGCAAGTTCTTTGGTGTTGCGAATGAGTGCAGTGACTTTCTCCGGGAAGTTCACGGCGTTCGGGCGGAAAAGGTTGAACTTCTCCCTTTGGGCGTCGACACGAATTTGTTTCATGCAGACCCGGATGCGGGTAAGCGTTGGCGTGAATTACACGGTTTTGGACCTACTGATTTCGTCGTGACTCAGACAGGAAAGCTTGATCAATCTAAAGATCCGCTCACGTTGGCAAAAGCCGTTGGCTTAATGAGTGCATCGGAAAGGACGGTTCATCTTGTCTTCGTTGGTGGAGGCCCGAAGCCCTATTTGAACGACGTGATTGCTGCTGCTGGTACGAAACATGTTCATATGTTGCCTGCTGTGAAGGTTGACCAGCTTGCTGAGATCTTCAGTGGTAGCGACGTAGTGTGTTTTCCAGGTGGGACGTCTATGTCCGCTCTCGAAGCGGCTGCTTGTGCGGCTGTTGTGGTTATGAATGATGAGCCCGTCAGCAGCTGGCGTGCTTCAAAGGGTGTGGGTCTGACCTTTCCGGAGAAGGATCCTGTCGCGTTGGCCGGAGTCCTCGAAGGCTTGAGGGACAAATCGGCGGATGGGATCCAGAACATGGGACGCTGTGCCCAAGAGGCGGTCGTCAACGAATTCTCATATGGACGCATCGCGAAGGACTTGGTAGGTCACTTTGAGGACGCCATCAGGAAACATAAGGACGCAGATTCGTCGTAGACAATCGGATAAACCAAGCACCGATGGGTGTCACGAGTGAGGATGCCTTCCCTAGACGCCGCGCCCTCACGGTCTACTCTGTTCTAGTGAGAGTGGCAGTTATCCACAGTTTCTACTCACCCAAGGTTCCGAGTGGGGAGAATTCGGTGGTCTTGGATCAGGTTGATGCCCTACGTGAGATAGGTATTGACGCACAACTCGTGGCGGTAGAGACGAAGGACCGGGCGAATCAACTTGGCTTGGCTGCGAGATCAGCTTTCCGAGTGGGTAGTGGATTTGGACCCAGTCCACTTAGAAGCATCCCTACCTTTCGACCTGATTTGATTCACATTCATAACCTTTTTCCAAACTTCGGTACGCGTTGGATGGCGTCAACCGGTATTCCTACCGTGATGTCAGTGCACAACTATCGATTCGCTTGCTCGAATGCAGTCTTATTCCGATCGGGTGAACAGTGTTGGGAATGTGTGGATCATGGTCCGATGCGCGCAGTGCTCCATGGGTGTTATCGCAATTCCCGACTAGCAACGCTGCCGCTTGCAGTCAGTAGACGTTCGTATTCCCGCTCACTAGTGTCCGATCTCTCGGCTCTCGTGACGACATCCCCGAAGTCAAATGAGGTGATAACGCGATTATTGCCCGGTGCTCAAGTGAAAATGATTCCGAACTTTGGGGAGGGTCCTGCGGAGTTTGGTGTCCGCCCCCGAGAGGAACTTTGGTTAGCGATGGGACGGTTTAGCCCCGAGAAAGGCTTTGCCGATTTAGCTCGAGATTGGCCCCCAGACAGACCCCTGCGGTTCGTTGGTGATGGCCCTCAAAGGGAGACGATTCGTCAACGGTCAGTGAATAAGGACATTTCGCTCCTTAACTCGTTGAACCGGGATGAGATGCGGAGTGTGATGCGTTCCGCGACAGGACTGGTTTTCCCAAGCCGTTGGATTGAAGTTGCTCCTCAGATTGTCGTGGAAGCGATGCGCCTCGGTGTCCCGATCGTTGCTAGTGAAGCGAATGGGGTCGCCGACATCGTCCGGGAGTCTGGCGCCGGAGCGACCTACTCCGATCGGGAAACTCTATGCGTGGCGTTGCAAAACGTGAACGACGCGAGGGACGACATGTCGAGGCGCGCGTCCGACTATTTCTCGGCGAACTGGACCAAGGAGAGATGGCAGGAGTCTATGGTGTCGTTGTATCACTCTCTTGTTTGAGCGCTAAGGTGCGCAAGGACTTTGCGGGACTTCTCAATCTGTCCACTGAAGTGAAGAGTTGGATTCCTTCCGACGCTGATCTAAGTGGCCGAGCAAAGTGACGTGTGGTGGACATGAGGTTTTAGAGCCCGCGTAGGCTTCTGGCCGTGCGTAGCAGTCGGACTCCGCGAGCAGTGGCATACGAATGAAGCGCGTACTGATAGATGTCACGGACCTCGTCGAATTCCTACAGAGACGGGAGTCGGTCTCTGGGGTTCAACGAGTTGTTGCTGAGATGTCACCTCTGCTGGCGGCGCAGGTGCAAGGGAGTTTTGTGATCTTGGATCGTCCACGTGGGGTATTCGTCGAGCTCACCGAGGCTGAAGTGGAAGACGTCATCACGCAAGGAGCGAGGGCCAGCGCGGGAGTCGATCGGGAATTGATGGCGAAGCGTGCAGACTCCATTCGCGAACGAGCCGGTACGGCTCCGCCGACAGTCATGTCCTTCGACATCAAACTGGTCTTTCTCGGGGCGCTGTGGATCAACGACGCCCTGATGATGGCGGCACGGCTTGCTCACTCTCAGGGAGCCACCGTGGTCTCAGTGCTGTATGACCTCACACCTGTTAAGGAAGAGGGGCACACGGCGGCGGTTAATCAACTCTTCGAGCGCTACCTCAGCTTTCTTCTTCAGTGCGCCGGCCGAGTGCCAACGATCAGCCAATCGAGCCGGCGCGACTTCGAGGACTACGCACGCTCCTGCGGCTCGGTTGCGCCCCCTGGGAGAGCAACTGGACTGCCCTACGGGCTGAGTCGGCATGATCGTGATCTCGCCACAGCACCGTGGCCATGCGATTACGCGCTCTTCGTGGGAACAGTGGAGGCACGAAAGGACCACATCATCGCCTTCCGGGCCTGGCAGCAACTCATTGAGAGATATGGTGTCGAGAACGTGCCGGATCTCGTTTGCATCGGCAGACTCGGTTGGCATGCCAGCGAGTTTCTACGTGAATACGTCACCACCGGAGGACTCAACGGAAAGGTGAGTTTGCTGTCGAGTTCGGTCTCTGATGAGGAATTGGCACGGTTCTACGATCACGCAGAATTTACCGTTTACCCGAGCCGCTACGAGGGCTGGGGACTTCCGGTCAGCGAATCGCTCGCTTTCGGGAAAGTACCGGTCGCGGCCCGCAACTCTTCCATCCCGGAAGCCGGTGGTGATCTTGCCGTCTACTTCGAGACCGGCGATCCGAGCTCACTCGCCCAGGCAGTAGAGACGAATTTGTTGAACGAAAATCGTCGCCGCGACTTAGAGGAACGGATCCGAACAACGCCCCGCGATGCCGTCACCTGGGAGGATGTGGCCGAGCAGATGGCCGCAGAGATCGCCCAAGCGCAGTGGAGGAGTCCGGTGTTTCCCACCGTCGAACTGGGTCGTGAATACGTGTTGTCGGTCGGTCAGCCACCGCCGGATGAGGGCTACGCCGATCAGTACCTTGATTATCTGACCCGCGGGGGACTCACCCCGATGCTGAGACAACCCCGGGGCGAGCAGGAAATCGAGATCGTCGATCCCGCCGTGATCGGGACATTCGGTTCACCGCAAACCTGGGGTTATGAGATCAGGCCGGGAGCATTCGCGGAGTTTCGGTTTTCTCGACCGTGCGATGGACCCCTCGTATTGCTCATTTCCACGCGTTCGATGCCAGGAAAGGTGCGTATCGAGGCGAGTGGCCCCGGAGGGCCGGTATTTGAGGAGGTCTATCTCGGATCGGTTGTTACCCTGCCCGTGGGGGATGGGAAGGTAGGTGAGGCTGCGCAGGTTCGTCTTTCGGTTACCGATGCGTCGGATTCGATCGAAGGTTTCCTAGGGATCCGATCCTTCGTCGTCTTGCGGGAGGAAGATTCCCAAACTCGCATCGCGGCGTTGGAGTCCGCGGCCGCCGCCTTGCGGCAGGAACTCGATTTCATCACCGGAACGCGATCGTGGAAGATCACCGAGCCGCTGCGAAAGTGGAAGGGACGCGGCGCCTAGCCCTTACCGTCCCTTCTTGCTTGGATTCCTGACCACATCGATGGTGTAGGTGGCCTGCGAAGGCGCGAGGTTTCCTCCGTTGCCGAGAGCCGATGCGGTGACGGTGCAAGTTCCTGGGCCGAGGACAGTCAGAATGCCAGCCTCCAATGCGCACGGGCCGCTGGTCGCCAGGCTCACGGGATTCCCGGAGGCTGACGATGGTGTGATCTCCACCCAACTGCCCACAGCGAGGGTTCCTACCGAGCCCTGTCCCCACGCAGGAGCGCCTGTGGGGGTCACGCTTATGGAATCGGGAGTGGGTGCGGGTTGGACGTTGATCACCTGAGAGTCACGACCGTTGATCGCGAAGTTGGCTGATGCGTACTGGGCATTGATGGTCTGAATTCCGGACTGGGTGGGCGTCCAGGTGATGGTGGAGACCCCTTGAGCATCTATTGGTTGGGAACCGCCCATTACGAAGAAAACGAAACCGTCGATGCTGAGGTTGAAAGCTTGGCTGCCACCGATGTTCCTATCGAGGGACCCTGGGCTGACCACGGAACTGATAGTGGCCGGAACCGCTTCGTAGAGTCGCTGAGGAGCCCGGATGGAGATCGTTTGGGCGCCACCAACTAGTGGATTCGATCCAAGTGATTGGGAGGCGCTGAAGGCCGTGGAATCGGGCGTGTAGGTGGCGACAAGGGGCGGGCCGCCCGCTGCGGGTGTCCAGCCGAGGGAGACGGTCGATGAGCGTTGGCTGGCGCCGGGAGTGAGCGCTCCGCTTGCTACGACCGTTCCGGTTGAATTGCGCACCGTGACAGTTCCGCTGGGCGCGATGACGCCGCCGATGGCCGAAACCTCGGCGACCATCGTGACGGCCACCCCGGCCTGCACCTCGCCTTGGATGAGCAGATCCGTAGTCGTGGGCATAGGTGCAACCACGAATGTGCTGTCATCGATCGTGGAGGTGCCAGTGGTGGCGCTGAGGCGCCAAGTTCCGGACAGGTTGGGTGTCCACGGCAGCGCCGCAAAGCCGGAAGAGTTGACGATTGTCTGCCCGGAATTGGCACCGCCGGCTGGATCGGTGAAGGTGAAGGTGGCGACTTGACCAGCCAGGCGCGGAGCCTTCAGCAGCGCCGTTTGCTGGACCGCGACCACCCCGTTGGGTGTTGCAACCCAGGTTCGGCCCTTGAGGCCCTCTGCTTGCGCCGTAGGCACCAAACTCAGGGCGATACCCAGGGCAGCAAACATAGCGATGACGCGCTTTGTGAACATGAGGCCTCCCAATTGCCGTCACAGGCTACTCCTGTGACTAATGAGGCGAAAGGGAGGCTCTGAGGGTCAGCGGGTGCGCCTGTTCTTGGGTGCGACTTTGATGTTGACCACGTACGTGGCAGTGGCAGGGGCGATGGTGCTTGAACCGGGGCTGGTGGCCGTGATGGTGCACTGGCCAGCAGACAGCGGCCTGAGAGTGCTCCCGTTGATCACGCAGGGCCCGCTCTCGCTCAGCACGGCGGTGGCACCGGAGGTGGTCGCAACACCAAGAGCGATGTCAGTGCCTGCCGTCACTGTCACTGGTGAATTGGCAGCCCATGGTGCCCCACCGGCAGGAGTTACCGAGATCGAATCGGTGGCCTTTGCAGGTTGGATGTTCACGATCTGGCTGGATGTTCCCGTGAAACGGCCGTTGTTGCTGGTGAACTGGGTGGAAATCGTGTGGACGCCGGCGAGGGGTGGCGTCCAAATGGCTGAGATGC
>Ga0209953_1000616_pt1 | contig 12396 bp, 21 predicted proteins | sample SalPonred_H2O_MG_FD_185713 | JGI IMG/M metagenome (GOLD analysis project Ga0209953, IMG submission 185713) | Salt pond water microbial communities from South San Francisco under conditions of wetland restoration - Salt Pond MetaG... | ecosystem: Environmental > Aquatic > Non-marine Saline and... | reverse complement strand
GCAGAGCGACCAATTTCGGTGGCAACTGTTGTTGGGTCGTCGTTGAGAGCCACAACCTGAGCATCCTTGTTGCTTCTAGCAAGCCGTGACGCAGCATAATCATCACCAAACGGCAGCCAAAGAACTCCAACTCCAGCATCTCCACATTTTTTTACCCACTCTTTGGCTCGTTCGCGCTGGTCACTTCGGTAGTGCCCGTCAGAAACGATAACCAGCAGCCTTGCGCCCGTGCCCCGCAGTAGGTCAAGCCCACCATCTAGTGCCCTGAACGCCTCATCAAACTCCTCAGTCGAATCATCAGCAGAGTAGACGCGAACCTTGTCCAGATGTTGCCCCGCCTTTAGGGTCGGGAAGACAGAGCTCCCGTAGTAAACCATTGCTGTTCGCCCCTGAATCCTTCGGGACGCCTCACTGAGAACCCACGCTGTTGTAGCCATAGGCTTCATTGCTCCGCCCATTGAACCAGAGATGTCCACCATCACTCCGACAGTCAGGTTTGGGTCGTCGGTGTGCTTGCGAACTGTCCGCCTCCAAGGCTCAACCTCGGCTACGACTCCGCGTGACTTCATCGCCGCGCCCTGAACCAGCGAGCGCGTCCGCAGTCTTCCCGGTGGGGTAACGCTGTTGATTTCCGTCGCAGACCTGTCACGATACTTAGCTTGCTCCAGCATCCGTGCGATAGTTACAGCAGCAGCTCGCTCGTCCGCCCTCGGCGTTCTTTCTTCAAGCAAGCGAGAATTAGATGTTCCCGTGCCAACTCGGGAGAAGACATTTCTAGCCGCATCTTCGTTCTGGCTCTTTTCTTTGGAATCCTCTTGCAGAGCCTTTACCTGCTCGTTCCACTTGTGCTTTTCTTCCTGCTGTCCAAGGCTGCCTGAGTTAGATATTTCGGTTGCTTCAGCAGCTTCTCTCATCGCCTCCCGCATTGCCTTCTCGAACTTCTCCGCAGCCTGTTGCTGTTGTTCGGGTGTGGGCTCGCCTTTCTCCGCAGCAGTGTTGTTCAGAATTTTTACCCACTGCTTCGCTAATTTGTAGAGCTCCGCCGCATCGTTGTGTTTCCCGTGCTGCTGAACCTTCTTGATAATTTCACGAAGTTGAGTCACTACTTCAACAGAAAGGGTTTCGTCAATGAGTTCAATCAACTCGGGGCAATCGTATTCGTCTAGAACTCCAGCAATGAGCCGTGCGTGAACCAGAGCAACCATATTCCCAGCAGAGTAGGTGTCGTTCTTCTCCTTGAAGGCTTCTTCGGAATCGGCAATCACCAAGTCCATCGCGCAAGCCTGCAAGAAGTTTTTACCCCACGGCATCTCTCGAACCCCGTGTGCTTCGATGCGCCCTTCTTCAAGCAGCATCAACGCTTGGAACTCTTGGGACTTCAATGCTTCCTGTGCAGTAGCGATGTCCCAGAGTGAGTAGCGTGCGTGTAATGACTCGTGTAGAACCGCACCAATCACTTTGGGGTGTTCAAACTGAACCTCGGGGTCGGCAAGGTCACCAACCTCTTCAGGCTTCGTATTCTTGAAGACCTGATTTGTTGAGATGTGAATCTCGGCAACCATTGGTCTGAAGAGGGCTGGTGCTCCGCCCGACACTTCTTCAGTCATATAGCAAATGATGTCGTGTCGCCCAGACCATCTGTTGGTCAGCTCTCCAATTTGGATGCCAGCGTTTTTCCAATCAAGGTTATTTTTTACCCCTGATGCTTCTTCCGTAAAACTAATGTGTGTCATTTTGTCCTTCTTCCTATTCCGTGTCCAGCGGATATCGCAATCTTATTATAGAAAGCTGTTGGGTGTCAAGTGGGTCGGGGAGAAGGCGACACCCATCAACCTCCTCCCCGTGCCAGCTATATCTTTGCTGGCGTAGCTTCCTGAGGGAAGACCTTTGACATAACATCTGCCACAACGGGTCTGTCCATCTCAGGTGTTGCGGCAAGAAGGTTGCTAATCGCCCACTCCGTGCCGAACACTTCAGAGGTAGCTTTGAAAGCCAGCAGCTCGCGCATCTGCGGTGCCCAGCTAACTTCGCCACTTCGCATCTTCTTGCTCAGGTTCTGTGCTCCAGTTACCAAGCTTGAAGGAACTCCCATCTGCCGTGCTCGCTCCCAGTCCGTGCCCATCTCGGTCTGAACTGTGAATCGTGATAGCAAAGCCTCGCTCAATCGCACTCCGGGTGCGTGTGGGTTGGTTGCCGCAATCACATAAAAGTTTGGGTCAGCCTTGACAGTGCCCCTGTCTGGGTTTGCTGTGACAGTAAGCTCCCTGCGTCCATCCATAAGTCCGTAGACAATCGAAAGAACTTTCGGGTCAATCAGCCCAATCTCGTCAATAAAGTAGACGCCTCCAGTTTCAGCAGCAGTAACCAAGTCACCATCCACCCACTCAAAGCCGCCACTCGGTGTTTGAACATAGCCACCAATCAAGTCGGCAACCTCGGTGTCACCCGTGCCCATCAGGGTAAAGGTGTCGGGAAAGGCAGCCTCAACAAGCGCAGTCTTACCGCATCCCGGTGCGCCATACAGCAGAGTAAACATTGGTGCTCCGCCCTGACCAGAGAAAGCTTTGTGAGTCTGCTCCCGTGCTGTCTTTAGGACATTGACATCGGTGTGCGTTCCCCACTTGCGTGCGTAATACACCTCGCCATTGGGACGCAGATACTCGTCCTCGCCAGACATCTCTGCAACTTGAATGTTGTTGTTTGTCTTGGACTTGTATGGTGCTCGTTCAGCTCCAGACTTGCGTGCAACATAGCGTCCCGTGGACTCCACCTTGGCGTTCAAGTTGATGCTTGAGTCGCTGCTTAGGTGCTGTGATAAAACATCTTGAAGAAGAGAAACATACTCCTCGCCAATCGGCTTTATCTGCTCCAGATACTTCTCAATTCCTTCTTCGTAAATCATAATTTTTACTCCTCGTCGTTCTTCAGTGGGTCTTCAAAGGTTTTGTTCTTCTTGGTCAAATCAACTCGATACAAAAACTTGTTCGGTGTTTTGTCCTTTGCCATATCGTCCAAGTCCTTCTTGGATACCTCAACAAGCAATGGTTCGCCGTTCATAGTCCAGCCACCCGCAAGCATCCTTGTAAAGTATTGACTTACGCCTTTGAGCCGTGTTGCCACATAACGCTCTTTGCGCGTAGGCTCGCCATCCAGCTCTGGGTCTTCCTTGGTTGCCTGTGAGCCCCACAATGTGGTGGAACGCCACTGCTTCCTTGGATTCTCCTTGGTGATGGTTCGGCGATACATCTGTGACCGCATCAGCGTGCCATCCGTGGTAAAGCCGTCTGGTGTGAAGAAAATCTGGGTCAGCGCCTCAGGCTTCTTCCACTCCGCGTAAAGGGCAATGCCCTGAACATCTTTTCCGTTGTCTTCTAACATTTGGGTGTCTTCTTTCTCTTTCTGTCTTTTTATTTTTACCCCGTGGGGTGGTGGAAGGGGGCTTTCGCCCCCCTCCTGATGAACTAGGCGTTCACCAATTCTTCCTCGTCCTCCGTGACGCAGAGTTCGCACTCGTTGTCTTCGGTGAGCTCGTCCTCAGAGTCAATCTCTTCCTGACAGCTTGGGCAGATTAGAACCTGCTCCAGCTCGTCCGTGCCTGAGTAGTGCATATTCAGGTCGTGGAGAAAGAGGTCGTAAGCCCTCTGCTCTGTGGGGGCTTCAACAACGCCCTCGTATTCGTATACTGCTCGGATTTTGTAAGTAGCCATTTCGGTCTCCTTCGTCGTTTTGTATTGGGTGTTATTTAGTTGTAGTAGATACATTACACGACCTTCCTGACTTACGCAACCATCTTCGCAAAGTTTTTTGGAAGTCGTTCGTCACCGGTTTGGGGGACAAGAACCAAAAGTCGTGACGGACAGCCGTGCTTCCCTTTGTTTATGCGGATTCTGTTCGTCAAATAAAAAATGAGCAGTTTTGTCACGACTTGCTCAGGTCGGTATTCGGAGAGGGAACGACGAAGAAACCCCTCCGAAGTTTTTACTCGTATTTGCTTAGGTCGATGCCGTATTTCTCAAACGCGGCTCGCAGCACATCTTCATTTGCGTCGGGCTCGTAGGACTCGGTGATTAGTCGGGCGACTGCTGGTCTGAAGTCGTCCCGTGTTTCCTCAATGATGTCCCAGTCAATTTCTGTCCAGTGCGTGGTCTCCATAACCACATACCCATTGGCAGAACCGTAGTTTCCATCAGGGGAAAAGTAGGAAAGACTCCTTTGAATCTGCGACTGAGCTTCTAGAGCTTCTTTCCTCGCCTCACGCTGTTGCTTGTATTTGCCTTTTGCCATTACGCCGTTCCTTTCAAATTTTTACCCTCTTATCTTACTTTATCGCCGCGTCAGCTTCTTCAAGCATCCGAACCGCGTCAGCGGTGTCTACCGCGGGGCAGTCACTGAACCTGTCCTCGTAGTCGCCAAACTCGCAGTAACACTCCCTGTTTATTGCCAAATACTCGGCGTGTGAGTTGGGGATGTCCCACTCGTCCGTAACTACCAGAGAACCGCTTGTTCCATTGAACTCAACGCCCCAACCTTGTTCCTCTTCGCAATAGATAGAGAACTCAAGTTTAGGGTGCTGCTCAACCATTGCCTCGAACAGCTCCGTAGGCGGCGACCAAGCCGTGTCAAAACTGTATTGGATAGAGCTCGTATCTTCCCAGACGGTTTCTGGTCGGCAAGCGTCCCACTTGGTGCCCCACTCTCTGTTGTTCCAGTTATACCAGTTGTTGGCAGTTTGCCCCGTGTGACCTTTCTCCTTGGAATAGCCGTGCGCTCCAAAATACTCGCCATTGTCTAGAGCCTCTTGCGGTGGTCGCTTGAAGTTCCAAAAAGAAAAGCAGTCTTCAACAACTTGTTCTTCTTGTCCGTGATGCGTCGTGTAAGGCTGTGCCGCCTTTTCTTTGAACTTTTTTATTTCCTCGGGGTCACCATTGACAGTGACCGTGTTGTATACCCAGTTAGGCATTTTTTTACCCTTTCGTCGTTATTTGCCGTGTTATCGGTTTTCGACGGCTGCCGCCCAAGCTTTGCCGTCTTCGGTTTGATGTGTATCGTGTTTTGGGTTGAGGTTGCTGGCTTGAGCAATCTTCCACAAATGGCTTGCCACTCCTATGCCGCGGTGTTCCTTGTCTGTCCACACTTGAAACACCGCCCTCTGCCCAAATGCATCAGGCTTTTTGAGAACCAGCACGCCAACCTGCTCGTCGCCAACCTTTCCGACCAGCCAAGTCCTTCCTTCGCTGTCTTCGCCTATGCCGTATCCACTCAGCGGTAGGTTGTATTGCGTCGCCGTCATTTTTACCCCTACTCCTCTTCAGCGGCGTCAAGGTCGAATGCCATTACGGCAAAATCAACATCGTCTTCGCCGAACTCAGTCCAAGAGTCTTCAGTCTTTGTGGCGTAGTAGTCCCACTGCTCGTCAGTCATTTCAATGGGGTAGCCGCTTTCTTTCAAAAAGAACTCAACCTGCTCTTTTGTCCAGAACCCAAGGGCAAGCATCTCGTCGCCCTTACCTGCTGCTTCCATAACCTGCAAAGCCGCAATCCACTCTGAAACAGTGTTGTTGTAGTATTTCGTCATTTTTTACCTTTCGTCGTTTTTGCAATCTCCTGATTACATTTTTATTATATAAACCTTCCTGACATTTGTCAAGTGGTTAGTTTTTCATTCCTCTTACCAAAGCCATTGCTGCTTGGAAACCTCTGTCCCATTCGGGGTTGTCGGTAACCGTGCCATCTTCGTTTGGCTCTTGAGTGAGCTCAAAGTAGCTCTCCAGTCTTTTTAGGATTTCTTTCTGATTCATCTTTTTACCTTTCGTCGTTTTGTTGGGGCGGAGGAGCTAGGGGGGTGCCCCTCCGCTGCTTTTTATTATAGAACACCTTTCTGACATTTGTCAACTATTTCAGCAAAAAAGTTTTCCGTGTTGTTTGAAAGTTCTCGCTGCCGCTGCTGCCGCCTCAACGAAACCAGAAATTTTTACCCCTGCAGCCCGACGCATTGCGGGCAAAGAAAAACCCCGCCGCATTGGCGGGGCTCTTCTTTCTGTTGCTTAGTAGTTGTTCTCTACCCACTCAACCAGCTCTTCCAGCTTGTCTGCTGTCTGAACCAGCTTGATGAATTCGGGGCTCTCCATCAGCATCGTGGCGGGAACCGTGGTCTCTCCCTCAACCATTGAGAGAATGATGTTGGGGGTCAAGCTTGCCATCAACTGTCCTCTTGCAACCATTATTCCACCTCGTATTCTTTGTCTGTGTTTTCACGAATTTGCACATCGTCGTAACCGTCTTCCAAGTAAAGGGCTTTCAGTCTCCTTGCTTCGTCAAGCGGTACGAAGTAATCGGTCACCTCTGTGCCGCCTACCCAAACCGTGTATTCCATTATTCTTACCTTTCGTCGTTTTGTGTAACCTTTCTGGCTACATATTTATCATAGAACATCTTCCTGACATTTGTCAAGCCGTGTCGAAAAGTTTTTTGAAAGTCGCAGCGGGCGGCGCTGCTGCGTCCAACCTAAATTTTTACCCCCGCGGCGCTCGCGGCAAAAGAAAAACCCCCCGGCGAACCGGGGGGCTATCCGCGTGCCTAGCTAGGCCAGCTCGTGGATAAGCTGTTCCTTATCCTTGGCACGGCGGACGCTGTACACAACGCCAGCAACGCTCTCCGCGCTGAGCATCTGCCTACGCGCATCCTTCGCATCCCGTGCGACGATGTATTGCGTGTACTTCGGGCCGAATTCGAATCGGGCCCAAACAACGGCGAAAACCTTGTCCATCTTGCCACCCCCTTCCCTTGTCTCGGTGTCCATACAATGAGCATAACACCTTCCTGCACTTTTTGCAAGTCAAAGAAAAACCCCGCCCCCTGAAGGGGGACGGGGACGGGGCTTCTCTCGGTGAGCTTAGGCGCTCGCCGTTTCCTCGACGAAAGGAACCGGTGCGTCATAACCGAATACGGCGTGGAAAATGTCGCGACCACCGCGCCACTCACTCCAGTATCCGTCAGACGAAATCTCAACGGCGTCGCCGTAGCATTCCTTTAGCCACAGCAAGCAAGCCGTAACGGCTGCATCGTAGGGCTTCTCCTGCGTCTTGCAGAAGTCGAAGAACATCGGCTCTGCTTTTCTCCAGTCGGGCTGCATCGGGGAAATCTTTTCCCAAGCAAATGTCTCGTGAGCATTCTCGCCGAGCCCGTTGAAAGCTACGCGGCTTTCCGTGTTCTCCCAGTAGCCCGCGTTATCGCCAAAGCCATCGGCAATGGTAATTCCGCGTGCCTGCGCTTCGAGAATAATCTTCTCCGCGCCGTGCCTAAAGCGGTCATACGCTTCAGGGCTGTTTGATGCGTCAATCTTGCGCTTAAAGTAGTGTGTGTATCCCATTGTTTTGTCCTTTCGTCATTTTCGTAGCGGGTTGCTACATTTTCTATTATATAACTACTAATCGACTTTTGTCAACTATTTTTCCCGTGCCGCATCTCGTGCCGCATCGGCTTCTTCGTAGTAGCTCTCCATCACGTCTTCGTGTGTAGGCTCTTGCCCTTCTGGCATATCGCGGGCTAGCTCTTCTAGCCGCTCAACATATCCACGCATTTTTACCCCTCCTTTCTAACTTCTAGTCTTTGGCCCAAGCCCGTGCCCAGTTGGCGGTCGGTGTATCCGTGCCAGTGCTCGGTGCAAAGATACGCCCACGCCCCCGCCACAATGAATGCGTCGTATCGCGCCGTCTCCTCGCAAAAATTGCATCGCGGCAACTTATCAACCAAGGCTACGTCTGACATTTTTACCCCTAACTATCGTCCACGTCGCCGTGATATTCGTCGGTGTGGTTGCAACCTTCGCAAGTCCACTCGCCCCACTCGCTGAACTGATAAGAGCGGAGCTCAACCTCAACCTCTTGCTCTCGCTCGAAAAGCGGGCAATTGTCGTTGATGCAGTGAACCAGACGCTCGCCCGTGTATTCACGGTCGGGCCCAGCAATCTCATACTCAAGGCCTGTAACGCCTTCGGGGTAGTTGCTCATTTCTTGTCCTTTCGTCGTTGTGTTTCTATAATACATACCTACCTGACATTTGTCAATTAGGAATAAAGACTTTCTATGTAGTTGTCGTAAAGGGCTTCATTGCACTCTTCGCATACCCAGTAGCGCGGGCCCCACCCAAACGGGTCGCCCGCATCTGAGAGTTCCGCTTTCGGGAAATCTTCTTCGCACTTATCGCACATTTGTGTCTCTAACATTTTTATCCCTTTCGTCGTTTGGATACTCTTACTGTAACACCTTCCTGCATTTTATGCAAGTCCGTGTCAAATATTTTTTTCGCAGTCTCGGCAATTGCACGCGGGCACGTGAGAATTTTTACTCTTGCTGCATTCTTGCTGCTGGTACTCGCCCGTGGTGCTTTTCCAGTTCGGCATCCTGTTGTACGGGTTGATGTCCGTATTTTTTACCCACACACCTCCGCAGGCCCCGCAGTAACCTTCTACTGCAGAGCCTACGGTGGTCATTGTGTGTTGGTGCACTAGTTCATTAGCTCCATCATTTTGAGGTCCGCGCCGTATTTGGCGGGGTCAATCTCGAGACGGTCAAGCAAGTCATCAACGGCGGGCCGTTCGTAGAAGTAATTGTCCCACACGGGGTCAACATCCTCAACTGGTTCCCAGCGGTCTATGGTCTTGCCGTTCGGTGCGGTGTAGGTTATGAGCTCCTCAACGGCAAGCCCGTACACGTCTCCACGGAACCACGCCGTCAAGTCTTGCCGTACGTGCTCGAGAGAGTTGCGGGCCGTGAAGTAACCTATAGCGGGCTTCGTAAAGAGAATAACCTCCATCCACTCGCCTTGGGAATATCCCTGCAGCGATACGGGCATCACAACCAAGCCGTGAACTTTCTCAAGCTCGTGAACTAGCTCGTTGGTTAGGTCGCGGTAGTTGTCCGACTCCGTCTCGGCGGTAACGCGGTGGATAGTCTCCCGTACGTTATCGTCAACGTTCGCGTGGATAGGGTTCAGGCCGCGTGCCATCGACACCGTCCAACAACTCACGTCGTCGTAGTAGGCGGTTAGCGGGTTCTCACTCGCAAACTCTTGCCGGTGTAAGGCGATGCGGTGCTTCTCGCCCATCGGTATCCAGTTCTCTAAGGTGTCAAACATTTGCGGTCATCCTTTCCAGTTTCCTGATTAGCCAAGTCAAGTTGGCGGTTTCGTACTTGATAAATTCGAGCCCCTTGCTCTCGAGCTCGGGCTCGCCGTCTGTGCCGAACTCGCGCTGCAAATACTCCAGCACCAACTCCGAGCCGGTGTCCTGCATTGAGATGAGTTTCACCTCGTCGCCCACGGGCTGGCAGTATTCCTCCCAGTTGTCGCGAACGTACTCGTGCATTGTTTCTTTGTCCTCGAACGTCTGGCCTGTTTCTAGGCGGTAAACGTCTTGGTGGTAGTACTTGTTCATCGCTTCTCCTATCGTCGTTTTGTTGCGATGTAGAAACATTATCATAGAATCTTCCTGCACGCAAACATATTTAGAAAAAAAGTTTTTTAGTTTTATAGTTGACAAAATGCAGGAAGGTTGATACAATATTTATATCGACGAAGAAAGGACACAAAATGAACTATATGGTTTATTTGACTTGGGGCCCTAGCCCCCGCTACTTCGAAACATTCGAAGAGGCGTATCACCACTACAGCTATATCCGCGGACTTCTTAGAGACCCAGACACAGCAAAGATTTGCAAACTCGTAGAGGTCTAGCTCCGCAAAAGATAGCCCCGCTTCGGCGGGGTTATTTTTTTTGTGCAGCGGCCCTGCTGCGGCAGCGGGTAAAAAGTTATTGCGAAGTTTATATACCGGGCCCGGCTGCGCGTTCGCGCACACCAAAATTTTTACCCCTTCATGGATGCGGCGGTTAGTTGTTTGAAAGTTGCGGTCAACGGTTTTACGCGGCTGTTTTCGTTTAGTAAAAAACTCGCATAGTTTTTAGAAGTTTGGTGAGCGGTTAGCGGTTTCGGTTTTTCGCACTCTCGTTACGGGTTGATTTGATGCGGATGTGGACGTACATAGTTAGAGGTAAGACTGTACGGTTAGTTTATTATAGTGAAGCTTATCCGGGCCGCTGTTTGGATTACCGTCCGTCAACTTCCAAATAATTATTTATGGCTGCACGCAGCGGGCCGCTTTCGCTCGCCGTTGAAATTTTTACCCGGTTGTGTATGATGGAGTTATGAATCTCGCACATCAAGTCGGAGCAGACCCGCTGCACCTACACGAACTGTTGATTATCCTCGCCGCTACGGGCGGTTCGGTTACGGCGCTCGCCGTCTACATCCGTTACTACGTGAAGAGCTTGTTTACCAAGCACCGTTCAGACGACCACGCCGACTAACTACCAACCGTACTTACGGCGCATCTCGTCGCTTTTCGCTTGCCGTTCCGCTAGCCACTCTGAGAAATCCGGGCCGCTATAGTCTGGCCGCTTGTTGTGCTCGCCCGCTGCGTAGCCAAGTCCGTCTGTCTCAAGCCGCGAGCCGCAAGTGGGGCAGGCCTCTTCTCGCCAGATGTCGTATACCTTGCCGCACCAGAAGCAGTCGCGGTAAAGTTGTGATGCTTTCATCCGCTTGCTTTCTACTCATTTACTAACTATAATAAGCCTACGGCTTATTTAAGTTAGTAATTGAGCGGAGTGTCTCCGCGATTTCCGCAGCTTCGTTAGCGCGGGCCGTCACACGGATGTGTTCATCACGGGTGCGGGAGAGCTTGATGTCGTCGGCGCTCCGTTCTGCGTGCCGGTCAATCATTGCCAGCAGTTCTTCAACCAAATCGATGTCCGCCATTACAGCTCCTCTAGTTCGTCATCGTCCACGCCGTCACTCGACGAGGTTGTTTGTTCTTCACCGTTAGGGGTAAAAATTTCTTGTGCGGCGGGCCGGTCTTCTTCTGAGTTCTCAACAACTTCAGCGTCTTGAATATCCTCGCCGGTTGACTCAACCATGCCGAGGTTCTCCAGCGCTTCTTGAGTTCTGCGGGCCCCGTCCGCTAGACGCGATAGACGCTCGGCCACAATGTCCGCTGGATTACGGGCATCCGTTACCTCAACGTCGAGGTTGATGTCCATGCCTGCACGCAAGCCGGCACGGTCAAGAATCTCAGTGGATGCTTTGAGCTTTACGGGTTCAGACTCAGCGTTCTCCATCAACTCTTCGAGTTTGTCCACGGCGTACGGTGCAGCTTGCACAAGCTTGCGGCGTGCTCTCTCGATATCCTCGCCGGGCTTCCGTTGAGACTTCAGGTGCATACGGCACAGGCCGTCATCCTTCGGGCGTCCCGATGCCCACAACATGCAGCGGATACCGTCACCCTTAACGATACGACAGCGGTGCGGTTTAGCTAGCGGCGCTCGCTTTGGAGAAGGCGGGCCGCCTGCCTCTTGTTCGGCGTACCACTTACGGGTCATGCCGACTACCCACGGTGGTGCAATCTTCGAGGCCTTGTCATCAATGATTAAGTCGAGGCCGGTTAGGTATTCGGAGTTCAAATCTTTTTCGTCTTCGAGCAGCGGTTTCTTTTCCTGCATCGAAAGCACACGCCGTTGGCGGTTCATGTCCTGAGTGCGGGCCGAGATTAGATTTGTCGCGCTCCCAGTGGGGCTGAAGACGGGGTCCCAGTTGAGTTGATTGTTGCGAAGTATCTGACGGTTCTCGTACGTGTCTTCGCACACGCCGCGCTCTGTTTCTTCGATTCCCAGAGCGGTTAGGTCAGGCCGATAATCGAGCGGTGTATCAACGGCTGCATCCGAGCCGGTCTCGCCCGGTTCCTCTTCGTCGTACTTCTCGATTTCGTCAGTCAAAATTTTTACCCCTGCGGCGGCTGCGGCGGGCCGCTGTTAAAAAGTTATTTGGATGTAAATGAAGGCGGGCCCGAAGGGTTCAGAATTTTTACCCCTCGAGCCCGGCCGTCGAATTACTTTTTGGAAGTTGTTGGCTTCTTGGCAGCCGGCTTCTTTGAAGCTGTACTTGAAGGTTTCTTCGCAGCAGGCTTCTTGGCCGGAACCTCAACGATTACCGTTTCGGGTTTTGTCGACTCTCCCACGAGGGATGGTCCGACAGACTTGCCGGCCTTCGCTGAACCCAGTGAGGTCAGCAGGGACAAGACAGCGGCTGAGGCCGCGAGGCTGAGGGAGGTCTCCCAAGGTAGGTCGAGGATTCCCATCTGAGCCGTGCCGAGTCCGGCGGCTAGAGTCTGGATAAAGGTCTTGAGAGCACGCTCTCCAGCCGCTTTCCAGAAATCAAGGTCGAATAGCATTTATCTTTTTCTCCTTACGAGTAGATACTTTTCCACTCATATCAGAATGATACAGGAAGGTTCGGACGAATTTTTGAGTGAGGTGAGCCTCTCAAGACCCTTTCCTAAACAAAGCTAG
>Ga0209953_1000615_pt1 | contig 12401 bp, 10 predicted proteins | sample SalPonred_H2O_MG_FD_185713 | JGI IMG/M metagenome (GOLD analysis project Ga0209953, IMG submission 185713) | Salt pond water microbial communities from South San Francisco under conditions of wetland restoration - Salt Pond MetaG... | ecosystem: Environmental > Aquatic > Non-marine Saline and... | reverse complement strand
CAGCTACGGTCGGCAGTAATGTAACACTGACATTTCCAGCAACAGCAGGAACTAGCGGATATGTGTTGGCCACTGACGGAAGTGGAAATCTTTCATGGAGTCAAACTGTAGTTGAAGTAGCAAATCAAATTGCAGATGCAAGTATATACTATCCTACACTAGTAGATGTAACAAGCGGGTCAATCGGTAGCTTAAATACTTCAGACACAAAACTAACATTTCAGCCTAGTACAGGTAGATTAAGTTCGACAGAAATAAGAGCAACTGCTAGTACAGCAAGTAGTTCAACCTCAACAGGTGCTCTAGTAGTTAGTGGAGGAGTTGGCATTGGCGGACAAATGACTGCTGTAAGCATTGTTGAAACATCTAGTATCGCACTTAAAGAAAACATTGCACCTATACAAAATGCGCTCGATAGTGTACTAGCACTTCGTGGTGTAACATACGATAGATTGGACAACAGTGAACACGAAAGTGGTTTAATTGCTGAATGGACCGAAACGGTATTGCCAGAATTAGTTACTCGCGATGCAGATGGTGCAGTTGTAGGTATTAAATACACCAAGCTAACTGCTTATTTAATTGAAGCAGTTAAAAGCCTAAAAGCAGAAATTGATGGATTAAAGAGCAAATAATGGCGCAGTTAAAAAACACTACTATTAATGATACTGGATTTTTGCAAGTACCTACAGGTACTACTGCCCAGCGCCCGGCATCGCCAGATGACGGATATGTAAGATTTAATACTAGTACATCTCGTCTAGAATATTATAGAGACGGCGAATGGCACGATCTTGATGACAGAATAGAAGCTAGTGCTAGTAATGCAGAAAAAACTTATGACATAGTAGAAAACGGTGTTCCTTATACTGTTCACGTTTTTACAAATGAACAAGGCGCCGGGTCTCTAAATGTTACTCAAAGCGGCGAAGTTGAATATCTTATCGTAGCCGGCGGCGGCGGCGGTGGTGGTACAGGAGCCGGCGGCGCGGGCGCAGGAGGATTCCTAACTGGCAAAACTGTAATTAGTCCAGGTACCTACCCAATCTCAGTAGGAGCAGGAGGGTCTGCTGGAAGAACATACAACAATAGTCCTCAGTCAGGAAGTCAAGGCGGAAATTCAAGTGCTTTTGGATTAACTGCTATAGGAGGCGGTCCTACTAGAGGCGGCCAGAACGGCGGCTCTGGCGGTGGTGCTGACAGAAGCGGTTCGCCAGGACAAGGTGTTGCTGGTCAAGGAAATCGCGGCGGATTTGCTCCATTTGCAAACGGCCAAGCCACAGCCGGCGGCGGCGGCGCAGGGAGTGTAGGCCAGGATGCACCGAATGCTAATTTAGGCGGCGCTGGCGGCATCGGCCGACCTAGTGCTATAACTGGCGAAACGGTATGGTATGCAGGCGGCGGCGGCGGCGGTCGCTATGGCGGAACACCAGGCAACGGCGGCAAAGGTGGCGGCGGATCCGGCGGTATTGTAACATCTGCTAGCGGCGATAACGGCGCAAAAAACGGCTTCCCGAACACCGGCGGCGGTGGAGGCGGGGGTGGATATAACGGAGCTTTACCTAGCGCCCAGGGCGGCGGCAACGGTGGCTCAGGCATAGTTGTAGTAAGATATAAAAAAGATTATCTGAGTACAAATGCACTACAAGGCGCTCAAATTGATCTCAGTACCGGCTTCGGCGGTTCAAAAGAAGGATTAGTATTTGCCTTTGAACCAACTGATCATAAAAGTCTATATGACGAACTTTGGCAAAACAGAGTTATCAAAGATACTAGCGGTAATAATAACAACGGAGCCTATTCAAACGGATTTTTAACAAAAGACGGCCGCGATAATGGCGCATTGTTTTTTGATGGCAATCATATTACTATTACATACAATGCTGCTACTATGGATTTTTCAAGAGGTCAGACTATTCTAATTTGGTTACGACCTCAAACTAGAGTAAATAGGTGTAATATTTACGATCAGGCCTACGGCGGATCAGGAACTATTACAAATGAAACCAGCGGAGTCTTTAACTATTACCATGGTACGAACGGTGGCAATGGATCTCCTTATCAGGGGTTTACTTCTGGCTTTACTGTACCAGCTGGCGAAACAGCGTTAATTACAGCTACTAGAAATAACATCGCAAACAGAATTAGATGGTATAAAAACGGCGTGCTGTCAAATGAAGCTACTTCTTCTTATGATGTAACTACAAATTCCACAGCAAATATAAGAATGGGGTTAGGCTATGCTGGTCAGTATACAGGACATCTCTATTTTACGGCAGTTTACACTAGAGAATTAAGTGATTTAGAAATCAAACAAATATATGATGCTACAAAATGGAGGTTTGGATTCTAATGGCTATACTAGATAATTTAATCGTTTTGGATACAGGATCTATTAATTTACCTTCGGGAACTACACTTCAGCGTCCTTCTAGTCCACAAACTGGACAACTACGGTTTAATACTGACATAAATGACGTCGAAGTATACAACGGAACAAGTTGGATATGTATAGATAATAAATGTAAGGCTACTGTAACAGGGTCTGTAGATACTAAAATTCACGGTGGCTACAAAATTCATACTTTTACCGGAGACGGAGCAATAAACATAATATGTGCAGGCGAAGTTGAATATCTTATTGTAGCTGGAGGAGGAGCAGGCGGTAGACATCACGGCGGTGGTGGTGGTGCTGGCGGCCTCTTGCAAGGAGTTATAAATCTTAACACTAGTAACTACACAATTACAGTAGGAAACGGTGGAACGCCAACTCCCGGTACTAATAGTACACCAGGAGGAACTGGAGGAAACGGCGGCAATTCGACAGCATTCGGTTTAACAGCAATAGGCGGTGGCGGCGGCGCAAACGCATATGGTAGCTCAGGCGCTGCAGGAGGTAGTGGCGGCGGTTCTCATAATTGGACTCCTGCAGGCAGCGGCGGAGCCGGAACTGCCGGACAAGGGTCAGACGGTGGCAGCACTGTAACTAATGTTCAAAATGATGGAGGAGGCGGAGGCGGTGCAGGAGGCACTGGCTGGTGGAGAAATGCACAAAGTTATGGCAGAGACGGCGGCCCGGGGCTAGCTTCGGCAATATCCGGCGAATATAAATTTTATGCAGGCGGAGGCGGAGCCGGCATGTACCAGCCAGGTTACAATAATCAAGGACCAGTAGGTCAAGGTGGATCAGGTGTAGGCGGATCAGGAGCTAACGGACCACATGGTGATGGCGAAAACGGCCAGCCGGGAGTGCCAAACACTGGAGGCGGTGGCGGCGGAACCGCCGCACTTGACAGTCTAGGCGGCCCAGGCGGCAGTGGCGTAGTAATTGTAAGATATCCAGTATAAGATAAGGTAAAAGATGGCAATTTTAAAAAATACAACAGTTAACAATGCAGGAGTTGGGTTACCTACAGGATCTGTAGCACAGCGCACAGGAGAACAGTCAGGCGATTTAAGATTTAATACTGATACGTCCGCTATTGAACTTTATCAAGGAACACATTGGTTTCCAACAACGGAATCTACTGAATCTTTAATAGCGGAGTACGATGCAGGAGTTTTTAAAACTGATTATAGATCAAGATTGTTACCAGTAGAACGTTGGAATGTGGGCACCGGCGGCGAAAGCTTCTTTGGTCAAAACGGATCTACTGCTGAGAATAGACGTATTTGGAACACTGATCCTCACGGTAACAGTGCAATTATTTGGGACACACCCAGTAATGATAGCGGCAGTAACGCCGACGGTGGTTGGAATAGCAGCAATGTCAGTATTGATTATTTTAGATTTTACAGACACAGCATGTGGTTAAAAAGAAGTGTGGTTGGCAACGGATCGACATATATGGGCTTGCGCTCAAACGACGGTGTTGACCTCAGAACAAGCGGCGGCAGAACTACTAATCCATATTTTTACGCAGGCGGGTGGCCCGGAAATCAAAACCAATGGTATTTGTTTGTGGCCCACACATGGCCGTATAGAAGCGGCACAGGTGCCGACCATCCTCAAACAGGCATATATGATCAAGCTGGAAATAAAATAGGCAGCTGTCGAGACTATGTTTATCGCGACGGTGCTACATACAGTATGCATAGAAGTTATCTTTATTATTCTACTAATACAAGTACAAGTCAACAATACTGGGAACCTCGAATCGATGTAGTTGACGGAACTGAACCTAGCATAAATGATTTGCTTACTAATAGCCATAATATCTGGCGAGATTTACAAGGGGGCAACGATGCAACTCCGGTTAATTGGCCAGTTTACAATGACACAGAACAAGCAGTACAGTTCGACGGTAATAATGAATATTGCAGAACTAGATTTAAAATTAACGAATTGAGTAGTAACTTTACTTTTAGTATTATCTATAAATTTACAGGCCCTACTTCGGCAACATATAATGCTATTATGGGGAATCAAAGTGGAGATTTTTTTATAGGCAAAGATACTGGAACTACTAATATTGGCGTTCAAGACGGCAACTATAATTCAAATGTAGCTGCTGGAACTAATGCCTGGGATGGCAATTGGCATCAAATTACTTATACAAGATCTGGATCTTCAGGAACAGTGTATCTTGACGGAGTTCAAGTAGGAACAGGTACATGGACAGGTGCCGGATCTAGCGATGTATATATTGCAGGGGAAGGTGATGATTACTTTTTAAATGGATATATAAAACAGGTAAGAGTTTATGATTCAGCAATTTCCGCAGCTAACGTTCGAAAAAGTTACGAAATAGCCAAGAAGAAATATAACATATAATTTTTTATGTTGTTTGTTTAATATAATTTAAGTTTAACACGACTCTTCGATTGGTAGTAGTGCAACTTGTTCCACTATGTTTAGTTTTTGCTGAAAAACTTGCAAAACGATTAGCTACACTTTCAATTTTAGTGCCATCTTCTAATATAGTATAACCGTCGTTATTGTTTACATAAAAGATCCCTGTAGTTAAAATGTTTTTTAATTCGAGATCTTGTATGTCGACATGCATTCCGTGTTCGACTATTTTTTCAGTTACATAATTTGTATTTGCTTTAGCCTTTATTAATACTAATGGGTTTAAGTGTTGCAATATTGGTTCAATAACACCAAGACATTCAGAATGCATTATCGGATTATAATAAAAAAGATGAAAAAGTTGCCAATTGTGTTTGTCATTTGACGCAATATTTCCTAGGTCTGTATTTACAACATCGTCGTTGATAAACCATGGTATCTTACTAGACATCAGAGCATGTTGAACTTTATTAAATTGATCTAGTGGCAAAAAATTATCGATTATTTCTAAATTTGTCATGCTATTTCCTTTAATATTACTTATAATTTCTTGTAGTGCGCTCTAAACAAAAACGATAAATACTCTATAATAGCAAGGATAACTATGAGCTCAGCACCAATTGTAGATAGAATAAGAATTATACCTAGACCTGACGATTTCCTTAACAGAAACGTTGGCGCAAGTGGTGAAGTATTCTTTAATCGTGCTACTAACAGTCTCAGGGTATACAGCGGCAAAGATCGCGCAGGATTTGAAATCGCACGAGCTGATTTAGCTAACGTCGATACTTCACAGTTTCAGATTAATCCCAACATTGCAACAGTAACATATACAGTTACAGTAGAGAACACGGGCGAAGGAAACAAATATGTATTAAACGGTGAGTATTGGCCAGAGTTAAATTTTGTAGTGGGCTATACCTATGTTTTTGATCAAACAGATCCTACTAATGTTTATTATCCTAATCAGACAGGCGGCGAAAATAATCAGCATCCGCTTAATTTTAGTGCAGATGATATAAATGGAGAACTAGGCGAAGGAACTGTATACACAGACAATGTTACATATAAACTAGATAACATAGAAGTAACAAAACAAGAATATTGGGACGGCTTTGAAGCAGCTACACAAAGAAGTATTCAAATTCTAGTAACTAGCACTACTCCGAGCACATTATACTATTGGTGTCAAAATCATGCTAACATGGGTAAGGCAATAAGTGTAGCTAATCCGGGCACAGGTACAGATACTACGCAAGAAGTTGGCGCAAGTGTTGACGTAAGCGAAACAGTGCCGGAGTCTCCCACAAACGGTAATTTGTGGCTTAACACTGACACTGGTAAACTATACATTTATATCAATGACGGCGATAGCGAACAGTGGATTCAGCCTGCAATACAACCTGTTGCAACTAACTATAACGATTTAATTAATAGACCTAGCATACCTAGCTCAATAACTGATTTGTCTGATGTCAATGCTAGTGATCCCCAAGTAGGAGAGATTCTCAAATGGGATGGAAGCCAATGGTCTGCTGCTAGTGACTCAACTACAGGCGGAACAGGAACAGATGCAGACACACTAGACGGCCAAGATGGAAATTATTATCTAAATTACGCAAATTTTACAAACACGCCAACAGTGTTTACAGGACTTACGCTTGATGGTTTAACAACACTGCATCAAACCGCAGAAGTATTAAATACAATTACCAACGCTACCGGTATAGTAGAACATGATTTTTCACAGAATGCTATTTGGTATCACACAAATATAGCAGACAATTTTACAGCAAACTTTACTAACTTGCCTATAATAAACAGCCGAGTTATATCACTGGCACTAATTCTAGTACAAGGCTCAACTGCTAGAATACCAACAGCCGTGCAAGTAGACGGTGTAGCACAGACTATCAATTGGCAAGATGGACAACAGCCAACAGGTAATGCAGATTCTATTGATTTAGTAAGTTTCAGTCTCGTACGAACAGGCAGCTTGTGGACTGTTTTAGGTTCACTGAGTACATATGGATAACAAGGGTAAAAAATGTCATTAAACTTTCCAAATAATCCGGCCAACGGTGCAACATATACTTCAGAAGGAGTAACTTGGGAGTTCGACGGAGTTGCATGGAATCTTGTTTACACAACTGATACTAGTGTAAATCAATTTACAACATTTGCTGCTGACTCGGGAACTGCAACTGCAAGTACTGATCAGGATACTCTTACAATAAATGGTGGCACTAATGTTACAACTAGTATAAGCGGACAAATACTAACGATAGATGCAACAGTAGAAAGTCAGTCCGGTGCTAGCGACGTATTCAAGAATATAACCAGTGATGACGGCCAGGCAGTAGCAAGTGGAGACGATGACACTTTAAATATTCTAGGCGGAACAAATATTGCTACTGCTATTGCAACTGATACAAAAAATGTAGAAATAAATTTAGAGTCTTTTTCGATTAACTTTCTAACTGATGTTGACACAGAAACTAATCCGCCAAGTTCTGGACAGGTGCTAAAATGGGACGGCGCAAAGTGGGCACCCGGACTTGATGCTACATCTGGAGGCACTGGCCTAGATGCAGATACACTAGATGGGCAAAATGGCAGCTATTACTTAAACTACAATAACTTTACAAACACACCAACTGTTGCAACGTTAGCTAGTTTTAGTGTAGGAAACGAACTAACTGCAAGCGGAAATGGTGCAATATCATACGACGACACAACAGGAGTTTTTAGATATACTCCGCCGACCGCAGCGGGCATTGGTGCGTTAACTGCGGAAGTAAATGACTTAACTGTTGCTGTAACATGGGCAAATGTACCTGATGCTAATATAACAGCGTCGTCTGTTACACAGCATCAATCAGCACTTGCGATTACTGAAAGTCAAATAAGTGATTTACAATCATACCTGACAAATATTAACAGTTTGAGCATTGACGAGTTAAGCGATGTTGATACTACTACCGCAGCACCTAGCAACGGGCAAGTATTAGCTTGGGACTCAGTTAATGGAGTTTGGGCACCTTCGGCAGCCGGCGGTAGTGGTGATGTAAATCAAAATGCATTCGCAAGTGTTGCCGTTAGTGGACAAACCACAATTGCAGCTGATACAACAACAGATACGCTAACACTATCAGCTGGTTCAGGAATAAGCATTGCTACAGATGCAGGCACTGACACAGTTACAATAACCAGTACAGTATCTTCAGGTGCTACAGCATTTACAGGATTAAGTGATGTTTCTACAGCCGGAATATCTGTAGATAAAATTTATGAACCTGCTATTGCTATGCTTCGAGTTGATAATGTAGGAACAGGTTCTTACACGTTTCCAAGTCATTACAGCGGAGGAAATCCTACAATATATGCACTTGCAGGTACAACTATAGCATTTGATTTAGATGGAGTTCCTGGACACCCATTTGAAATACAAGACGCACTAGGTGATCCTTATAATGTAGGACTAGTGCATGTAAGTTCAAATGGTACTGTGAGCACAGGTGCAAGTGCTCAAGGCAAACAGTCCGGTACACTATATTGGCGAATACAGGAAAGCGTTTCCGGTGGTTATAGATATCAATGTCAAAGCCATGCAGCAATGGTAGGCGCTATTACTGTTAAAAGATTAAGCACTATCTAGAGTCTTTGATTAGTTGATTTAAACTATAACGTATATCTACTAGCTTTTTTATGTTATCTTTTACAGTTCTTGGATCGATCGCCTTGCTGTTTCTTGAATTGTGTGCTTCGTCTATAGTACTAGCTTCGCGCATTAATTGATCCAAAAGCAATTTACCACGCTGTCGAGCAGTTTCGTCTTCAATTTTATCTATAGCAGTTTTATATACTTTATATTCTTTTAAAAATTTTGAAGATTTAGTTAGTTCTAGCATTAGTTCAACCTATAAAAATCATCTGGATTATTACTGTTACTAGTCTCTGCCATAGCACTGTTGTCTGACAGACTTTCTAACTGTACTGGCATTAGTACAGGCACATGAAAAGTACTGCCTTCAGGCAATTCTTGTGCATACATTTTCCCGTCAGCAGTGTCTACCCATTGAACGCGAAACTTGCCTGCATTTACAAACCAAGACTTAATTTTTTCTTTATGAAAATGCAACACAGTCTGTTGTGCAGATTTTTCAAACACTAGAATTTTACTGCAATAACTATCAGTGTCAGTCCATACAATATCGTATCCGTAATCTGTTTTTTGAATGTTATTTTTCATATTAGCTTATAAGATCAATTACTTGAAACACAGTTTCTAATTTAGCGAGATTGGTTTTGTTTTGTAGCGTATTTCTTAATCCATGATGCAGTGGTTTAGGCCATTTCGAAAATGCAACCCATGCATAGCCGTCATGTTCTTTGTTAAGTTCGGGAATAAACTCTTGTCGAATTACAATAAGGTATGTGTGAAAGTTAAACTTGTCGTCGTTGCTAACAAACGTTTCTAACGGAATAGTTTTTACAAACTCGGGCAAGTCGCCAACTTCCTCTTGAATTTCTCTTTTAAGGCCTTCAAATGGAGTCTCTTCGCTATTATTAGTTCCGCCCACAAGTCCCCAGGTATTGCTGGTTTTACCCTGTGTACGATGTAAGAACAAAAAACGTTTGGTTTCTAATGAGTAGAACAATCCACCACTACAGATAATTTTCTCGCGCATACACGTAATTATCCGTCTAGATCAATGCTCCAATCGTTCTTGGCGTATTCGCCATCTACACTGAGTAACCATTCTTCTCGATCCCAGTAGTATTGAACACCGGTATTTAGATTAGTAATATATAAATTAGCAGTTACAGTTTCGTCGTTGAACGGTAAGCGATTTTCGCTAGCATCAAACACAATGTGCCAACTACTACCATCCCATTCAACTACATCATTTGCGCCGGCTATAAAGTCTGTACCGTTTGCGTTTTTCCAAGCACTAGCACCTACCATTGCTTCCGGAGTACTTCCGTCTTCTGAAATAAAGTTTCCTATATTATTTTCAGTCCCGCCTATATCACCTAGCAGAAGAATTCTAACACCTACGCTCTTATCTTGATTAGGATCAAATCTTAACGGATCAATAATGTAATCTATACTTGAGAACTGATTTTGATTTCTTGCCGGGCCCTCTACTACATCATTTGCTGGTAGAGTATCGCGATCAAAGTTAATAATTAGTTCAGTTTCATCTAGAGGATTGATCGTAATTCTTCCTGCAACGAATCCTTGAATATCAGGTTTTCTTAAATATATAACACTCAAGTTGGGCTGATACAGTCCTGGTAATTCATTAAGCAATATGTTCCAATTTTCATCACTGACTAGGCCGTTGTTTAGTACTTTGGCCTTTCCTTGACGCAGTAATAGCCTGCGTTGATTAGGATTTTTAATAATAGGCTTGTGTGTTCTAGTAACTTGTGTAATTATATCTAGTTCGCCGTTACCTTGATTAGAGAACGCTCCTTTATCCACTACTCGGTCTGCATCAGGATCAACACCGTCTGCTAAACTTCTATCCTTATAAGGCGGTGTAGTGCCTCCTATACTGAATAGATTAGTTCCTTCTAGCTGTGCTTCGAAATCTACATATCCGTCGCCTTCGAAAATACTAGTAACAATGTTTGTTACTACGCCAAGACGCTTGACTTTTGCCGGTGGACTGATATAGATAGGAGTACTAAAATTTAGCTGTGCAACATCAATTTCACTTTCTGTTCCAGTAGGAATAGTTCTGTTACTAAAGTTTACACTCTCTAGATTCACAATACTCAAACTGGTCCAATCAAGATAGTTATCTGTGGTTTGAATTTCTAAACTAGGATTGAACAGCATAAGAATCTGTTCCATAATCTGTAATTTCTGATTTGCATTAGTGGTCCAAAGATCTACATTTATTGTGAGTCTGTAAGGCGTGGGCATCAAGCGTTCAACTGTGTAGTTTTTGCCTTGAAAATTTAAGTATTCTTTGCCATCACTGTCATATGCACGTTCTCTAACATGTTTTTTGCTTACAAAGCTACTATCACTGGTACGGTCTCTATCTAGTTCAATGCCAGTAATGTATATGGCCATTCTAGGTGCGCTGGGAAGCTTGTTCTCAGAATTGTCACGCAAAATATTAGAAACTTGACGAGTCATATCGCCGTAAGATATAGGAATCTGTACAAGTTCGCCTTTACCTGTTTTATAACTAAAATTACTAAACAGACGCATAACCTGTACTAGATATTTTCTTATCTGACCATCATAAAAATGTTCCATATTAATTGTCTGCCTTTGGCCTTAACACTTGCGACAGTGCTTGTCTCTGTTGTTGTCTACTGTTATATAGCGTAAGAGTATACATGCCTTCAAGTTCAATAGCTCGAGGTAGTGTAATTCTTACACGAGCAGTCCCGCTATCGTCGTAGCTGGTTAACATGTTTGAAAAATCAGCCACAACATAATTTAAATTAATTGATCCGTCTCGTGTTGCATTTTCAAAAAATAGATTTACAAACGGTGCTTCGACATAATCAATCTCAGTGTCTATAACTGTTTGTCCTTGCGTTACTCTAACAAAATCTGCTGCAATTTTATCTTCGTAGAGATAGGTGCCAGTATCGTTAATAAACGAACCACGTTGAGTATTAGGATTACTTGAATTAAGACTAGTTCTTTTCACATCGTGTACCTTGATCCATCTTCTACCATCATATCGAAATAAACGATTAGGCAAAAAGTCTGATCTCATAAAATAGTCACCTTCGCTTGCTCCAGATGGAAAGCTAATGCCACTTCCAAAGTTTGCTCCGTTAGGCGCAAACTCGTCGCCTACAAGATATCCATCATAGCCTAGTTTAGCAGGTGTATTGTATAACATATCAGAAGTTAATCCCGATGAAGTATCTACATCAGTTTCGTCTACTGTTTTGAGATCAGCACGGCCGTCTTCGTCTACAGCAAGAGTGTAGAAGTTTGATTCGACATCATAACCGCTTTTAGGTGTGTTAGCTTCGGCTTCTGCAACTATGCTTTCTGTAATGCTTGCTTCTTTTGAATAGGTGCTTAAGAGGTCTCTCAAACTATTTCCATTATAAACCTTAAAATATTCTGAGTTAATGTCACTGGGATCGTTACCTGTTGTTTCTTGAATTACTTCATAAAGTTCGCCGTCCAGTCTAACTACTTGCCCAACACTATACGTCATGGTAGGATCATACTCGCCTTCAAACAAGTCTTCATTTTCAGGTTTGTCTAGTATATCTTTAAATTCTTGGCTGTCTACAATTTGCTTTAGTTTCAGTCTATATAGGTGTGGATACCAAGTAGGCGAAAATCCTTCTGCTGCACGATTTACGTCTTCTACAACATAGTATCTTTTTAGTGCAGTAGCAAAGTCATTAGCGGCAAACTCATCTTTCAAGTGAGGCAGTTCAATAACATCACCTGACATAATTTTACGTCCTATAGTTTCTACTGAACTGTTTATATGAATAGTTAAAAACAGCGTGTCATTGCTTAAAAACAGTCCAAATTGACTCAAATCAAAGTCGATGTCTTGAACATTGTAGATGCCACGAACAGTGTACACATCAGCATCGTACTTTC
>Ga0209953_1000612_pt1 | contig 12447 bp, 12 predicted proteins | sample SalPonred_H2O_MG_FD_185713 | JGI IMG/M metagenome (GOLD analysis project Ga0209953, IMG submission 185713) | Salt pond water microbial communities from South San Francisco under conditions of wetland restoration - Salt Pond MetaG... | ecosystem: Environmental > Aquatic > Non-marine Saline and... | reverse complement strand
TTACTCCATTCCATCTGGACGTGAGGTTTTGGATATACTTTGGTTTACACCTTCTTTTATCAACCTATTTGGACTTGACCCATTTTCAAATCAAAACATAGCATACTCTGAGTTTGGGGCATCATTTGCTGGACACACTCTTTATCATGTTATGCCTGTATTTGACACAATCATGACCGCTCAAGCAGCTGAACTTAGAAATAGAGTAAGAGGTTCAGAATATCACTACATACTTAGGCCAGGTCCTAATGGCACTAAAACACTTAAACTTTTCCCTATTCCCACAGGAGGCTCAAATGGTGTTGGATACGGAAGTAACAACGTTGGTATTGGTGGTGGAGCAGGTACTCCAGGTACTGTTTTTTACACATACAGAGATAGAGCGGGAATATATGGTAATCCAGAATTCAGCGGTAACACTGCTAACCCAGGATATTCTGCATCAACATCTACTGAACAAGGTAACGGACTTGTATCAGGCCCAGGTGATGCTCAACTGAACTATATTAACTGGTATCAACTTAACTCTGTTGCGAAGACATGGGTTAAGAAATATGCTCAGGCACTTGCAAAAGAGTTGTTAGGTATTGGTATCAGAGGTAAATTTAACGGACAGCTTCCAATTCCAGGGGCTGAACTTACACTTAACAAGGATGACTTAATTTCTACAGGTAGAGAAGATCAGCAAAGGCTTCTCGATAAATTAGAAAAAGATTTGGATGAGCTAAGTTACGAGAGAATTATGGAGAAGAGGGCTGCTGTACAAAGGTCTATCAACGAAACTCTTCAGTATGTACCAATGAAAATATGGATTTACTAATAAATGGCTGATTTAAACGAAATAGGGAAGTTTCCAGATAAACAAAATAATGACGAGTCAAAGCCAGATGGGATTGATTTGTTTTTTGGTGAAAAGGAGCGTGCTTTCTTTTCTTCTGCTGGCAGAGAGATCACTGAGTCGATTCTTAAAGAATCTTTCATGCTATATAGGATTGATTTAAAGAAAACTCAGACTCACTCTCTATACGGAGAAGCTAAGTCATTTCAAAAGGTCTGGAAACCAGAGGTTAAGATTCTTGGTAGAATAAATGTTGAATCTATAGACCCAGAATACATGGCTGATGGAGGTATTGTGAAGAAAGGTTTCGGACAGCTAACTGCCCACGTTTATATGGACCACCTTGAGGAGTTAGGTCTAGCTAAGTATGAGCAAAATCAAATGACTGTTTTTGATCTTAACGATGGAGACTTTATCGGATATAAAGATCAGTACTACAAAATCACTAACAACGGACATTCACAAATTTCAAATGAATTCTCTTGGGGTGGAGATAGAAGATTCTACATCACGATTACTGCAATCGAAGTTGATGAGGATGTGTTTAAGGCAAGGTAATCCTTAGTTATTAACAACTAAATTAGTATTTGTTGAAAAAAACCCTAAGTTTCTCTTTACTAAGTTAGGATATATAAATTAGTATTCTTACCAGACTTAGGGAAAATTATCAAAAAGATAACGCCCCCTCTATAGTCTCCCCCTCTTGGCTACGTACTTTATTAGTTAGTAGAAGAAGGGCGCTGTGTGAGAGATAGCCAAGGGTTTTTAAGTGCTTGGTGTTACATCTGCAGTGACAGCTGTCGGATATTAGTCCGATGACTATAGAGGGAGCTTTCCTAAGGAATGGTTTACCATGCCCAGTGTAAAATCTCTGCATCAGAAAGCAACGCCCCCAAAAATAAAACTGGCTTGCAGAGCAAAAGCCATAGCAAATGTAATAAATAAAAACACATAGTTCAAGAATTATTCTAACTATTTATGAAAAAGAGTTACTAATGGCCATTAATGATAACATAGGAAATCAACTTGACGACAACTTTGAGAACTTCAATTATCTCCCGCAAAAGCTTGAGCCAGAAGACTTAGACCAAGGTATAAAAAATTTTATTGATGATCTTGAAGTTAGCATGACTAATGAAAATGGAATTTACACAAAAGTTCCTTTAATATGGCTTGCTCAAGAGTTATGGGCTGAGAGAAAGCTTAACTGGAAAGAAATGAGAGGTGAGATCGGAGAAGAAATCACAAGACCTTTCATGACTATATACAGAAACTCTATTGTTCCAGGCACATCTCCTTTAAAAAGAACTATTCCTAAGAAAATGAGGTTTAGTTGGTTAAGAACACCAAAGTTTGACGGAACCCTTAAGGGATATGATCTTTGGAAAATTCCTCAGCCAACTTATGTAGATGCAACTTATACACTCAGCTTGTATACTCACTACATGGTTGACGTAAACGCATTTTATCAATCAATTCTAGCCGAAGGGTATTCAGACGGTCAGGGATATTTAAAAATAAATGGGTATGATATTGCTTCCAAGATAGGAGACCCAAGTGAAAATAACAAGAACGATATAGCTGAAGAAAAGGTATTTAGGATTGATATTCCTATTACTGTACACGGTAAATTAGTTGACCCCTCAAAGTTTGAAAAAGTAAATACGATCACGAAAGTGTTAATTAAAATTTCAGAGAAAAGAAGATAATAGCTCATAGTTTTATCTTTTTTCTTCTATTTATAATAAAGTTTAGATATATGAAAATTAAGAACAAGAAGAATAAGGCAAATTATCTAAATTTTAGGGCTAATGGAGTTCCTAAGAAAATTTTGATTCAAGCTGGTAGAACAGCAGATATTAAAGGCCTTAATAACCTTAATCAAGTTATTAATTCTGGGGACTTTGAGAGAGGATTCTTCGAAATAGTTGAAGAGCAGGTGGTTGAAAAACCAGCTGAGAAGGATACTAAGAAGGAGACTAGCAAGAAGGCTACTAAAAAGAAATTTTCAAAAAAGAAGTCGAAGAAAAAAGAAAGCGACTCCCTTGAGAAGATTGAAAAAGAGGTAAAAGATTATACCGATAACGAGGAATAAAAACTGAACAAAAACTAACACAAAAATAATTAGAGCGATATGGCAACAATATTTGTATCACCAGGTGTCTTTACTAGAGAGCAAGATTTCACAATCTTTGCCTCAAGGATAGGTATTACAAGGTTGGGTGTTGTTGGTAAGACCATGAAAGGTCCTGCCTTCGAACCTATTAAAATAAGAACAACAGACGACTTTTTGCTTAGGTTTGGTGGAACTCACCCTAACTATCCACTACCTTATGTGGCTAATAGCTTCCTAGCACAATCAAACGAACTTACTGTTACTAGAGTACTAGGTAGCGATGGTTTCGATAATTCACCAGCGTGGCTTATTGTCGCTGATGCTTCTACTGCTTATTCAGGAGAAACTGCAGGAGATGGTTCGCTAAGTTCGATGACATTTAGCATTGATGAGCAAACAACTTCAGGTAACACTTGGACGTTTACTTCATCAGCAAATACTGCGATGGCATACGGAACAATTTCAGCTACAACAGTTGGAAATGATGTTTTTGTAAGCTATAGTGGTAACACAACAGGTAGCACACTAACAACTCAAGATTGGGTTGATGCAGCTATTTCAACTGCATTAAGTGGTTTTGGAGCTTCAATTGAAGGGGCAAGTTCTACAGACTTCCTAACTCCAAGTTCAGCATCTACACTTCCAGAGGTATTTACTTTATCTGCTAACACAGTAATGGCAAGAGGAGCTGAGTCAGGTTCTACACTTGCGGTTATTAGAAGTAAGAGAAATCAAATTACTGATGACTTCTATCTTGATCAGCAAAGCGATATTACAATTGGAGCAATTAACGGAACACTTAGCTCATTCATATTGAGTGCAACAACTGGTCCTCTTACAGCTCAGACAAATAGTGGATACACTGTTTCTCTTGATGAAACAAGTGAAGATTACATTGTTAAGATTCTTAGTAAGAATCCTAAAGTAATTGACGGTGCTCCAAACCTTTACGTTGAAAAAATATACCCTCACTTTGTAAGAGAGGCTAATTCAAGAAATGAAATAACTGGAATTAATCCTCAGCTTGTTTACACAGATGAGGCCGCATATACAGATTACAATAATTCTTACACTAATGCTGTAACTCCTTGGATTGTATCTAGAGTGATTGGTGGGGAAGCTAAGAACCTGTTTAAGGTTGAAACTATCTCAGATGGTGATGCAGCAAACAGAGAGCTTAAGATTTCTATTGGAAACATTGATGTCAACAACTACACATTTGATGTAATTGTTAGAAGATTTGATGACACTGATGCTTCAGCATCTTCTACAGCACTTGAGAGATGGTCTAACGTTTCTCTTAGAGAAGGTACTCCAAACTTTATTGGAAGAGTAATCGGTACAACAGACGAAACTTATCCAAGAAAATCTAATTTCATTACAGTTACAATGGCAGAGAGCTATCCAAGCAACACAGTGCCAGCTGGATTTAGAGGTTATGAATTAAGAGAGTCTGGAATTTCAGGTTCTACTGCACCAGGAATTTACTACAAGACTGATTACCTATCAGGTGACTCAGTATTTAAAACTTTCCTAGGAGTATCAGAACTTGGATACGAAAACTTTACAACTGATCAAGTTTCTACAAGAACAGCGATCAAGACTCTTGAGGTAGATTTATTTGCATACAGAGGAGGTACAGCTTCAGGAACTTCAGTAACTAAAGGATTCCACCTTGAAAATACAGCAAACCCAAATCAATTTGAGAGTGGTGATAACGCCTCACTATCTGATTACACAAATGCTAATGGAACTCTTGTTGATAGAAACAAACTTAAGTTTACAGTTGTTCCTTACGGTGGATTTGATGGATGGGATAAATATAAGACTTACGCAAATCTTTACGAAGAATTTACAGATGCATATCAAAGCAATGTTAACGCATTCAAGGATGCGCTTGATGAAGTTGCAAACCCAGAGACAGTGGACATAAATGTTCTTGCTACTCCAGGTATTGACTTCAGCAATAACACATCTCTTATTAGATACGCACTTGATATAGTAGAAGACAGAACTGATGCAATCTACGTGATGGATTCACCAAGACTTACTACAGGTTCTGTTAAGGGAACTCCAGAGGAGCTTGTTTCAAGCCTTGAGTCAACTGGTATCGACAGCAACTACGCTGCAACATACTGGCCATGGATTCAGATTGAAGATGCTAACACTGGAAGATTTACTTACCAAGCACCTACAATGATGGCGGTTCAAACTTACGCACTTACAGATAATGTATCTGCACCATGGTTTGCTCCTGCAGGTCTTAATAGAGGTCTTGCTGGTCCACAGGTGATCAGAGCTGATGTTAGGTTGACTAACAACCAGAGAGATACACTTTACCAAGGTAGAGTTAACCCAATTGCAACGTTTGTACAACAAGGTGTTGTTATATGGGGTCAAAAGACTCTTCAGGTTAGACAATCTGCTCTTGACAGAATTAACATCAGAAGATTGTTACTTCAAGTTAGAAGGTTGGTAGCAGCTGCATCGCTTACTCTTGTATTCGAGCAGAACGATCAGACACTAAGAGATCAATTCTTAGCGAAGGTTGAGCCTATACTTCTACAGATTCAGAACCAAAGAGGTTTAACTGCCTTCAAAGTTGTGATGGACGATAGTAACAACACTCCAGATACAATTGATAGAAATACATTGGTTGGTAAGATTCAACTTCAGCCTACAAGAACAGCTGAATTCATTGACCTTACATTCCAAGTACTTCCTACGGGGGCGAGATTCGAAGACTTCTAAAATTAGAAAACTTAAATATAAGAAGGGACTCAATAATTGGGTCCCTTTTTTGTTGTTTGATTTTTATATTGTTATGCCCGATCTAACACTATATATGAGAAATGAGGCAATGATAGAGTTATAATTATTAGTTATTTGCCAATATTGCGGATAAAGATGTCTTTGGATGTTTTTTTTATAAATACCTAGTCCTAAAATGATTTTGAATCCTATTTATAGGAAAGCTGTGTTTAATTATGTCTGGAATCTATTTTCATCCAATAAGAAGAGTATTTCTAAACCTATCAGGTGGTACTGTGAGTGGAGACACCGTGTTCACTCAAGGCCTTAGTGCAGATAGTTTTAGTATATCAACCCTTCCATCGACAGACAACAGTATAGATGACATTCTTGTAAGGAGATCAGATGGCACGGTAGTAGTTAGAGATGCATCTAGCCTTTTTAACTCTGGAGCTACAATACAAGACCTTCAAAGTGTAGTTGGGGTTGGCTCAACAGCTAGTACAACAGATGATGTGTTTATTGAGACTACTGGAGGAGCTCAGATTGAGTATAAGTCAGATACAGCTTCGATTATCGTAGGTAATGTAATCTCAGCATCAACTATTTCTATGGGTGGAGATATTGAGGCTCAACAAGACAATACTTATGACATAGGTTCTCCTGTAAGGAGGTTTAGAAATTTAAACACAGTTAATGGAGTTGCAGTAAATTTCACTGCATCGACAAAAGTTAAGACACAAAAAATAGAACTTGGTAACACCGAGGTGACAGAAGATAATATAATACTTACTGGAAATACCATTGATGGTGGTAGCTGGTAGTATTTTATAAAAAAAATGAATATTTATAAATAAGATAAAAAGATAAAAAGATGGCTGAAATTAGACAAGCAAGATTATTAATTAGAGACAAACAAACTACAGGTGGCGCATTGCCAGCAAATGCATTATATGCCGAGCCGTTTGTTAATCTTTATGACGGAGTACTTAAATTTTCTGGTGTAACTGGAGGTGTTTTTGAACCTTCTGATGTAGATACTGTATTTGAGGTAGGTTCTACACTCTATAATTCAAGGATAACAAATAGACTCACAATTAATGACAATTTCATTATAAGTGGTGATACGGGTCAGATTAGTACGTATGGAGGAACTACTGGAGCAGGGCTTATTGGTAAATTTCTTTCTGGTACAACAGATGGGTTTGTTCTTGCAGATATTGAAGATATTGAAGGCGTTAAAACAAGAGTTCAACCTGGCATAAATACTTTTACAGGAGGTACTCCAGATAATCCAACGATAAATGTAGTTGATTCGCCATCTTTTGATAGTATTTCTTTTTCAGGTTTAGCAGAAGGGGGTGATGCTATATTTGAAGAGCTTTCGGCATCGACAATTTACTCAGGTTCAACTGACCTTTATTCTATTTTCTTAACTGCGGCAGATGTGTCCGCAACAACAGTTAGTTCAGGGGCTAATGTGATCGTAAGTAATGTAGGTATTGATTATGAAGTATCTGTTGTAGATTCTCCAAGTCTTAATAATATTACATTTTCTGGTACAGCTAATGGTGGAAGTGTAAACGTTGATGATATAACTGCTACAGCTGTAACAATCAATAGTGGGAACTTTGATATTACTGGAGGAGGAGTTCTTCAGTCAGGAGGTACTGATCTGTATAGCATCTTCCTTACAGCTAATGATGGAAATGACATAACTCGTGTTCAGCCAGGTGCAAACACCGTAACTGGTGGTACAGCTAACGAGCCAATTGTAAATGTTGTAGACTCTCCGTCTTTCGATAATATCACATTCTCAGGAACAGCTAATGGTGGAAATGTAAATGTTGATGAATTGACAGCAACTGCCGTAACGATCAATAATGGAAACTTTGATATTACTGGAGGAGGAATTCTTCAGTCAGGAGGTACCGATCTTTATTCAATATTTGTAACTGAAGACACAAGCGATATAACAAGAGTACAGCCTGGAACTAATATCACAACTGGTGGTACAGCTAATGACCCTATTATAAACACTGTTGATTCACCAACTTTTAATGATATTACATTCTCAGGAACAGCTAACGGTGGAAGTGTAAACGTTGATGATATAGTTGCTACAGGAATTACAAACTCAAGCTTAACTGCTGGTAGAGTTGTTTACGTAGGAGCTGGGGGAGAGTTAGTCGATGAAGCAGGTTTTGAGTATGATGATACAGACGATCTTCTTAAGACTGGGAATATCCAAATAGGTAATCCTGGAGACTCAGGCACAACAGCTACTATATATGGAGACATTCTTGTTATAGGTGAAGCAATAAGTGGTTTTACTTCTGAGCTTTACATTGAAGATAACCTTATTGAGCTTAATTATAATCCTACAGCCAGCACGGCATCAAGCTCTATTGGCGCAGGGTGGTTAATTCAGGATGGTTCTGGTATTGCAGGTACAGACGCATTTTTTGATATTAGAGGAGCATCGACTGGTGTAGTTAACAGAGGTTTTGCAACAAACTTAAACGACATCTACATTAGAGAAGATGGAACCACTTCATCTCCAGGGGGTGTTAGGGTTATTGCAGAAACTGACATAATTGACGGAGGCTCATACTAATGAATAAAAGAATAGTAGTAGTCATATTGGTACTAGGAGCATTAATGCTATTAACTTCATGCGGAAGTTCTAAGGCGTCATGCGATGCGTATAGTGAAACACAAAGCTTAGATACTACTCAAAAGACATAGCCAAGGATTTAAACAGAGTCTAAGGCAACAGCGAAAGTCACCTAAACAGGGTGGCTTTCTTATTTTTATTATATTTGTAATATGATTACAGTCATTCACAAGAAGAATATAGATAAGTACGATCAAGTATTTTACATAGGAAGAGGCTCCTCTCTAGGTAATCCTTATACGAGTATAAAGGGAAGGGAGACAAAGGCAAAGTACATAGCAGATTCCAGAGAAGAGAGTATTTCTAAATTTAGAGAATATCTTGAGGATTGTATAGAAAACAAAGACAAGAAAGTGTGTGATATGCTCAATAGAATATATAAGGCCGCACTTCATACTGATGTGTGCTTAGCTTGTTATTGTAAGCCAAAGTCTTGTCATGGAGACGTGATCAAGGAGATCATAGATGAGAAGTTGGCACAAAAAAAGTCCCAATAGAATAATGATGGGACTCAAATTTATATTTTTGGCAACATTAGTAAGGGTTAGTATCCTTTGGTATGTTTATTAAAATTTGTCCATTCTGCGGAACAGACATTTTGTTTCCATCAGAATAATAGAGTTGAAATTCACCAGAGAATCTACCATCTTCATTTGTGTCTGCTGCATCCCAATTATATTGAATAGTTCCAGCAGAGTAAGATACGATTTGAGCATCTTTTGCAAATATTTTGTATTCACCGCACTCGCTGACCATTGTAAATGTTACGCCAGTTACACCTGAAAGACTGAAGGGTTCTTTACCACCCAAGCAACCCCTGTCGACAAGGCAAAGCTGCAGAGCAGGTAGCGTGTCGTTTCTTTTGATTATGAATTCATTCTTATTCATTGCTCAGTTAATTATAAGTTCATAGTACCTCATATTCTATCACAGTAGAATCGCTGATCTCAAAGTCAAGTTGATTAGCTACATTAAATGGTTTAATTCTAAATCTTGTAGTTAGCTTTTTGCTAAGTGGTGCATCAGCAGTATACTGTACAAGCCAAACAACATCATAAGTTACGTCAGATGAATATAAAGTTGGGTTCAGGTCAGCGTAGTATATTCCAGTTTCTTCTTGGACTAAAGGTATTGCAGACTCTATAAGTGTCGAGGACTCAGTTCCACCACTCCCAGCTACATAAGTAGAAGCGCCAAGGGAGGTCGGGTTAATAAGTGTATAGTCATTAGGCGTAGACGAAGTGTCTATGCAGTAAAATTTCTTATATATTCTAAGTATCCCCATGCTCTAATTAAAAACAAACCTTGAAAGCTAAACTATAGCACCCAAGGTTTGCGTTAATATTTTACTAAAATAAAATTATGCAGCAAGCAGACATCTGTCTGGTTGAAGAGTAATGGTAACCATTGCAAGGTCATCAGAATCGTATGCATAATCATCAAATGAAGCATTTGTGATCTGGCATCCGATTAAGGTCCATTTTTCTACTTCAACACCTGTAGGGTCAAGTGCTTTTAGTACAAGGTTCTTCTTATATCCGATAGCGTACCCCATTCTACCAGTAGCAGACTCAAAATGAAGTCTAACCCATTCCATAATTTTCTGTGTAGTCGAAGGTCCAATAACATCAATAAACGATACCTCGATTGTTGACCATACAGAACGACCAGCAACAAAAGTTGAGGTATTCATGTATGGAATCTCTGTAGGATTGATTTCAAGTGATGGCTTTCCTGAAGTTTGTACTAAGTAAGACTCAATACCAAGCTCAGTTGGAAATTCCAACACAAATCTATTCTTCCTCTTTGGTTCCTGCTCAATTGGAACAGGCCTAAACATATCAGCCATAGTAGTTGTGTATTAGTTATTAATTTGTTTCTATTCATAAATAGCACAGAAAAAAAATTTTAACCTTCTACTTTTTTGATAAAATAAATATTGAACCTATTTAATAATAAGTAGGTTAAATAACCTCTATAATGGTCTAAATAGATCAATTTTATAATAGAATTATATAATTCAATATGGCAAATAGAAGCGCTCGTTTAATAACAAAGAGAACTTCTGTAGTAGGTAAAATTCCTACGGGTACGACTGGAAATGAGTCAAATTTTATCCGTGCAGGGGAATTGGCATCCAATTTAGTAGATAAAAAGTTATTTGGATACGATGGTACAGACGTTTTTGAATATGGCTCTAACTCATTTCTTGGGTTAACAGGGGGGACTATAAGCGGAAATTTTGAAGTTTCAGGAAATTTTATAGTTAGCGGAAATACTAGCACAAATACAATGCATATATTAGATGCGCCAAGTGGTAGCACATCTAATCAATTTTTAGTTATAAACGCTATTACTGGTCAAGTAGAAAGAAGAGCTGATATTGTAGTTTCAGGAACTTCAGGAACTTCAGGTAGTGGCGGTACGTCTGGAATAGATGGCACTTCTGGAGTGGATGGTACATCAGGAAGTAGTGGGACTTCTGGTACTGGTGGAACGTCTGGAGTAGATGGTACTTCAGGCTCTTCAGGGAGCGGAGGAACGTCTGGAGTAGATGGAACATCAGGAACTTCTGGTAGTGGCGGCACTTCTGGAGTGGATGGAACGTCTGGAGTAGATGGTACTTCAGGTTCTTCGGGTACATCAGGAAGTAGCGGTACATCAGGAACTTCTGGTAGCGGAGGAACGTCTGGGGTAGATGGTACATCAGGAACTTCTGGTAGTGGCGGCACTTCTGGAGTGGATGGAACGTCTGGAGTAGATGGAACGTCTGGAGTAGATGGTACTTCAGGTTCTTCGGGTACATCAGGAAGTAGCGGTACATCAGGTTCTTCAGGAAGCGGAGGAACGTCTGGAATAGATGGAACGTCTGGAGTAGATGGAACATCAGGAGTAGATGGTACTTCAGGAGTAGATGGCACATCAGGTTCTTCAGGTACATCAGGAAGTAGCGGTACATCAGGTTCTTCAGGAAGCGGAGGAACGTCTGGAATAGATGGAACGTCTGGAGTAGATGGTACATCAGGAGTAGATGGTACTTCAGGAGTAGATGGCACATCAGGTTCTTCAGGTACATCAGGAAGTAGCGGTAATTCAGGTACATCAGGTAGTAGCGGTAATTCAGGTACATCAGGTAGTAGTGGCACATCAGGAACTTCAGGAAGCGGAGGAACTTCAGGAAGCGGAGGAACGTCTGGAATAGATGGAACATCAGGAAGTGGTGGAACGTCTGGAGTAGATGGAACATCAGGAACCTCAGGTAGTGGTGGAACGTCTGGAGTAGATGGTACATCAGGAACTTCAGGTAGTGGCGGTACGTCTGGAATAGATGGTACTTCAGGAACTTCTGGTACATCTGGAGTAGATGGTACATCAGGAACTTCTGGTAGTGGTGGAACGTCTGGAATAGATGGAACGTCTGGAGTAGATGGCACATCAGGTACATCAGGAAGTAGTGGAACTTCTGGAATAGATGGAACATCAGGCACATCAGGAAGTAGTGGTACATCAGGAACTTCTGGTAGCGGAGGAACGTCTGGGGTAGATGGTACATCAGGAACTTCTGGTACTTCAGGAAGTGGTGGCACATCAGGTAGTGGAGGAACTTCAGGAACCTCAGGTAGTGGCGGTACGTCTGGAATAGATGGAACGTCTGGAGTAGATGGAACGTCTGGAGTAGATGGAACATCAGGTACATCAGGTAGTGGTGGAACGTCTGGAGTAGATGGAACCTCAGGTACATCAGGTTCTTCAGGAACTTCAGGAACTTCTGGTAGTGGTGGAACGTCTGGAATAGATGGAACCTCAGGTAGTGGCGGTACGTCTGGAATAGATGGAACCTCAGGTTCTTCAGGAACATCAGGAAGTGGTGGCACATCAGGAACTTCAGGTAGTGGCGGTACGTCTGGAATAGATGGAACCTCAGGTAGTGGCGGTACGTCTGGAATAGATGGAACCTCAGGTTCTTCAGGAACATCAGGTAGTGGAGGCACATCAGGAAGTGGTGGAACTTCTGGAATAGATGGAACATCAGGAGTAGATGGTACTTCAGGAAGTGGTGGCACA
>Ga0209953_1000611_pt1 | contig 12462 bp, 10 predicted proteins | sample SalPonred_H2O_MG_FD_185713 | JGI IMG/M metagenome (GOLD analysis project Ga0209953, IMG submission 185713) | Salt pond water microbial communities from South San Francisco under conditions of wetland restoration - Salt Pond MetaG... | ecosystem: Environmental > Aquatic > Non-marine Saline and... | reverse complement strand
CCGGACTTCTGGTGTTTTATCGACCAGACGCAGTGGAACAAAGACACGCGCCTGCCTGCCATTGGCCCCATCAGCCCGCAAATGTGGATGCAAATTAACGTCCGAATGCCGATGGTTGTGTTGACGTTCCTTTGGCAAATTCGGGACGACAAGCTGTGGGTGCAATCGCCCCCAACTGACGGCCAAACGCTTACGTTCATGTACATCAGTAGAGGTTGGTGCAAGGACGGCGATGACGCAAGCCTGCTGAAAAACATGGCAGAGAAAAATGAAGATGTGGTGATGTTTGACCGTTACCTAACCATCTTGCTTGCGCGAGCCAAATGGCAAAGCATGAAGGGACTGGACGCAAGCTCTGCCATGCAGGATTTCCGCATGAATTATGAAATCCGCAAAGGCAAACGCGAAGGTGCGCCTGTTCTTAGCACGGTTACAGGGTCAGGCTTGCCGTTGCTGAACATGTTGACCAATGTCCCCGACACCGGGTACGGCATCATGGGGCAGAAATGACAACGCCTGCTGAAATGGCTCAGATTCAGCCGCCTGTGGGTGGATTGAACTGGCGTGAGCCACCCACTAATTTGCAGCCTACAGAAGCGCTGCACTTAGAGAACATCTTGCCTCGGCCTAGTAGCGGAGAGTTGCGTGCGGGATACGAGGAGCATTGCATTGATCTGCCCGGCCCGGTAAGAACGTTGGCATCTTATGTGGGTTTAACCAATGACCAAAACCGTTTATTTGCGTTTTGCGAGCAAGGCGGTATTTTTGATGTAACCACTAAAACAGATACGCCACCAGCCTTGCAAACCACCGACCAGACGGACGGCATTTGGTCGTGGGTTAATTATTCGGGCGTAGATAAAAACTGGCTTTGCGCAGTGTCCCCCGATGGCGGCTATTGGACTTATAACGCCACCGATGGATGGGAAAAGCAAGACATCACCGGAGATGCGGAAGGAGCCAAGTTTTCTGGCATCTTTGCATGGAAAGATCGCGTTTGGTTAATTGAAGACAATTCCACCAGAGCGTACTACTTGGGCGTTGGCTCCATCACTGGGGACGCAAGCCTGTTTGATTTTCATGCGGTCATACGCCACGGCGGTCATCTGGTTTGGGGAACCAACTGGACATTTGACGCAGGATACGACCTGTCGGATTATTTTGTGTTGTCAACGTCTAACGGCGATGTCATTGTTTACGAAGGTATCGACCCTTCCGATGTATCGACGTTTAGTCTTAAAGGCGTTTGGAATGTAGGGAAGCTTCCCAAGCACGGGCGCTCGCTGACTCACTTTGGCGGCGAGTTGTTCTTCATGAGCAACTTAGGCGTAGTCCCCATGTCTGCGCTTGTCAACGGCAAAGTGGCAAACGAGTATCAGGTGGCCTCAGCCACCATTCAGCCCGTTCTAAATACTGTTTTTGAAGATTGGTGCGACACCTTTGGGTGGGAAATGCACATGGTGTATCAGCACGCTTTTGTGATGCTCAAAACACCTGAAAAAGCCGATGGAACCCATCTTTATTACGTCATGAATGTCCAGACAGGTGCGTGGGGTCAGATTTCACAGATGCCCATGCTCACGGCCACCTTGCATTCAGATGACCTTTACTTTGGCACAGAAGACGGCAGGGTGTGCAAAGCATTTATCGGTCATGAAGACAACGTGCAGTTTGATGGCACTGAGGGCGCGCCAATTGTAGGTCACTACTTAGGCGGTTACTCCGACTTTGGTAAGCCCGGTATGTACAAGGTTTTCCAAATGGCTCGTCCATTTTTTAATGCCATTTCCTCGCCTTCGGTTAACGTCAAAATGGCCACAGGATACGACTTTAGTTTTCCTGCGCTTGGGGGTGAATATCCAGCCGATGACAACCTTGGCAGGTTTGATGTGTCGGACTGGAACCAATGTGTATGGGCGGGCCTGCAAAACACCTATTCCGCATGGGAGGGTCTATCTGGCATCGGTTATTTCGGTGCATTCATGATGTCATACACGGGACCTAAACACGCGCAATTTCTGAATTGTTCGGTGACTTTTCAAACCGGAGGTGCGATGTGATTGTGGCCGCAAACACTACGGACCGTATGTTGGCTGCCAAGGGCATCTTGCGCAATCAAGCGGGTGTTGTTCCAACCCCGGATTTACAAGCACTTATGTGGGTTAACCCCACCACCACCGAAATTGAATGGGTGGTGGGCTTCGACGGTTTCGTGGGCAAGTGTTGCCAGATGCACGTGGTAAATCTTTCTGGATCTCCTACGCCTAGGAAATATTTGTGGGCTTGTTTTGACTACCCGTTTAATCAAGCGGGCATGGAATTTGTCACAGGCATCGTCAATAGCAATAACAAAGAGGCCATGCGGTTTGACAAGCATCTAGGTTTTACAGAACTGGCGAGATTGCCCGGTGCGCACGACGAGGGGGGTGATTTAGTGGTGATGAAAATGCACAAATCGGAATGCCGTTGGCTCAAATTAGGGAAGCGATATGAAACTGAATTACTCGCGGCGTGAATTAGAGGCTCTCGGGGAGCCAATTAACCCCGAGTTGCCAACTCGGTTAAACCGCATTGCTGGCGGCGGCGGGAAGGGATCTGCTCCCCCAGCACCTGACTACGCTGGCGCAGCAGAAAAACAAGCACAAGCGTCGATGGACGTGACACGCTATCAAACACACGCCAACCGCCCAACCATCAATACGCCTTGGGGAACCCAGTCGTGGGATGTGAACCAAAATTTTGACCAAGCCGGTTATGACGCGGCCATGCAGGCGTATAAAGATTCTTATCAAGCCCCAACACAATCAGAAGGGCGATGGGTATCAAGCGGCCCCGGTGGAGATCAAGGCTATGAAAGGGTATGGCAACCCGGTGGCTCAAGCCAAGGCGGTTATGGCATGGAGATGCCGGATCGCAACGACTTCATGGGCGAAGAGCAGTGGACGATGAACACGGAGCTTGCGCCTGAGTTGCAGCAGGCCCTAGACAATGAGCTGGCCATGCAAAGTGGGCGCAGCGACATTGCGCTGGGGTTGATGGATAACGCCAAAGACGCAATTACTACGCCCATTGATTACGACTCAATGGCCTCTTATGCCGATACGCCTACGCCGAGCGCTTTTTCTTTTGTCTCTGGTGGTCCGGAAGTTTCAAAAATTGGTAACGCGCCTGAATTGCAAAAATCGCTTGACGTTTCTGGTGTTCCAGAAGTGGATGCTATGCAAAGGGCGCAAATCAACGATCTCCCCCAATACAACCAAGAGTATGTCCAAGACGTTACGAATCAGGCCTTGGACTACATGCGTCCTGAAATTCAGGCTGCACAAGAGCAGTTGGATGCAAAATTGGCCGCGCAAGGAGTAACGCCCGGTTCTCCGGCTTATGAAAGCGCTCGGCGGCGTTTAGCAGATCAACAAAGCCGCGATCAATTTAATGCCGTTCGTCTCGGGATGGACCAAGCGAACACAATGTACGGAAACCAATTGCGAGGTGATGCGCAGCGCTTTGGTCAAGAGTTTGGACAGAACCAAGCCATGTTTGATTCTCAGTTGGCGCGAAATCAAAATGCGTTTAATCAGGTTTTTCAGCGCGGCAACTTTACTAACAATGCTTTGAGCAACGAATTTGGTATGAATTTGGCTGGAACTACGGCCAATAATCAGGCGTCTTTGGGGGCTTTCAACGCCCGCGTCAATGCTAACGCCCTAAACAATCAATATCGGGCAACAAATTTCGATCAGCAAATGGCCGCGGCTGGTTATCAAAACAATTTGCGTGGGGCGCAGATTGCCGAAGCTCAGATGCGTCAGCAACAGCCACTTAACAACATCAACGCGCTAATGACCGGGCAGCAGGTGGCCATGCCTCAGATGCCCGCATTTAACACCGCGCAAAGGGCGCAGGCACCGCAGTATTTGAATGCGGCCAATATGCAAGGCAATTACGCCATGCAAGCGCAACAGATGAACAACGCTAGTGCCAACAGCATGCTGGGCGGCGCAATGGGACTGGCAGGCACACTTGGTGGGGCTTACTTGGGTAATCCTGCTGCGTTTGGATTTGGTGGAGGTATGAGATGAATGAATTAACACCTGAGCAACTTCAGCAATTGGCACAGTTAATGCGCCAAGAAAGGCAAACCGACCCAAGCATGATGGGTTTTGACCAAAACCAATGGACACAAATGATGTCCGATCCCGCTGCACGCGAAGCAGGCGCAGAGCTGGCTGGTCTGGCCAGTGAGCAGGCAGCTTTGCAATTACAGCAAATGGGACGCAATCAGCCAGTTCCAAATGGCGGCCGTCTCGGTTGGACAGAAGCGCTTGACCGAGGCTTAACCAAGGGACTGGGCGTTTATCAGATGCTTAATGCTCAACGTGCCAAAGCAGATGCCATCCGTAACTGGGGCAAGAAGCAGCAAGGGGGCTTGCCCGTTGAGGTGATGGAAGTGGACATAACCACGCCTGAAATGCGCTCTTTGCCACCTATCAATTAAGAGGTTTATATGGCCACAATCGACTGGTTCGCTGAAGCGCAAAACCCAAAAGTTCGAAAGATGCTTGACGTTATCGCCAAGGCTGAAGGGGTCAAGCACGGCTATAACACGCAGTTTGGTAATACCAAAATTGATGACTTGTCTGCGCACCCGAATCAGCTTGTGCCGTTTACTCAAACAGACGGCAAGCAAAACAAGTCCAGCGCGGCAGGTCGCTACCAGTTCATCAACCCAACATGGAAAGACGTTTCCTCTAAATTAGGGCTAAAAGACTTTGGACCCGAAAGCCAAGACGCGGCAGCCGTTTATTTGATGAATGAGGCTGGCGCATTGGACGCGGTCAAAAACGGCGATTACTCCACGGCCATGGAAAAACTAGGCGGTACGTGGGCGAGCCTGCCAAGCAGTGAGTACGCTCAGCCCAAGCTGACTGAAGAACAGTTCATTGCGCTTCTAAATGAAGATCAAGAACCGGGGCTGTTGGAGCAAGCGGTAAACATGGTTGTGCCTACGGCTGAGGCAGCACCGGTCGATGAACTAACCGATATGATTTTGCCTCAAGACGCAAAAGACCAGGCGCAAAGAAATCAAAAGGCAAGCGATGATCCCACGCAAGACTTTGGCAATCTTGATTTAGAACCTTTGTCCGATACACAGCTTGAAAATTACGTGCGCCGCAACACCAAAAGAGACGGCGATTCCCTTAGCTTGATCGGCGAACAATCAAACGATGCGTCTGTATCGGCCATGCTTCCGAGAACATTGGAAGCAATATTGGGTCCACGTGGTGCAGGCGAATTGCGCTCACAAAACCTAAACCAAACAAATCCAGCACTTGCTAAATCCTTTCAGTCGATGAACGGTAATTTAGGCGGCATGTTGCCGATGGCTTTAGGCGCCAGCATGTCTAATGACGTGGGCGCTCGATCAATGGGTCGCAGCATGTTGCCATTGGCCATGCAGTCAATGGTGCCTACCGATGTGGGGGAAGGCTTGGTAATGCCGGACGGTACGTACGTGACAGACGAACCCTTAGCCACAGGCAGCGCAGGCGGTGCAAACGGTTCGGGCAAAGGACTGCCCGTGTCAGGCAATTTACGTATTGCGGACATCGTGGACACTGCCAAGCAGATGGGCAATCTGGCTTCTGAAATGGGACCTGATTACGGCGGGTACGGGGTTCAATTTTTGGGCGATACGGCTAAAAAATTAAACGACCAGTTCGGGTATGACGAGCGTTTCCTTGGCGGCATGAGCGACAAGCAAATGAACTGGTGGCGAAACTACCAAGGCTTTATCAACCAAGTTCGAAACCAGCTTTACGGTTCTGCGCTAACCCTAACAGAAGCACGTGCGTTTGAAAAACAAGTGGCGTCTGTTGCTTCTCGCCCAGGCTCTTTAAAAGAGTCTTTGAAATCTCAATTCAGAATTTTGATTGATTCGCTAAAGAGTCGAGAGAATTTGCTTAAAGGTTCTGGATACGACGTCGAAAGCATCAATCAGGAAATTGGCGCTTTGCAAAAGCAATATGACGCGCTCTTAGAAAGCGCGCCTGATGACAGTTCTAAGCAGAAAGCCGCACCAGCGCAGAAGGGCGACGAAGACGTGGACGCTCGTGTTCAGTTTTATCTTCAGCAGGGGTAAGCATGGCACAGTACACACTTGAGCAAGTTCAAAACGCTTTTATCAGAGCAGATAAGGCCGGCGATACTGCGGCCGCTACCAAGCTAGCCAAGCAGCTCCAGTCGATGAAGCAGCAAGCCCCCGCACCTGAAAGAGAGATGGGTAATGCTGTTGATTTGTTAAAAGGCGTCAAATCAGGGTTTGACAAAACGGCGTATGCGCTAGCTGACCTAGCACCTGATTTGCCAATATCCGATGAAACCAGAGATAACTGGAACAACCACCTATTAGTACGCTCGCTCGGCCTTGTGTTGCCCGATGCCGAACAGCGTCAAGCAGAGTTAGATGCTGGAAAAGCACAAGCAGACAAAACAACTTTGGGTGGCGTAGGTCGTTTCGCCGGTGAAGTTGCTCCGGCGCTGGCAGGTGGCGTAGCCACTGCCGGACTGGGGCTTGGTCGAGCTGCGCTAACGCAAGCCGCTATTGGATACGGCACGACACCAGGCGACACCGCCACGCGTGCTACCAACGCCGGTTTAGCGGCGCTTGGGGAAGGAGTGGGGCGAGCTGCGCCTAAGTTGCTAAGCCGTCTTGCCCAACCTATCCGTCCGAATCCGGCTGCTCAAAGGTTGATGGATCAAGGCAATTTACCAACGCCGGGTGCTGCTCTGGGTCCTGCTTCTAAAAAGATTGAAGAATCTGCCGCAAGCCTCCCTGGAGCAGGCGCTTTCATTAACCGTGCGTTTCGAGAAGGAATGGCCGATGCCAACCGCATTGCTTTAGAACAAGGCGGTTTAAAAGTGTCTGCGCCGGGGTTTGTTGGCCAAGGACAAATAAGCGCTCAATTTGACGATTTGTTTAAAAAAGCGCTTGCTGACGTTTCGTTCGACATGAAAGCAGAATCTTTTGATAAAGGCCTTCAGAAGATTCTTAGAAAGAACGATTTGGATAAAAAGGGCATCAACGACGTTCTCAGATTTGTAAATAGCCGAGCTAAAAATCTAGGCATTGATGAAGCACAAGAGGGCGGGTTACGCCAGTTGTTAAGCGGTAAAGACCTACAAGCTTTTTTGACTGAAATTGGCGAACGGCAAGCTCAATTTAGCGGTTCGACAGGATTTAAAGCGCGTTTGTATAGTGCCTATGGAGATTTAAAAAAGTTGGTTGAGAAAGAACTGCTTAAACAACCACAAAACTCGCCTGAAGCTGTAAAAGCGCTTAAAGACGTAAGAAAGTCTTACGCATTAACGGTGCCTGCCATAAAGGCCGGAGAGACGTCGGCGGCTTTGCGCGGGCAGGCTTTCACTGAAGGCAAACCTGCTCTAGAAGTACGCAACATCCCGGACGGCGGCATTTTTACGCCTGAAGGATACGCCCAAGCTTTAAAAGGGAACGCCAAAGCTCGCGGCCGTCTGGCGGGTTTACGAAAAGGTCAAGACCCGTTGTCCCAATTCTCAACCGACTTTAACCAGGTCTACGGCAATCGGTACCAAGACAGCGGCACGGCGACTCGCGCAGCAATCACTGGCGTGGCGATGGGGTTAGGTGGGTTTTTAGGCGACCAAACAAACGACGCAGGTTTCGCTACAAACGCTGTTGGCAGTCTAGCCGGCGCTGCGGGACTGGCAGCCGCTTTGTACAGCCCCGTCGGACGTAAATACCTGCTTGGCAATTCTAAAGAAATGCGAGCACTTGCTGAAGCACTGCGCTCCATGGCGCCAGCTTCGGGCACCATCGGTGCGGCCACCTTGCCTCAAACATACCAGGAGTAAACCATGCCACGCAATTCCACCGGAAAGTATTTCCTACCCTCTGGCAACCCTGTCAAACCAAATGAGACCGTCAAGTCGCAGTGGGCTAACGACACGATGTCGGACGTGGCAGCCACACTTAGCACGAGCCTAGACACACAGGGTCGCAACGCCATGACGAGTCCTTTGCGTCTTATGGACGGCAGCGCAGAAAAGCCTTCCGTTTCTTTTGTTGGCGACCCTCGGTCAGGCTTTTTCCTTAAGTCAAAGGGCGAGGTAAGGGGTGTCGCGGAAAACGTGGACGCATGGCGCTGGACACGCTATGGGCTGTTTGCGCTTAAAAACCCGACTTCAGAATTGGAAGTAGCCACTAAAGCCTACGTTGACCGATTTTTGACACAAACAACCGAAGTAGTGGGTCAGTTTGGCGCACAAAAAACCCCGGCTGATCTACCGCCCAACGGGGTTATCCCTGCCGATTGGGACGGCGATGGTCATCCACCAGAGTCGATTCAACTTAGCCAAGGTCAGTCTTTGGTATACCAGCCAAATGACCCCGATTCCGAGGAATATAACGACCTTTATATATTCGCAGGTGATGGTTTTGGCGGCACGAATTGGGTCAATGTGGGCAAGCTGCGTGGGCCAGAGGGTCCTGAAGGTCCTGTAGGTCCTGAAGGAAAGCGCGGCGACACAGGGCCAATTGGTCCATCGGGTCCTGCCGGGCGAACGGGCGCAATCGGGCCGCGTGGTGTTCAAGGGGTGCAGGGTGAAGAAGGTCCTCGTGGCGAGCAAGGCCCAGTCGGTTTGCGAGGTTTACCCGGTCCTCGTGGACCACAGGGAATACAGGGGGTGCAAGGCATTCAGGGGCCTTCGGGCGGCTCTGTTAGTGTTGTAGGTCACTTTGAAAACCGAAAGCCGATTGAACTGCCGCCAGATGGATTGATACCTGCTAACTGGGATGGGCCGAACAATCCACCCAAAGACGAGCAGCTAGAGGTGGGTCAAGCGCTGATTTATCAAGGCAACGCCGCTGAGTATTTGCTTGATGAATTGGGCGAAATACTGACCACAGAGGCGGGCAATCCCATTGCATTACTGGTTAGCCAACACAATCACGTATTCAGTTTTGTAGGCACATCTTTTGCGACATCTGGTTGGGTCAATGTCGGGAAAATCGAAGGTCCTCAAGGCCCTGAAGGCCCGCAAGGCCCAAGTGGTTTGGATGGCAGCGACGGGGCGCGTGGTCCGCAAGGCATACAGGGTGAGCAAGGGCCTCGCGGCATTCAAGGTCCTCAAGGCGCGCAAGGTCCGTCTGGAAAGGACGGGCCACAAGGACCACAGGGCTTCCGTGGTCCACAAGGTGAGACTGGCCCTGCGGGTCCAATGGGTCCTGAAGGCAAGAGGGGTCCACAAGGCGAGGTAGGGCCAATTGGAAAGACAGGCCCGCAAGGACAAACTGGCGCCACCGGATCGCGTGGGCCGCAAGGGATTCCGGGCGCAACAGGCCCAAGGGGTTTCAAAGGTAATACTGGTCCGCAAGGACCGCAAGGTCCTGCTGGCCCTTCAGGAGGTGTAACTAAATCCGCGATTGAAAATGCGCTCGGTTATGTGCCTGTTAATGCTCATGCCTCACGGGTAGAGTTTTACGGGGATATGCGTGTTGATGGCACGGTGCAAGCGACCCATTTCAATCTGGCTCCCACGTCGTCTTTTTACATTTACGGTGGAAAAATTGAATGCGCGGTGGAAAGTACTGCTGTTTGGGCTGCGCACAACAATGGAAACTTTTATGCGCTCCATCAGGCCTTCAAGCCCAAGGGCGGTACTTGGGCCGACTCTTCTGATGCCCGGCTTAAAGAAAACGTCTCTGAGCTTAATGGTGCGCTTGAAAAGATACTTTCCTTAAAACCTGTCGAGTACACATGGAAGCACACCAAAGAGTCGGATGTCGGTTTTTTGGCGCAAGACGTTGAGTCTGTCATGCCAAGCGCTATTGGTGAATCCATTGCTGAAGATGAGCATAAACCTTACGTTCAGGACTCAGTAAAAACGCTTGGCTGGAAAAACGATTTCTTTGCGTATTTAGTCGGCGCAATCAAAGAGCAGCAAGCGCAGATAGATGACCTGAAGGCCCAACTAAAAGAGGTGCGCTCATGACGGTTAACGCTTTCCCATCCGTGGCGTTAGTTGGCGGGTTTGCACTTGGGGAGACAGGGCGCATTGACTTGGCTGATGGCACACCAGACGTGTTTAACGCAGGCCTGCCACTAGACACCAAAGCAGATGTCTCTGTCGGTGTTTCTGGTGGCACAGGGTCGGTATACAACGGTGGTATTGCGCTGACCAAGCTAGGCAAATTGGTCTACATCGACCTGCAAGCCGATGCGCTGCCAAGCGTGGTTAATTACACCGACGGGTTGCCTCACTCAGGCGACGGCACGTTGTATGTCAGTAGCACCGAACCCATTGCCTCATACGTGCATGGCATCCCAATTACACGCAACGGGGCAGTGGCCGTGGAAGCCATTATCCCGCCCGGTGTGCGTCTTAAATCCAGCGCAGGTGATCTGATAACTACCAGCGCAGGTGAATATTTTTTAGTGGGTGGTAACGACACTCAATTTTCGTCATAGGAGTATATGTATGTCTAAGTTAAATGAAACAACTGCTGACGGCGTTACCATCTCCGGCCTGCCGTCCATGCCCGCTGGCACAACGGCTACCGATGATGTTTTGCCTATCGTGGACACTAGCGCCAAGCGCACCAAGAAGATCACGCTAGGTGAGTTATCACTCGCCGTGGTCGAGCGTTTTGGCGTGGGTCAAGCATCATTCACATGGGATGTCAGCACGTCATCGCCTGCTGCTGCCCCCGGTGGTGTAGCGGCTCCGGTTGTCACAAGCATTCACAAGCGCATGCGAGCATGTGTCTTAAACGCTGATGGCACGGTCAACTACTACCTAAACCCTGCAAACTGGGCTTTTAAAGAGGACGGCACACCCTCAGACTTGTCTGGCAAAGACGGCAACGTCATGATTGAAGTGCCAAAGTTCTGGTTTCAATTTGACTTTGACGGCTCTCTCATGACGTGGCGCATCTCAAGCACCGATGCGTCTGGATTTACGCTTCACCCAGCTTTCTTCAAAGACGGCCAAGAGGTCGATTTCCGTTATTACGGTGCTTATGATGCCTGCGTCTATAAAGACTCTAACAATAATTATGTCAGCGGTTTGAACTGGGATGACAATGCAGGAACCGAAGGTGTCGGTATTGACATTAACACTGACAAATTAGCTTCGGTCAAAGGCATTTACCCGATGGTGGGTCTGACTCGCGCTGAGTTCCGTTCTTTAGCTTCTAACGTAGGGTCAGGTTGGCGACAGCTTGACTTTGATTTGTGGTCAGCCGTTCAAGTCCTGTACCTCATTGAGTATCAGACGTTCTTTTCACAGAAGGTTCTTGGCGACGGCAATACCAACGGCAGTTATGTGTCTTCATCGGGCAGTCAGGACGACAGTCCCCACACCATCGCTGGTGCAGGCGACTCCATTGCTGATGGCTCAACCGATGCGGTCACAGGCGTGGGTGTCGATGCCAAGCCGGGTACTAGCTTCATGAAGTATCGCGGCATTGAGAACCTCTACGGCAACGCTTACAACTGGGCTGACGGTATTAACGTCAACGTCAATTCGGAAGGCAACGTCTACGTGACCAACGACAGTGTGTATTTTGTCGATGATACGAGTGACGGCATGAAGCTGGTTTCAACCAGTTTGCCTACTAGCGGCGGCTACATCTCGCAGCTTCAAAGCGCATCTCCGTATTTCTTATCGGCATCCAACAGCGGTGGTTCATCAACCACCTATGTCACTGACGAGCATTACGCCAAGCCGGATTCCAACCGCGTGGTTCTTGTCGGCGGTGACGCTTATGTTGGCGCGCGTGCGGGCGCGTTCTTCTTGAGTTCGGATATTGCCTCGTCGCTTCGGGATCGTAGTGTCGGCGCGCGGCTTTGCTACTAATTTCCAAATAGGAATGATTATGAATACCGCAAAAATCCTTCAGCTTTTTGAGTACACAGACGGCAAGCTGTTGAACCGCGTTTTTCGCGGTCCTCGTGCCTTAAAAGGTTCAGAAGCCGGGCGATTAAATTCGACTACGGGCTATAGAGATGTAGCCGTTGACGGCAAACGCTATCAAATCAGTCGTTTGATTTGGCAAGTGCATAACGGTGAAATCCCCGCAGGCATGCAAATTGACCACATCAACCGAAACAAACTTGACAACCGGATTGAAAATCTACGGTGCGTAACACCCACTCAAAATGAATGGAACAAGCCGTGTGCAGGTGTGAATTTTGAAAAAGGCAAATGGCGCGCACGTTTTAAGCATTTTGGAAAAAACATTCACGTAGGTTTGTTTACGACCAAAGAGGAAGCGTTGGCAGCTTATCAAAAAGCGTTAGCGGAAGTTCGTCCGATTTACCCCACTCAAATCAGAGGTGCATTATGAAAACCTACTCACAGACCCAACCCGATACTTATGTCATCTCTGGCAACGAGGTGCGTATCCACTGGGACGTTCAAGAA
>Ga0209953_1000610_pt1 | contig 12463 bp, 10 predicted proteins | sample SalPonred_H2O_MG_FD_185713 | JGI IMG/M metagenome (GOLD analysis project Ga0209953, IMG submission 185713) | Salt pond water microbial communities from South San Francisco under conditions of wetland restoration - Salt Pond MetaG... | ecosystem: Environmental > Aquatic > Non-marine Saline and... | reverse complement strand
TAGATCCGGTCCGTCACGGGTTGCTGTTCGAGCGGTTCCTCAACCCCGAGCGGATGTCCAAACCCGATATTGATGTGGACTTCGAAGACTCCCGCCGCGGGGAAGTCATCGAGTACGTCACCGCGAAATACGGTGCCGGCACGGTCGCCCAGATCGCCACGATCGGTCGGGTGAAAGCCAAGTCCGCGATCAAGGACGCGGTGCGTGTTCACGGATTGCCCTACACCGTGGGTGAGCAGTTGACGAAGACCTACCCGGCCGCCGTCCAGGGCCGTGACTTGCCGCTGTCGGCGGCCTTTGACCCCACTCACGAGCGGTACAGCGAGGCAGCGGACTTCCGGGCAGCAGCCGCCGATCCGTCGCTAGCGGCGGTGTTGGACACCGCTCGATCGCTGGAGGGAGTGCAGCGCTCTATCGGCATGCACGCCGCCGGAGTGATCATGTCCCGCGAACCTTTGATCGACCATGTGCCGGTCATCACCGCCGGTAGCGACGGGCCAGCGATGTGCGCGTTTGAGTACCCCGAGGCGGAAGCGCTCGGCCTGGTGAAGATGGACTTCTTGGGGCTGAGCAACCTGACCACCATCACCGAAGCGCTGCGCGGCATTCGAGCGCGCACTGGTCGAGAGCTGGATATGGAGGCGGTGTTGGGGCAGCTCCACGACCCCGCCACCTACGACCTTCTTGCTCGAGGGGACACCTTGGGTGTCTTCCAGCTCGACGGCACCGCGATGCGTGCACTGCTGCGCCGCATGAACCCCACCAGTTTCGATGACATCGCCGCTGTCCTTGCGCTGTACCGGCCCGGCCCGATGGGAGCCAACGCCCACAACGAATACGCCGACCGCAAGAACGGCACCCGCCCCATCACCCCGATCCATCCCGAACTCGCCGAACCGCTGGCTGAGGTCCTGGGTCCGACCTACGGGCTGATCGTTTACCAAGAGCAAGTGATGACCATCGCCCAGGTGCTCGCCGGGTACTCCCTGGGGCAAGCCGACAACCTGCGTCGCGCCATGGGTAAGAAGAAGAAAGAAGTCCTCGACGCCGAGTTTGAAACATTCGCATCCGGCATGCGTGAACGTGGCTACTCCCAAGACGCCATCGACACACTGTGGGCGGTGCTGTTGCCGTTCAGCGACTACGCGTTCAACAAAGCCCACTCCGCCGGGTACGGCCTGATCTCTTACGCCACCGCCTGGTTGAAAGCCAACTACCCGGCCGACTACATGGCCGCGCTGCTGACCACCCACGCGGGGGACAAAGACAAAGCTGCGATCTACCTGGCTGAAGCCCGCCGCATGGGTTTACACATCACGCTGCCAGACATCAACACATCCCAAGCGGCCTACACCGCGTCCGGGGAACAGATCGTGATCGGTTTGTCCTCTATCAAGAACGTCGGAGCCGGCACTGTCGCCGCGATTCTCGCCGAACGAAACAGCGCTGGCCCGTACACAGATTTCGTGGACTTCGTGTACCGCCAAGACGCTGGGGTGATCAAAAGGCGCGCCCTGGAAGCCCTCATCGGGGCCGGAGCATTCGATGGTTTCGGGCACACCCGGGCAGCATTGACACACATCCACGCCCAGGTGCTCGATGCCGCCAGCGGAGTCGCCAAAGCCGCCGCGGCCGCCCAGGACTCCTTGTTCGCTGACACCGAGGACCCCGCCCGGGCGATCAGCGTGCCGGTGGTTCCCGAGTGGCCGCAAGCAACCGTCCTGGATACCGAGAAGGCGCTGTTGGGGCGGTATGTGTCGGCTCATCCGCTGGATGGTTTGGAGGTGGGGTTGGAAGAGCTGTCTACCCACGACATCACCGACATCACCAGCCAGGGCTCCCGCCTCGCCGGGCGCACCGTCACCATCGCGGGCCTGTGCACCTCGATCACCACCCGCACCACCAAGAAAGGTGACGCGATGGCGATCATCACCGTCGAAGACCGCGACCACGACATCGAAATCGTCGCCTTCCCGTCCCTATGGGAGACCCTGCGCGCAGAACTCCACGAGGCCGCCATCGTCACGGTCACCGGCACCGTGCGCAGCAGCGAAGACCGCTCCACCAGCATCCTTGCCGACAGCATCGAAGTGCTGTCCGCCGAGCAGATCACCGACGCAGCGAGCACAGCCCACCAGCAAACGCCCGTGCTGATTCGTGTCGATGAGTTCGCTGTCACCCGGCCGCTGCTGGCGCAGTTGTCCGAATTGTTCGACGAGCACCCCGGCACAATCCCGGTGCGCATGGCCATGACCCGCGGCACCGGAGAAGAAGTCGTGCTCGCCGTCCCGCACACCGTTCGCCCCTCACGGGCGTTCCGGTCACGACTGACCACGATCATCCAGCAAGCCGCCTAGCGCTGCGTCGCGCACGGGCGCTCTATTTGGTGATGTACCCGCAGTACGCGCTGGAGCCACCGGACGATGACGCTTGCTCTACCCGGCGACCATCCAACGTCATCTCGCACGAGGTGGCCTGGGAATAGGTGTTGTCCACCACCATGATCGAGTAGATCTCATAGGACTTCTTGGAGATCTCAAACGTCCACGTCCCACCACCGGTCGGGTCGATGCGGTCCGTGCCGCCGCTGGCATTCGTGAGCAGCACTGAGCAGTTCCCCGACGCGCACCCGGCGGTGTACTGCAACGTGTAGGTGCGTTTGGGTTCCGCCTTGGTTGTCACCGCCACCGTGGGTGTGGGTGCTGAGGATCCGGCCTCGTTGCGCGCCACGACGTACATCTCATACGTCGTGGAGTAGTTCAGGCCGAACACCAGTGGCGTGAACGTGTGCACGTTGTCCTTCGGCGTCACGCGTGTTGTGTAGGTGCTGTTCAGTGCGCCGTTGACGTAAATGTCGTACACCGGCGGCGGATACACCCCCACTGGTTCTTGGAACACCAAGTTCACTGCCGAGGACACCGTTGATGGTTGAGCAGAGAAGTTCGCGGGAGTGGGCGGCACCTGGGCAGGCCTGGGGCGTCCGCAGTACAACCACTGCGGGAACCTCGCGCCGGATGTGCGGAAACGTTTGGCTGGTTTGATCTTGTTGAACTTCTTGTACGACAGCACCTTCGGTCGAAGGAAGCCGTCCTCAACTGCGTAGTCGGCGAACGCCGAACGGTTCGCGTTCGACCCGCGAACAGCCACCCCGTTGGGGTACTTCTTCCACAACTGCTTGCAGTTCTTGAACTTCGCTGTCGGTTGTGTTGATTGCGCTGGCGGAGCCGCCACCAGCATCCCTAGGCCCACCAGCACGGCCACAACCATCGACATAGTGCGTTTCATGAGTCTTCCCCCCGTTTGGATGTGTGATGCGTCTTCGACGCTAGCAGCGGCATCTGACACCGGGAACCGTGTGGGTGACTTCCCGCCTCAAGTGTCCGGCTATCGGGTTAGCTGCGGATCCCAGGCAGTTCCCCGGTTACGGCGTTCCACAAGATGTCGTTGAGGTCGATGGCGTCCAGGCGTGAGAGTTCCGATAGCGCTTCGGTGGGGCTATCTCCCCAGGACATGCCGCCGGTGATCCACAAGGCGAAATCCCGGTAGTGGTGGATGTCCCATTCGCGGCCCCCGAACGCTTCCAACGCATCCACCGCGACGGTGAAGGCATCGTCCTTCATGGCAGCGATGCGGGCGGTGGGACTGTCATCGTCGGGACGATCCAAGTCGAGGATTTCATTCTCGATGAACGTCAAGTGCTGGCGGCCCCCCTCAGCATCCAAGCCCCGCTCGAGTTCTGCCGCCCACGCATCAACGGCTGCCTGCAAGTCGGCGCGCACCTGCGGATCCTTCGGATCCAACACGGGTGCGTCCTTGGCTCGGGGGATAGAGATCGCGATCATGTCAGCACCCATAGCAACAGTCCTTTTCTTCAATGGCGGTCGGTGTTGGTGCTTACGTTGCCCTGGCTTGTGCGGTGGTCAATGCCCCAATTTGGGGCACCAAACGACCGGCGTCGGGTCGTCGTCTGAGGACGCGGGGGACCGGGGGAACGTGACGATGACTGCGGTGTTTGTGGCGTTGCTGCTGGGCGTTGGAGTGGGGTGCCGGGCTTCATCGAGTAGCAAGCCCAGGCTCGCACGGAACCGGTCTTCGAGGAGAAGGCAGGCTTCAGTCCGCAGGTTCAGGCGCCAAAGCCTCCACTTTCTCCACGCCACCTTCGGTGGCAACAACGAAGCTATCTCCGATGTAGTTGCCGTCCACGGAATGGTCACCGACTGTTTCCAGCATCAAGAACTCCACGAAATCGAGTTCAGATGCGACGTCCGCGTCGTGGGGGAGCACGAATGTTTCGGTCCAGCCGTCGGGGCTTGTGGGGTAGTGCGGGCTTGAGGCCCCCACCACGGTGAGCCACTGCTGGCGATCTGGGTGGGCGTACCCGAGGTTGGGTAGATCGTTCTTGAGGTCTTGTTCGATGCCCCACAACTCGGCGGCGTGGGCGTCGTTGTGTCCTGTGTGCACGATGCGGGTGACGATGGTGGCGCCGGTGCGCCGCCACTTGTTGATCCGCTGTGGTCCGTTCTTGCCGCCGCTTGCTTCCAGTCCCACTTTGAAGGTTCGGTGATCGGGCCAGTACACGAGGTAGTAGGTGCGCCAACGCGATGTTCGATTCTCGGCGCGTTCGCGTTCGAGGCGCTGTTGTTCATGTCTAAGGCATAGCCCGTCGTAGTGGGCCGGCTGGCCGCAGGTGATGTCCGCGTCGGTGTAATCGCAGCGTTCGGCATCCTCATCGCACAGTCCGGTGCGCGGGTGTGCGCCCTCGTTGAGGCAGGTACTACATCGTGACTTGTGTCGGCCGTCCTTGGACAGTGGTTTACGTTCGGGGAGCACCTGCACTTTTTGCTCGAGGCGCGCAGCTGTGTGGCATAACTTCGTGAAGGATCCACGCTTTTTGATGGAGTCGTGGCCAGGGCCGCCGTGGGCGGTGGCCCAATCCTGGTAGGGATCGAGCCGGACCTCCACGAGCCCATCGGTGGCACCCGCGCGCAGGTCCCGCAGCCAGTGGGCTATCCACACGACAATGTGTTCGTACTCAAGCCCGTCGTAGTCGCGCGGTGACTCCTTGGGTGTGTAGCCGGCCGCCTTGATGGCGGCGTTCACGGTCCGGAACTTTCGATCCCACACCTGCGTGGACGCGGGGTAGTGACTGATGCTGGTGGGGATGGTGGCCCGCCACGTTTCGTACATGTCTAGCTCGAACTCGCCGCCGGGGGCTAGTTGGTGAAAGGCAGCGGCTTGGCGAATCGCGTCCACGATGTCTTCGCGGGTGTAACGCTCCCGTCCGGTGTCTGCTGTCGATGGGATGTAGTAGCCGCGACGAGAACGCAACGCCTGCTGCTTCAACGCGCCGACACGGTGCACGGGCAGATCTAGCGCCTGGGCGATCTCAAGTTGACTGGTGCCGGGGTTGGCCACAAGGAAGTCCGCGATCCGCTCAGCGTCGGTGGCGTCGCGGGCTTCGATCCTTTGCCTGCGGGCCTGCTCGAATGCTTCTTCACCTTCGGCGGTGATCAAGCCTCGCTTGGCGAACTGTCCACGCACTGCCTGGGTGCTGATGTCCTTGCCGTAACGCTGGGTGAGCATGGCGGCTATCTCGGCGTAGGTGTCGCCGTGGTGCCGCAAGGTGACCAAGGTGGGCAGTTCGGTGTCCCAGGGGATCAAGGAAGGACGTCCTGTTGCTGTGGGGGTGCGCTCGGCCACGCGGGTCATCTTTGTCTCCTTTGACTACCTACCCGGTAGGTATTCCCAGAAGACGGCCGGGCTAAACACGATCAGGGGCGAACGGCCCCCGCGCGGGGTGAGGTTAGGCGGCGTGGTTGCTCCTCGCGGTGGCAGGCCGCAACGGGATCACCACCGCGAGGTCCTCGGCACCCACCGGCTGAGCGGGCCGCGCCAGGGGTACCTGTGCGGTGACCTGGCGGCGCAGGGCACGTTCGTCGAGGTAGGTCTCCAGCCGGTACCACCAGTAGCAGCCCGCCACGGTGACCGATATTGCCAACAGGATTAGCGCCACGGTGTCCATCGCATCTGTCCTTCGCTCGTTGCGGCCCGAGGCAACGCTGCCGCGGGGGTCTGACACTGCGCACATTGCTGACCCCCGGAACAACGTCAAGGCCGCAAATCTGCGCTGGTGCTAACTGCTGGTGCCCGGCGGTTCGGCGATGACTTTCAGTAGGCCTTCGCATTGGATGTCGGCCGGGTCGCTGATGCCATCGCCGGGCTCACCTAGGCACATCAGCACCACGCTGGGGATCGTGACCTTGTAGGTCGCGCCCCTGTTGACGCGTTGCTCAGCTGCCACGGCCATCCATTCCTCGTCGCTGACGTCGGCGCCTTGTAGAGCGTCGTAGATCGCCTCACGAGCCTCCGCCTCACTGCCCTCAAACGGCTGACCATTGAGTGGGCCGACCGAGGTGGTGATGTAGCTGCCGGCCATGAACGGTTCCCCGACGGTGACGGTCAGTTGCCCGGTGGGCAAGGTGGCTGCTTGCTCGGCGGTGAGGTTGAAGAACTCCGCATCACCGGCCTCGATTTCGATGGGGGCATCGAGTTCGGGGGTGTCGGTGGAAGGGGTGTCGGTGATCGTGAACCCTTGGGTGCCTAGCACCAGGGTGTCGTCGATGGCCGGGTTGCCGCTGCGCACCGGCATCTTCTTGGGGATGCCGTTGTCGTGGAATACCAGCCCGTAGGGGTTGTCGCCGGTGGCACGTGAGGGGTCGGGGGTGTTGTCGGTTGCCTCGTCAGTTGTGCTCGGTTCAGCAGAGGGCGTGGTGGTGCTGCTTGGGGTGGGGGCCGGGGTGGCCTGGTCGGCTGCCTGCTCACTGGGGGAGCCGCAAGCGCCCAGGAGTAGTCCGATCGTGGCCAGGCCGGCGATACCGGCCGGTAGGGCGCGGGTGCGTGCTGTGTTCATGGGTGTGTCCTTTTCGATCCCGATGGTGCGTGTCAGCAACGGGTATCTGCAAAGGTGAGTTGTAGGTGACGCTCACCCGCCCAACGAACCTCCATACCAGGCTCATCACCGTCGAACACGCGCATTCCTCGAGCGCTACCCCCGCGAAATAACAGCGCCCTACATACGACTGTGGGGCCCACCCGAAGGTGAGCCCCACAGCGGAAAAACCGTTGGTATGACTACTCGAACTGGCGAACGGACTCGTCCAGTTGGTTGGTAGTTTCCTCTGTCACGCCTTCGACGCTGGTGCGTACAGCGAGCAACACAACGACGACGATGATGACGGCTACGGCGAGGATGATCAGCAAGAGCGCAACCTGCTCCAGGCCCTCTTCATCGCGGTTACGCCACTTCTCCCGTGCGTCCCACACCGCTGTTTGGGCCCGCACAACCATTGGCATCAACATGATGGTGTTGATCCTTCCTGTCTGGGCCTTCCGGTGAAGACCGCTACTCACGGAACGACGGTCTGCGTGACCGTCCCCACCGTTCAGGCCCCCACGGATGAGCACCTGTGCGGTGACAGTGAGACGGTAGCCGAAATTCCGAAAACGAGTTGGCTCCCTGTCCACGGCCCAAATTGGGTCTACGGCGACATACTGGCGCGGTGACGAACGCGGCAGCGAGCGCATCGGGGCAGTTCACCGGCGAGCGCATCCCCGATGTCCCCGCCGATAACCCGGTGAAGGGCCAGTTCGCTGGTGAGGTTTCCACCGTGCCGCACCAGCGCGTTGACGACGAGCACCCGGCCCCGAGCCTGTTTGCCAGTGATGAGAACTTCTGGAACCCGGCCGACATCAGCGATGACGTTTTCTCCGCGCCGATCTTCCAAGAAGCCCAACTCGACCCCGCCGCGGACACGGACACCGAGACCGAATCTGAGGGGTTGGGCACGAAAGCCGCCCGCGGGGTACTCAACATCGTGGCCATCATCGTTTTCTCGGTCCTCGGGCTGGCGGTGGCCGCCGTGGTGGTGGGGTACCTGGCGGTCACAGTGGGTCCGTGGACCGTGCTGCAAGACGGATCGGTTGTCTCCCGCACCGTCACCGCAGGACCCATCAACGCGTTGCCGTCGGGAACGGCAGTGGTGGTCACAGTGGGGGAACCTGCAGTGTCAGGAGCGGTGTCGCTAGCCCGGCCGGTGCAGCCACCTACCGCGGTCGCCACGATCTCCCAGATCTCCAACGATGCTCTCGGGCAGCAGGTCTCCTACGAGGCCACCTGTAACGGCACGGCCTGCCCCAGCGCCTCGATCACGGTCGATCAGTCACACATCGTGGGTGAGCCTGAACCGGTCGCGCAGCTGCCAACCTGGATCACCAACATCATCACCACAGCCTCCACCCCCTAACACCCGCCGCCATCAAGCGCCGCGGGAGCCGAGAGCGCCGAGGCTCAGCGGAACAGGTCCACGCTGCGGGTGATGTTGACGTTCAGGCGTTCCCCGGTGCACACGTAAGCCACGCGGCGGATCTCGGTTGAGGTGCCCCCGTACTGCGGAATCCAGAACCCGCGCGCGGTGAACTCACCGAAGACCGGGATCTCCCCGGTCACCGGCACATTGGCGGTGATCTCCCACTCAGGAGTCAACTGCCAACCCCACTTCCCGGCCGTGGTTGATTGGAAGAACCGCAGCCACAACGCCCGGGTCTCGTCCTGCCAGCCGTCATCTTCCCGCTCGGACCACTCATCCAACGGCACACTCATCGGTGTCCCCGACCAGGTCAAGGGAAACCATTGGGTGGACGCCGTGGGGGGTGCGTTCATGTCCTCGGGGGTGCGATCGGCCCACAGGTTGTAGGGCTGATTGCGGTTGTTGACGTCATTAATCGTTTCCCCGGTGCGCGGATCACGAATCAACACAGGTGAACTACCGGGGGTGAGGTCGTATCTCGTTCGCCACACCACATCAGCATCCGGCAGCGTCGTGACGTCCTTGCCGTTGGAGTTCAACACGACCTTCGGGGTTTCCCACCGAACGCCGTAGGGAGTTCCGGTGGCGTTCGCCTCGAACACGTCGTTGCTGTTGAACCGGTCGGCAGTGGCGAACTCGATCGGGGCTGCACGCTTAGCGTTGACGATGAACTCATCGCCCGTGGATGGCTCACAGCGCATCACGTCGCGTTCGCGCGACTGGGTGCTGGAGTCACACGGCCCCGAGCCGTCTTCTGGACAATCCTCGTCAACGGGGACGAACTTGTCGGGGTCCCCGCATGCCCCCAGGTAGGTCTGGTCTCCGAGTTCACGTTCGAACGGCGCCCAATTGGCTCCTTGCCAACCCGTGCCACTTTCGATATTGCGCACGAAGTAAATCTGCTGGCGCTTTGGCTTGCCGGATTCCTCAACCCATTCGCAACGCAATTGGTAGAAGCGCTTGAACCTTCGCTCTGCGAACTCAACCGACTCAATGAAGTGCGGGTAGTAGCCACTAGAGGAGAACCAGCTGTCCTTGCCGTAATACTTTGGCCACAACTTGGCGAGCACGGTGGGGTTGTTCCCCCAACTGGTGAAGTCCAGGAACGTGGCGTTGGTGTAGTCGAAATCTTGATTGACGTAGTAGCGGCCCCAGTTGGTGACGAGTTCCTGGTTTTCCAGTTTCACGATCAGGGGATTAGCGGCCAGGCAGTACTGCTCGGTCAACGCCTTGGTCGCTGGTCGCGTGAAGGGGTTTTGACCCTGTTTTCGCATCGCGTCCCCGAGCGTGCTGGATCCAGGAACCTTGGCACCTTCCACACTTACTTCGCCTACGCCCGGGGGCCGACGAGTCAACGTCCCACCCTCGGATAGTGGAACCATCGCATCGCCGTTGGTGTCGTACGGGCCCATGATTTGGCTCGTGCCTGCCTGAACGCACTGAACAGTGCGAGGTTCGGGCGCGGTGTACGAATAGCAGGTCATGCTCTGCTTGGTGATACCCGTGTAGTTGTACAGGGTTCGCCACTCGGCCGGCTGACCCGGTGTGGGTGGCCGGTAGTTCGGATCGGTGGGGTCGAGGTCTGGGGTGCCGGGATCGGGCGGCACGGCCGGCTTCGTTTCCTCTTGACGTGAACCCGATTGCTCCCACCACGCCTCAACATTCACCTTCACCCCGATCGTCCAGGTCGATCCGAAGGGCGGGTTGAAGCCGTCCTGTGGCATCGGGTTAGGGCACTGATTCATGCCCGGCCAAATGCCGTACTGCGAGGTGTATTCCACCGACATGCCGGTGGTGCGTGGCCCGAAAGTGGGGTAGGAGACAACGGTTTGACAGTCGACGTCGACTTGCTTGGTGCTGTCTCGGCTCGCTTCCCAGAACCACACCGTGTAGGAGTTTCGGCAGTCCGGGGGATTGGTCTCAGGTGTGTCTATCACCGGATCGCCGATGGGCTTTTGGGCTGCGCCCGCGTCGGTGGTTCGCTCCCGGTCACCGTCAATGACCGCACCGCCGTTGACTTCCTCTGTTGACGGGCCGTCATCGGCAAACGCCGAGGGGGCCTGCAGCACCACCCCGGTAGCCAATAGCCCCGCGGCCATCGCGAGCGCCATGAAGGCGCGGATCAGCGCCTTCATTCGGTGATCGTGATGTTGTACTGGTGGGCCACCCCATCAGGTCCCGTGGCGTCTGGGGTGTTCAACAACACCAGACGCACATCGGCGGGGCATTGCGCGAAGAACACCGTTCCATTGCGGTACGGGCTGTTACCCGCGGCCTCTTCCGCAATCTCCGGGGACCACGGATCGCTGGGCTGAGAACGCAAACATTCCGTACCCACGCCATCTCCTTGCTGCAGTGCTTTCCCGCCATCTTGGGCGTACACAGTCGTCCCGTCGAATGGCAACACCACCGGGTCCCCGACCTTCAGCTCGATGGTGTCGGTGATGAACTTCGGGCCGTCAGGATCGTCGGGGTACAGCGTGGGGTTCCAGTCGGTATCGAACGTTGGGGGTGTCGCGGTTGGTTCGTCCTCGGCCGGCTCGGCAGTGGACGGTTCCGGTTCGGGGGTGTCGGCGGCCGGGGTCGCCGCCGGGGTGCTGGGGGATGCTGATGCTGCTTCATCGAATGCAGAACCTTCATCGTCACCGCTGCTGCAAGCGCTCAACGTCAGAGCTAGTGCCGCGAGTCCTATGGCGGCTTTCTTGACCATCATGCGTGTGTCCTACCCCCTAGTTGCTGGTCGCTTCATCGCTTGGGACAACGACCGCAGCCGACACGAAGGCTAACCGGTTGTCGTCGGCTGCTGCCTTTTTCACCCGGCCGCTATCGAGCCCGGCGGTGATGGATTCGGTTTGTGAGTCCGAGAGCACCTGGGATACCGGCGTCGTGCCGTAGCCGACGATCTGGGCGGTGATGCCGTTGTCGGCTAGGAACTGTTGGATCACCTCAGCGCGCTCGCGCGAGATTTGCGCCCCGAACTCCTCGGTTGCGGTGGATCCGGCGAAACCAGAGACCACCACTTGCTCACCGTCAGCCAGGGGCTTGCTCGCCAGATCCAAGATTGCCTTCTTGTCCGCGCCGGTCAGGGATGTGACCTTGGACGGGTAGGAGATCGCCACGGTTTCGTTGACTTTGCTGATCACCGGCTCCGGGGTGTCCTCCACCACCGGCTCCTCACTGGCGGTTTCCGGTTCGGGTTCGGGCTCAGGAGTCGGTTCTTCGCTCGTGGGTTCGGGCTCGGGGGTTGGTTCGGGTTCTGGGGTGGGTTCTTCGCTGATCGGGGCTGGTTCGGCGGCCGGTTCACTGTCCGAACCCCCCAGTGCCACCACCCCGATCACCGCACCGGCGATCAGCACGACCGCGACCACGACGCCGATGATCAACCCGTTGCGGGACCGTCCCCCCGTAGATCCGGGGGCCGCAGCACCCAGGCCGTCTGTGTCGCCTTGGAAATCTGATGCCGCCTGCTCGGATCGGTGGTCGGTCATGTCGCTGGGGTCGAAAGGCTTGTCACCGCTCACGGCTTGGAGTTTTCCACGATTAGCAGATTTGTGATCGCTCCCTGTCCACGGCCGATCCGGGCAGACTAAGCACTCAGGTAGCCGGGGGCAGGTTCCTCGGTGTGCGATCGCAGCGGTCCAGAAGGGGAATTGATGGCGCGCAAGAAGCACGATGAGGAGCAATTCGGCGCGTTCGGCGCTGATGATTTCAAAAAGCCCAGCGCCTTTAAGCGGGTCTTCGGCACCAAGCGTGGCTTGCTGATGGTCTCTGGAATCGTGCTCGCGGGCGTGACTGCTGGGGGTGTGTACTGGTACGTCGACTCGATCGACGAGCAGGTGCAAACCCTGGTGACCAGGGGTGATCTGCCGGCGAACCTGCAACTGACGATGGCCGATGTTGAGGTGCGCGAGGTTCCCGCTGAAGCGTTCCCCGACATCGGGTTGTTGATCACGCCCGACCAGATCGACACCGGTAACGCGTTTACCAAGGTGGACATCCCGGCCGGATCGGTCTTGACCTACGGCCCGGTGCAGCCGTTCTCCCGGCTCGCCGCCGACTTGGGCCAAGACAAGCAACTGGCCTCGATCACCGTGGAC
>Ga0209953_1000609_pt1 | contig 12466 bp, 19 predicted proteins | sample SalPonred_H2O_MG_FD_185713 | JGI IMG/M metagenome (GOLD analysis project Ga0209953, IMG submission 185713) | Salt pond water microbial communities from South San Francisco under conditions of wetland restoration - Salt Pond MetaG... | ecosystem: Environmental > Aquatic > Non-marine Saline and... | reverse complement strand
AAGTGCATAAAAAGTCAAGCTCGATTTTGACTTCGAGGGTAGCGAACACTCTCCGTCGGGCTCGAGCACACCCATCACCCTAACGTAACGGTCCTAAGGTGAATTCTTATGTTTGTTGTCCTTCGGTGAAAGGACGCACACCGTGTTCTTCCAGTTTATCTTCACGAATGCATACTGAATCGTGTATTTCCCAACCTTGGGGATAATAATGCTCCAGTGTTTGAATGATAGGCACAGGATTGTTCTCAGCCCAATACACGCAGGCTTGTTCGTCCTCGAATACTGGATTGGTCCAGAGAAATCCTTCGTGCATTCCCTGGCTGATTTGTGTGACCAATATCATCACATACCAAGTCATATCTGTTGTTCCTGCATCTTCTTTTGCAAGTCTTCTGCACTGTAGCATCCGCCTCGGAAGATTACGCCATCTATGCTGGCAAACTCAAACTCCCAGTTCTCATCCACTACCACAGTGTTAATGCCGTCGTCTGCTATTCTGTTTACAAACTCTGCACAGGCTTCGCGACTTTCAAAAAGTGTGTCGCTCACTTTGGGTCCTTCCGTCACTCCCGGTGCTGTCATATTAGTCACCGTGAATACCAAGGCTATCCCTGCCGAGGTTAATGTCATACACCGTCTCCTTGATGTGCTGGTTGGAAATCATCTCCCATCAACACGATACAACTTACGTCATCCTCTGGGAACTCTATCACCACGGTAAATCCTTTTTCCTTGGGATTTACATATAGATGTGCGATGCCTTCCGCATAACGATCTTCGGGCAGTCTCACGACTCCAGTGCCGTTTGCGAAAGGTATTTCTGCATATTCTTTTCGAATAAACTCCGCCACAATCTCGCTCTGTTGGCAAGCGGCGGTCATTAACATTATTTGATTAGCGTGGGCATGAACAGTTAGCCCGGCTATGAACAAAAACGCTAAGGCTAACTGTTTCATAGGATACTCTCCTGTTTTGAGTATTTAGTTCCTACTTGTCTTCCATTAACTTCATTGCGGCATCATAGTCCTCAATACTAACAACACCCCGTTCCAACAATATTTCTCTGTTGTATAGATGTTGCGAACGAATATCGTCTTTGCTTTGGCCGTGATAGGGAACAGCAAGATGCTCTTCAATAAGCGTTTCTGTGAGTGTCTTACCTGATGGCAGACGGAAGTCTCCCAGGATGCGACCAAACTTGCCTTTCATGTCCTCGCCCGCTTTGTCTTCTGTGGTGATCAGTTTAGCACCGTCTTTCATTAGTTCTTTCACACGAGCCTTAGCTGTCTCGCCAAATAGATCTTCTACCTTATCACTAGTTCGACTTTCTTCTGTGTCAATGCCCATTACTCGAACACGTTCGTCTTTGAGTTCTACTCCGAATCCTAGATTGATGTCAACATCAACGGTATCACCGTCAACAACTTTAATGACGGTTACGTCATATTCATTTTGTGTCATATTGTTCGCTCCTATTATATGATACTATATTTAATGTTATTTCCACATATGCCCGAGTCTAGGATCTTCGATGTTGTTTTCTGCATCCGTGTAACAATCATCAAATGTATATCCCATTGCAAGTAGCTTTTCTATTTCGTCTTCAGGTGTAGTGCTCCAGATTGGAATAACTTCTGTAGAACCTTCCGGAAAATAATCACCATGCCTAAGATGTATTTCAATTATTTTTTCATTTACAAATTCTATGTTGAGTTTGCCTACATCGCTAAAATTGTTGATCCAGGTAGGTAGTTCGATATGCCTGTGTTCAACCACATACCATTTTTTAAAACGACTTAGGTTATGCAAGTCAGTGTCGCCTACGCTGAAATGCACAGGCCGAATACCTGCATTATCCCAGACATAATCTACACTGAGATGTTCTCCACAGAATTTTTCACACCAAAAATAACTAGGTGGTAAATCATAAATTTTTTCTTGTTCAAGATGCATAAATTTTGCACCTGCTGCTAAACCACTTAGATTGTAGATAGGACGAACTATATACTCGGCTGTTTTTGGCACAGGAGAAGGTGTTGGTCCTGCGAGATAACCCAATTTTAATGACAGTTCTAATTTGTTAAAAACCCAACGATGATGAGGATATCGATCCCAAACTTCCCAGTCTTCTGGTTCTTCATGCATCTAATTTTCCTACTATTTCAAATCCTGCAAATTTGGTTTTATAATCGGCATATTCTCCTAGATAAAGATATTTATAGCCCAATCTTTTATATCTTGCACATTCGCTTCTTAAACTGCGATAACCTAGCTTCAGTTTAGGATCTGCATAATCCCATGAAAATTGTTCGCAACTTGCAACTAAATGACTAGGATAGATAGTGATTAGACTGAAGGCAACCACAGTTTCATTGTCAAAGTAACCTAACACTTCGCTGTATGGTGAACTTATATCTTCAAAGAAAATAGGTAGTACACTGTGAAATTTTTTATGTTGGCAATATTTTTTGTAGATCTCAACTATGATGTCATAAGAGTCTTCATCTAATAACTTGTAGTTTGCCATTTCTTTGTAGTTTGTTTGAGATAAATCTATCCTACAATAGGTCATACACCACGGACCTCTGCCAAGTATTCAGGATCCCACTTTTCATAATAGCCTTTCTGTTCAAGGATAGCACGAGCCTGTTCTAATTTCTTTCTGCTTTGTATTAACAAAAGAGCATAAACTCCGTTGTTCAAATTAATGTCGTCAACTTTTTCTTCTGCTTCGGGATGATCGTCTAACGCAACTACATGTTCATTGGTAAGAGTTTGGCTTATATCATATAACTGCTCTGGAGATAGTTCACATGAGTTAAACACCTGCACAATTACTTCATAGGTTTGTAAAAGTTCTGGAATGTTGTCTGCATCTAGATCTTCCACCACAAGCACTTTATCTGTTAGCCAAGCCTGTTTTGCATAAGGACAAATTGCTAAATTATTGAAAGACGTTGAAGGCACTGCAAGAAAATTCAGGATCCAGTCATTTAATTGTTTTTTAACTGATTCTAAATTCATTATTACACCCCAGTAATCATATTTATTGCAACAACCCAATAAATACTGTTACAAAGTTATTCTGGGAGCGAAACAATGGAACTAAACTCTACAGCCGTGTCAGACGGCATAGCAAACCTTACACAACCACAGCGAGCATTGCTGTTCGCTGAACTTGCTTCAATAGCATACAAAGACCTAAAAGCAACCAAGCCACTGGCGAAGAAACTGGGATTCACAGACATAGAACTGTATGATCGCGATGGGGCACAGGCCTATCGTTTTCAAAACAAAACAGACTGTGTAATAGTGTGCCGTGGCACTGAGCCTACAGAGTTCAACGACATCAAAGCGGATCTTGATGCTGTGCCTGTTATGGCGGAGACTGTGAGCAGAGTGCATAGAGGATTCAAAACAGAAGTGGATGATCTATGGCCAATGGTGATTGAAGACGTTCGTGCCATTAAGAAACAAAAGTTATGGTTCTGCGGACACAGCCTAGGTGCCGCTATGACAACCATAATGGCGAGCAGATGCTATCACGATGTAGCACTGGCGGATCCTGCTGAAGTGTATACCTACGGATCGCCCAGAGTGGGATGGTCAGGCTATGTGAAGAGCCTAGGCTGTGTGCATCATCGTTATGTAAATAACAACGACATTGTGACCACAGTGCCACTTTGGATTATGGGCTACAGACACGATGGCATTGAACACTACATTGATTCAGAAGGTGATGTTGATCAGGAAAAGGGTCTTGCTCGTTTCTGGGATGGCATCCAAGGAACTGTGAAAGGACTACTAAAAGGATCGGTTGATCAGATCGCAGATCACAACATGAGTGAATACATAAAACATCTTGCTAAAAACGCACTGGGTAGAATAGAACCAAAATAAAAATCAATACTTGACATCCTTTGGCTCTGATGTGTATAATTAACAATACATCAACCAAAGGATTTTTTATGACATACACAGAAGAACTTGTATCTAACAGCATTGGTAGGCAATACTGGATTTACAAGGACGATTCATTCTATCAGCAACGCATTGCAAATGCTGGTCCTTACCAAAAGCAGAATCTATTAAGACTGCGTGAGCTTATGCCTAATGCTCGTACTGTACTAGATGTAGGCATGAACATTGGTATGAACTCAATCGAGTATGCGACATGGGCAGAAAATGTACACGGGTTTGAACCTACCAAGCAGACCTATGACATGGCTCTAAAAAACATTGCACTGGCACAAGCACAAAAAGATGCAGATATGATCAAGCCTTGGCACACGGGAGGCACGGTGGATTTTAACGGAAAGCAAGGCTCTAGTTTAGAAGTCACTGGTGACATCAAAACCTATAACATGGGATTAGGTGATGTGCCTGGACAGTTTGAGATTATTATTAAAAAGGACAACGCCGGACACAATCACATTGAGAACATCGATGTACCATTGCCTAGTGGTCGCAAGCGTACACGCAAAGTAGAGCCTGAAAAGCAAATCGTAGAAGTAAACACACTTGATAACATGAACTTTGAGAATGTGGATGTTCTTAAAATCGACACAGAAGGCTACGAGTTTCCTATCGTGCTAGGTGCTGAACAGACTATTATAAAGCACAAGCCCATTGTACAGTTGGAAATGGTAGATGGACAGCCAGAGCGTTTTGGTTATAGCTGTCAGGCTATCTATGATTGGTTCTTGGAGCGTGACTTTGTTATCACTCTAAGTGATGGTACCGATTGTGGAACAGAGTGGAAGCACTATACTAAAAAGATGGAACGCTTCTTTATTCATAAAGATCTACTAAACGATCCGTATATTGGCACAGTTGCCGTTAAAGACACAAACACCGTGCCCAGCGGTAAAAACTAATAACAGCCCCGCAAGGGGCTTTTTTATCTAACTTCAATCCAACCTAGACTTGCCCAACCATCTTTATTTGCACCCACTGAAGCGAGTGCGATCATAAATGTTCCTGAAGTATCACCCAGGTTGGTAGTGGTATTTCTCAATAACTGTGTGATTGTTCTATCGGGAAAGGTAAAACGATTACCCATATTGCCTGCGTTTACGAACACGCTTTCTAGAATACTTCCGTTTGAGAATCCTGTGGCAGTGAGATTGTATTCCACAGCACTGTCTGTGCCCATGCTTATCCAAGTGCCTCCTGTGATGGTGGCATTTTCTATTACTCGGATAAAGATGTTGGTGTTGTCCAGTGTTGCTCCCGCATAGGCGTCTGGGACTATCACACTGTTCAGTGCATCGGACTTTAGCCTAATCGCAACTACAGGTCGAAATGTATTTGCGGTGCCTAGATTGTATCCTGTGACAGGAGTGGCTATGCTCTCTTGTCTACCCAACAGTTCTGTTCTGCCTTCTGTGGCGAAACTGTGCGAACCTTGATAGAAAGTGTGAGTGCCTGCTGTGCCTGTGACATTGGTTAGTTCCACTCTCACAGGCAGGGCGGCGGTGCTGGCCCAAGGAGTAGGATCTATGTTGCCGTGTGTAAACTCGTGAACAGGATAGGCATTGTTATTGATGATGAACTTGAACTCTACCAAACCAGCACCATACCATTCATATTCTATCACCATGTGCTGTATAGCCTCTGGGTCTGCTGTGATACCCGAGGGTCCAGTGCCGTCCAGCTTGTCTACATTCCAATCCGCACGAGCAACTCTGTCTTCAACAGGTCCTGAGGCAGTGTTTCTACGGCAAACTACATAGTAAGTGCCGTCTCCGCCATCTTCAAAGTATGCTCCGTCCTCTGCGTCGAACAATCCAAAGCGTCTGCGTATGCCTGTGACGGGTGTGCCAAATATCACACTCATTGATACTTCATTTTGTCTGCCCGGAATGTATCGCTCAACACGTCGAGTTTGACGCACAACTTCATCGCCAGCATCGCCGCCTACTTCCAGTTTTACCATACTTAGGTATTGGTCAAGTGTTGTGCTACCTGTGCCAGTGATTGCTTCGTCCCAAATATCTGTGCCTTTTGAGTAACCAAATGTTCCGTAGTCTGTGATTTCGTAGGTGCTGACCTTAACACGGTTCTTTGATGTGTGCTGTTTGGTGGTGTCGTCTATTCTTAATACAGGATTGCCATAAGGATCATACGCCATTGCCTGCACTAAGTCGTTGGTGTTAGGTTCGTGACTGTGGACATAGTTGGTTGAGTTGGGGTTTATGTTTGGCATTCTTTAGAATCCATATGTGGCTTTGGTTGCGTCATAGTTTGCCACTACCTGCGATTCTGTGAGTGCTTCGCTATACACCCTAACCTGTGCTATCTTGCCGTTCCAGAAACTTACAGGATTGCCTCCAAAGAAGTGAGCACCTATTCGTTCTGTTTGGCTGGTATAACTCTGCGATACTGAAGTGTTCTCATCCACTTCAACACCGTTGATGTATAGTCTCATAGTATTGGTGCTGTCGTCAAAGGTTTGAACCACGTGACGCCACGCTCCTGTAGGGAAACTGGATTCGCTTACAAGGGTGTATCCTCCACCTACTCCTGCGTTAAGAGTGGAACCGGATAGGAATAGAACATTGTCCGCTGAACTTAAGATATTACGACTACCGTCGCCGGCACCGTCATCCCATACCCACGCTTCTTTGGTTAGGTTAGTGCCGTTGCTCAAAGGTGTTCCGATTGGCACTAAGGTGCTGGTTCCGTTGAACACTATGCTTCCGCTGTCATCGCTGTCGAAACTGCCATTGGCGATTGTGTATTCTGTGTCATCTACAAGGTCAGTCCAGGTAGTGCCTGATCCTGGATAACTATCAGTATTGCCAGCGTCAAGGTGAACCACTAGGTTGTCTGTGAGCACAGGCGAGGCAACATCTGCCCAAGGACGAGTTTCTAACAGTCCGCCTGAGTTAGGATTATCCACAACGTCATTGCCCGAATACTGTGTTGGCAACTGAGTGATGTCATAGGTATCGCTTCTCTTTGCCGCGGCTATATCTAACTTCTGCTTCTGTCTTTCTTCTTTGGTGCCATACTGTTTAGTTGCACACAGGAACTCATCGCCAGTGACAACACCTAAACTTAATAGAGTATTACTGCTATCGCCTTCTACTACATCGTTGATAGCATAGTTTCTGCTCAGAGATATTCGATAGTAGTCAGTATTGGATATACCTTCCTCAGTAGCAATGTCTGCGATTAGATCGTCTAGTGTTTCGCCATTGTCTATGGTTATTTCACCTTGGGCACCTGTGAGTCCTTTATACTTAACGGTAATGTCTGTCATCAGTTATCCCCGTATACCCTACCGTGTTCTCCACGAATGTCCGCAGGGTGCTTGGGTTCTTGCCATCCACCGCCAGCATCTACAGTCACACTGGCAATGCCTGCCACCTGTTCGTCAGGCTCATTAGCATATGTACTAGCACAGTCTGATCCTTGTAGATCATCGATCTGATCCATTCTACGGGACTCGTCATCGTAATACTGTTGTGAATCTTGTTGATCTTCTATTTGGTCAATGAGATCTAAAATCCCACGAATGATTTCTGTTACACGCATAAAATAAACTCCGTATGGTATTTAGTTAAATATTAGTATGTTAGACAAGAAACCCATACAAGAACTATTGACAAATCTAAAACAATCAGGCAGGTACCGTGTTTTCAACGACATATTAAGAGAGCGTGGTGAGTTTCCAAATGCTCTGTGGTACGGCCCATACAACATCAAAGAGATTGTGAATTGGTGTAGTAACGACTATCTAGGTATGGGACAGCACAAGGTTGTGATTGATGCCATGCAGACCGCTCTTGATCAAACCGGAGCAGGCAGTGGCGGTACTAGAAACATAGGTGGCACAAGCCACTATCATGTTGCTCTAGAATACGAACTAGCAACCTTACACAAAAAAGAAAAAGCACTTTTATTCACCAGTGCCTATGTTGCCAACGAGTGGAGTCTGATTGCTCTAGCAAAGATTTATCCCGATATTGAGTTTATTTCAGATTCAAAAAATCATAACAGTTTAATCATGGGCATCAAGCACAGTGGTGCTAGGAAGCAGATATTCCAACACAACGATTTAGAACACCTAGAAGATTTAGTTGCCGCGAGCAGACTTGCTGGTAACACTCCTTGTATCGTTTATGAAAGTGTTTACAGCATGGACGGAGACATCAGCCCCATGCAAGAAATATGCGACATCGCAGACCGCTACGGTGCGATTACCTATATCGATGAGGTCCACGCTGTTGGACTATATGGCCACCATGGAGGTGGTTGGACCGAGAAACTGGGGCTACAATCCCGTGTTGACATAGTCAATGGAACCCTGGGTAAGGCATATGGTGTACAAGGTGGATACATTGCGGCAGACGAGGATCTCATCGATGCCATTCGCAGTGTTAGTGCTGGGTTTATATTTACAACTTCAATGAGTCCTGTGAGTTGTGCTGGTGCTATGGCCAGTGTAAAGTATCTCAAAGAGCACAACGAACTTAGAGAACAGCATCAAGAACGAGCTAGAAAACTAAAGCATAGACTCCGTGAAGCAGGATTACCTGTCATGGATTGTAGCACCACACACATTGTTCCTGTGCTTGTGGGCAACGCTAAACAGTGTAAGGCTATGAGTGATGAACTAATGAGTGAACATGGGATATATGTACAGGCCATAAATTATCCCACAGTTGACGAAGGCACGGAGCGATTAAGATTCGCTCCAACGCCCTTCCATGATGATGCTATTATGTGGGATTTAATCAAAGCCCTAACACTGGTTTTTAATAATACCGACTAGAATTCAAATATTCTATATATTCTGCTACACCTTGTTCGATAGTTTTAAACACTCCTGTATCAAACCCTGCGGCTTGTAGTGGCACAAGGTTTGATGATGTGTTGGTTTGATACTGTGCTTTTAGATCGTCAGGCATCACGATGTATTCCTTTTTGCCTTGGCCAACACCATCGATAATAGCATCAGCAACTTTTTCAAAACTGTTCGAAACTCCACTGCCTACATCGTACACACCCGGCTGGTAGTTTGATAGAAAGAAATTCACAACTTTGGCAACATCTTCTACATAAACAAAATCTCTAGTGTAGTTGTGGCTGTTTTCAAATATTTTTAATACGCCGGTTTCCGTTAGTTGTTTGTGCCAATGATATATGGTACTGGCCATTCTGCCTTTGTGGTATTCGTTTGGACCATACACATTAAACAATCTTAATATCACACCTTGTTGTATTTCTAGTTCTGAAGCCTGTTTAGAAAACGCATATAAGTTTCTAGGGCCATTGTCGTTACCATACACTGCGGCAGAACTAAAAAAGATGAATGGTATATTTGATTCTAAACAAAGATCGTGCCAATACCTTGTAGATTTAATATTGGTTTCGTATAGACTGTTCCAATCTTTCGCCAGCGTATTTGAGTTGGCACCGCAGTGTATCACTGCTGTTACATTATTAGTGTTAAACTCTTCTCCGGGAAGATATATTTTACAATATTGTTTGTTGTTCAACATCATAAAGTTATCCGTGTTTAGATTATCTACTAGAATAACATCATTTACACATTGACTGTTTAGATATCCCAGTATTACACTGCCTATAAATCCACCAGCACCAGTCAACACTATCACGATATTTCCTCCAAGCTTGGGGCATAGTTTCCGTTGTGTTGTACTGTTAGGGCGGCCGCTCGATTGGCAAACTGTATGGCTGAACTGATATCACTGATTTCGAGATATTTGTAAGCAAGGGCTGAGAGGAATGTATCACCTGCTCCGCATACATCAAACACTTCAACTTCAGGTGCTGGATATGATGAGCCTTGATAGGTAGCCCCGTCTTTGCCTTGTGTTACAATCAGATGAGAACACTCTGTTTCTGATCTACTGTATTCAAGATTGTTTATCTTCACAAACAATCCTTCTAGCTTTTGTAGATCAGTTTTCTTTGTGTCTACAAATACAGGACCGTTATAGTTTTTGATCAGATACTCGAAGTGTTCATAGGTCACAAAGCCTTTGTTGTAATCTGATACTACTACAACATCGTAATAAGATAAGTCCCTAGGGGCTAGGCCACTCCACGGTGATATATCACTTTCTTTGTCTAGTCGAAGTAAATGATATCCACTCTTTTCATCAATGTATCGAGTTTTAGTAATCTTATCAGGGCAGTTTGTACACACATCAACATCACAACCTAATGCGATTAGATTATGTTTGACATTAGAGGCCATACCCAGTTTAATTTCTGTTCGTGTTTGTTTGAGAACAGCAACAGGAGTTTCTGGACTTATACGATCAACAACGCCGTAAAGATAAACATCTTCACAGCTATCGCCTACCAGTAAAACTTTGAATTTTTCTTGTTGTTGAATATCCATCTCTTTCTAAAAATACTATTTCACCGCAAAACTCTTCACCAACAACTGTTGTGCCTTGATAGTCACTGCCTTTAACCATCGTGTTGGGTTGATACTCTTTGATGATATTTACAAGTTCTAGTTCGCTGTCGAAAGCTTTTACTTCATCAACAGACTTTAGATTCTCTAGTAGGGTTGTTCGTTCATACTGTGTGTTGTAAGGTCTGGATTTGCCTTTGAGCTGGCGAATGCGATCATCTGTGTCTACAGCAACAAGAAGATAATCCCCTAGGCTCTTCGCATAGTTTAACAAGCGAATATGCCCAGGGTGTAATAGATCAAACGATCCGTTAACTATTATCTTCTTCATTCGCTGTCTGTGAATCCCCAGGAAAGATTCTATAGTTATCTTCAACTGAATCAGGAGTACTGACTTCAAAGATCACTGACTGCGGAGAAAGTGCTTCAAGTTGATGAGGAATCATTGGAGGATTTCTCCAAACATCTCCTTCTTTAAGTTCTTGTTCGTGAATACTTCCGTCTTCTAAATTCATATATCGCAGTTTAAATTTTCCGGCATTTACAAACCAAGTTTCATCTTTTTCTTTATGAAAATGCATAGAAAATTTAGATCCTACTTTCTCAAAAACCAATAACTTTCCACAATATTTTTCATTTGTAGCCCAGATGATTTCGAAACCCCAACCTTTATCTACTTTACCCTGTAGTCGTTCTGTCATTATCGCTTCTCTACAATTTTGTCAGCCAGTCCCCACTCAACTGCTTCTTGTGCTGAGAGGAATGTATCAAACTTCATAGTCTCATACATATCCTCATAGGTCTTGCCTGCAGTGTTGTGACGAACATACAGTTCTGTTAGACGTTCGTTAATACGCTTGCTCTCTTCAAAACTGCGACGAGCATCTTCAAACTCTAGCTCTTGTACATGAACTGATCCTTTAGTACCTCTAGTGCCTGAACTAACACGATGGATCATTGTGCGACTTTCTGGTAGCACATAACGCTTGCCTGCGGCTCCTGCTTGTGCTAGGAAACTACCCATACTTGCAGCCTGTCCCATTACATATGTAGCAACATCTGGTTTAATGAACTGCATGGTGTCATATATAGCAAGACCTGCTGTGACCAATCCGCCTGGGCTGTTGATAAACAATGAAATCTCTTTGTCTGGATTCTCTGATTCTAAAAACAATAACTGAGCAATGACGGTATTTGCCATATGATCTTCTACAGGACCATTCAGCATTACAATTCGCTCTTTAAGCAAACGGCTGTAGATATCATAGGCACGCTCGCCTTTGCTTGTTGATTCTACTACCATTGGGATAAGTGACATAGAAGTTTCCTTTTGTTGTGTATTTCTAAATACTATATAGTAGATATCCATATTAGTCAAGACCATTGACAGATTCTGGCAAAGATAATATAATCGTAATCTTAATTTTGTTAAATATTTTTGAGACATGGCAACATTAGTTTTAAACGCAGACGCACAACCTATGAACTTTCTTCCTCTATCAACTATCAGTTGGCAGGAAGCGATTCGTTATATGTGTCTAGAAAAGGTAAGCGTTATGACTTGGTATGAAGACTGGGTGGTTCACAGTGCCAGCTGGGAAACTTGTGTTCCTGCCGTGGTTATGTTGGTAGAATATCAAAAACCAAAGCATGTTGCTAGATTAAGCAAGCGAAACCTGTTCCTTCGCGACAACTACAAGTGTCAATACTGTGGTCTCCGTATCTCAGAAGACACAGCCAGCCTTGATCATGTTATTCCCCAAAGCAAAGGGGGACGCGGCAGCTGGGACAACCTAAGCACATCTTGTAAATTATGTAACAGCAAGAAGGGCGACCAGGATCACATGCGACCACATCAAATGCCCTACAAGCCGGACTATTGGGAACTAGCAGCAAAGCGAAAAGCCATGGGTTATGAAATAAAACACCCAAGCTGGTCTGACTTTATCGGTTGACATTTCAATAAACCTATCATATTATAATAGTACAAATTAGGCAATATTGGAGTGAATACTATGTTACAGCGATCTTATCCAGAACTTCTTCTTGAAGAATTTGGTAACGATT
>Ga0209953_1000608_pt1 | contig 12471 bp, 29 predicted proteins | sample SalPonred_H2O_MG_FD_185713 | JGI IMG/M metagenome (GOLD analysis project Ga0209953, IMG submission 185713) | Salt pond water microbial communities from South San Francisco under conditions of wetland restoration - Salt Pond MetaG... | ecosystem: Environmental > Aquatic > Non-marine Saline and... | reverse complement strand
CTGGTACAGTAACCATCTCTTAATGCTATAATATCTGTATGAACTATTTAAGATGGTTTATACAAGAGTTTAAAAGAGCATTTAGGAGGCATCTTGAAGATTTATAATCCCGCTCCAGGTAGAAAGGTAACGAGTGATTATGGTCCTCGTACCCATCCAATTACGGGGCAGAAGGGTAAAATGCATCATGGCATTGACTACGGCGGTAGCTTTAACGTATTAGCAGCACAAGATGGTATTGTTACACATATTGGCTGGTCCCCCCGAGGTGGAGGGCATGTCGTAATCTTAAAACACGGCACTAGATTTTATACAGTATATTATCACGGAGCACACAAGACACCTTTGAAGAAGGGTGATCGAGTCAAGGCAGGTGATTTTATCTACCGTTCGGGGACAACGGGTGCCAGTACAGGCAACCATCTCCACTTCGAAGTTCGTACTCCCACAAGAGTTTGGGGGCAGACAAAAGATCCTAACATTTATATGGTAGATGGTAGTCCAGATGATAGGCCAGATCCAGATGTTGACGTTGTCCCTAGCATTGGTGGACCAGAAAACTTCTATGGCCTTAAGGTAGATGGTCGTCTTGGTCGTAGAACCTGGAGGGCATGGCAAGAAACCCTCAAAGATCGATACGGCTTTAGGGGAATCATTGATGGCAAACCAGGCAAGATGACTTGGACCGCTGTTCAAAAGTCTACAGGTAAGCATTACAAGGGTAGGATCGATGGTATTTCTGGGCCACTTACCCGCAAAGCAGTACAGCTTAAACTAAAAGACATTGGTGAGTACACTGGTGCAATCGACGGGATATGGGGTAGAGGCACCATTAGTGCCCTACAAAGAGCATTGAACAAAGGTAAGTACTAATGTGGTCTAGTTTATTTGTTGCTTTAACCAGAGCTATGGAGCGTAAACAAAAGAAACAAGACTTCAGGCAAAAGCGTAAGGACCACGAAGAAGAAGTTTTGGCTAGTGGTCCTTCATGGAGACATCGTCGTAGACTAATTCATATTGCATTCGTAATGGGTGTTGGTATGATTTTGTTTGGTGCCGCCACAGTTTTGATGGAGAGTTCCATCGGGGTAGAGATGATTATTGGCGGTGTTGCACTTATTTCAATTATCATTACTGCATATACCACCTCTGCAACCTATGAGGATGTTCGTCTATGGAACGACACTCCTCGTGTTAGATTCGGTGGGGGTAAAGAACCAATGCATGAGGAACTTGACACAGACAACCCCGATGGCCTATAATAGATAAGTCATAACGAAAGGAATGATTATATGATCATGACAGCTGACTTTTGGAAGTCAACTGGTGAGGTTGCCATCAAGGCCGCAGCAGCCGCTGCTCTTGGTGTCATCGGAGCCGACCAGTTTCTCACTGCTATGAGTGTTGACTGGGTACAGGTAGGCGGAGTTGCTCTGCTTGCTGGTATCGTTTCTATTCTCACCGCAATTGTTGCACCTAATCCAGACATTAGGGCAGCACGCAAGGAGGCAGCCCGCAAGGCTGCAAAAGCCGAGGCTGCCGCTAAGGCTGCAGCTGCTAAGAAGACATCTCGTCCTCGTAAGGCAGCTACAAAGAAGTAAGTTATAATTAAATATGGCAATATATGATTATACCTGCGGGGTCTGTGGTAAGTCTGTCTCTGTGACAAGATCTATCACAGACCCTGAAGGGTCTTATCAGTGTGATGCTTGCAATGAGCCCATGAAACGTGTATACTCTAACGTTGGAGTTCAGTTTAGCGGTTCTGGTTTTTATTCCACCGACAAATAAGGAGGTCTCATGACCGAAGCAGTAGTAGAAAAAGTAGAAGAAATTCGAAACCTTACTGTTCACGATCGTTGTGATCAATGTCCGAGTCAGGCTTATGTACTGGTTGTGGGGCTATCTGGGGAGCTAACCTTTTGTGCACACCACTTTACAAAAATTGAAAAAGATGCGGCAGCTTATCACAAGCTACAGTCATTCTCTTATGTTGTAAGTGATCAAAGAGATAAGATTTCAACTGAGAGAGCGGGTCTATGAATTTACCCGATGACGATATCGAACTAATAGACACCCTCATTCTTGAGGGTGCTCTTGTAATCAGCGGTGTTGATGACAACGGAGAGATATTGTATAGGATTACTGATAGGTTAAGAGATCTTGCACCAGAGCTGTATGCTGAATTCATGAACATGATACAGCATTCCGTAATGTCTTTGTGGGAGCAGGGCTTCATTGATATGGACGTTACCGTCACCAATCCGCTGGTAACTCCAAGAGAAAAAGCATTAGATGCAGAAGCAGTAGCCCGATTAGGCGAGGCAGATCAGAAAACTTTAGAAGCATTGATGATGGGATTTAGAGGTGATTTGTAATGGAATACTTTATTGGTGCAGCAATTACAATGATGGCTTATATTATTACTAATAGACTTGCTAAAAAGCAAATGCCTGAAGATGATGCACTAAAGATCACTTATAGTCAAAGTCATATATATGAGCTTATGAGGCCATACATGGATGCCGTTGGTCCCTTGGACGAACCTATCAAAACGCAGTCTGTAAACTATCTTAAAAATGTTTACATGAAAATTATGATTGTTCAGGACAAGGCTTATTGGATTAAAGATAATAAATTCATGGTTGCCAAAATTGTGGACGGGCAAGTAGATAAAGAAAATTCTGCAGAAGTTGACACAATGAACATGGATAAGGTAGAATTAGATGAAATGCTTTTTATTGTTGAAAAGTTAAGAGAGGGAGAAGATGATAGTAGGGGTTCAGGGAAGTAAGTCTTTCGATGACTACAACATTTTTCTTAGAGCAATTGGTACAGCACTTTCTACCATGCCAGAAGATGACAATGAGTTTTTAGTTTATTCAATTGGTCCCGCCAACGTAAACCGTATGGCTATGGAGTTTTGCAATGTTACTGAGCGTAGCATGAAGGCAAAGGGTATTAAGTGTAAGATGTTTAAGATTCCTTTTACGTGGGCCAAGGAGAACATCCACGATCTTGATTACTTCATCTATCTTAGCAAGCCCAAGGAGAGAAACTCAGAGCTTGTTGACCTGGCAGATCGTAAAGGTATTGAAGCAGGAGTTTATCGCTACTAATGTTGAGTAAGAGAGAGGAAGCCTTTCTCTCTATGGCAAGATACTTTGCCAAGAGATCAGAGGCTAAGAAAAAGCACGGCGCAGTTGTTGTAAAGTCTGGCCGTGTAGTTGGGGTGGGTCATAATAAGAATCGTAACAACCCGCTGTTTGTTTCCCCAGAGCACATAAAGCCACACGCTTCTCGTCATGCGGAGGTTCACGCATTGAAAGAGGCTGGGGATAATGTAAGTGGTGCTGTCCTTTATGTTGCGAGAGTCAACAATTTTGGTCAGGATCGTAATAGCAAGCCTTGCAAACTTTGTGAGGCAGCAATTAAAGAAGCAAATATTAAAAAGGTTATCTACACAAAGGATAAATAATGGTTATCACATCACTTGAAAAAATGGAAAAGCTGGTGGAGAAGGCAAAGTATTTGCACTGGGATGGTTGGACAGTAGTTAGCTCCTACCCCTCGAAAAAGGGTAGCACCTCTAAGTATGGTGCATACCGTGAGGGGCAGTGGCACATTCAAAGAAGGTTTGTACCTAATGAGAACGGCTGGGACATTCCAGAAAGGTTCTTAAAGAGTTAATGAATAAGAATGAGTGGAAAGACGAAGCTGCTTGTAAAGGCTACGATACCAACTTATTCTTTGATAAATATGAAGAAGACCCGTCTCTAAGACCAGCTATTGATAAAGTTTGTGCATCGTGTCCCGTAGCAAGGCAGTGCTTTGCTGTGGGGATTTCACAAAAAGAGTGGGGTGTTTGGGGCGGAATCTATATCGAAAATGGCAAAATCTCTAGGGAGTTTAACAGACATAGAGCTAAGTCCGACTGGGCAGAGACATGGCAATATTTAACAATGGATAAGAGAGAGTAATGTATACAGATGCAATGGGGAGAGCCTTTAGGTCGCTAGATCATTTTGCACCCAAAGGATTTTCGGTACAAGTAATTGACAACGAACATTTTATTAGTGTTGTTGCTAGCGAGAAATCATTTATGTCCTTGGATGATCAGGGTAAACGGAGAGCAGTAGAGTATATGGCTAGAGTTAAGAAGGCACTGGAGGACAATGGTGCAATTGTTTTACTTACAAGAGAAGGTGGGGTAGAGCAGTGAACATTTTTGAATTATTTATATTTATTTTATTTATTGCATTGTTTTTTGCAATGACGTCCTTTGCTGTAAAGTTTAAGATTGATACCGTTAAGCTTAAAAAAGATGTGCAACAGGGGCTGGCAGATCAGTTCGCACTGATGCAAAAGCTAGAAGAAATGCAAAAGAATACAGACACTAAGAAAATCGAAGAAACAGAGGGCTTCTTAAAATTTGTTTCACAGTCTCGTGATTGGGCATTTCAATATATCGAGGGGGTACAGATTACCATTAAAAAGTTTCAAGATGTGTTTCACCCCTTCGCAGTTGAATACTACAAGGATAAAGATAAGCCTATTAGTCAAGAAGAATTTGGCAAGATCTTTGAAGCCTACAAGAATCTAGTAGACGAACTACCAGACGAAGGTAAGAAGAAGTAGCACACCGCTTATTGACAACCTGAAAATAACCTGGTAAAGTTGTATTAAACAACCGAGAGAGGCAACGATGCAAACATTTCTACCATACAAAGACTATGAGCGGGTAGCAGAAGCTCTTGATTCCAAGAGACTTAACAAGCAGATCTTAGAGTGCTACCAGATTCTTAATGTTCTTTCTAATCCCTCGCCCACTGCTGGTTGGCGTAATCATCCAGCGGTAAAGATGTGGAGAAGTCACGAGTTCGCACTGTGGGACTACGTAAACATAATGATCTTAGAGGCTCAGGGTAGGGGTATAAAGACTGACAAGAACTCTGAGAACCTTTACAGGCTACGACACACCTACGGATTACAGTGGGGTATGGGGAGGCCAAAGTGGATGGGGATGAAAGACATCGTAAAGCGTGTAACCACTACACATAAAGCTAATCTATTTAAGAAGCAGCCAGAGGCTTACCCACAGTTTATCAAAGCTCTTGACAACAAGAACAATGTACCCTGCTGTGACAAATGTCAGTATTTCTGGGTTACACATTACGACGAAAATCTGGTATAATATAACTGATCCCGCACAGGATCTTAGGATGGATTAGTTACCTATCTACGGGCGGCCCATTCGGTGCTGAATTTCCCTGTGCGGGGTCTTTTATTTGTGTGATAGAATAGGTGTATGCCCTATAGTATTGGAGAACAAGGATCCTACGGTTGCTCAGGATACCCCGTCGTAAAAGATTCAGATAAAGAAGTTATGGGATGTCATCCCACTCGAGAAGCGGCAGGACGTCAGATCGCAGCCATTGAAGCTAACGAAGAGAAGCTCGGCATTAGGCCACCAGATCCTTGGCCTGGCACTAGGATGAAAACTGATGGTGCAATGGGGCAGCCACATCCTGCATCCACAAAACCATCTGTGTTTGCTAAGCCTAAAAAGAAAAAGCGTAGAAGTGTTGGTGGTGTAGGTGGAGACTCTGCTGGTGCCGTAGCCACAACTGGTGGGGGTACTGGTATGGGAACTAAAGAGTATGACGTCGAGACAGCTAATGCTATTAGTGAAGAGGTTGGCAAGGAGCACGGTGGAATTAAAGAGGGCGATTTCGTAATGGGACAGACCACCGAGGGAATGGTGCATGGAGTCGTAGAGCACATCATGTGGGAAGGCGGCACACTCGGTACGCCTGGATCGGAATACGCTATTGAATCTATGCCACCAGAGAACCCAGCAATGTCTGTTAGAATCTATGAATACGAAGAAGACGAGGACATGTGGGAGCCAACAGCATACAGTATAGGTATGCGATATGTTGATGCGGAGATGGTTGACATGGAGGATCACGAGATGGAAAACGATATGGAATCCATGTACAAGGCAGAGACCTACAGCCCCACCAGCGGAATGAAGGCGGCTGCTCGTAGAGCAATCAAGTGGAAAGAGGATGGCAAAGCTAAGGGTGCTGGAACAGCAGTTGGCTGGGGCAGAGCATCTGACATCGTAGCGGGTAGCTCAATGTCTCTTAGTGTAGTTAAAAGAATGTATTCCTTCTTCTCTCGCCATGAGGTAGATAAGAAGGGCAAGGGCTTTTACGATGGCCCAGATTTCCCATCCAAGGGTCGCGTAATGTGGGATGCTTGGGGAGGGGATGCAGGATACAGCTGGTCCCGTAAGATCGCTGAAAGAGAAAAGGATAAGGCATTGTTTGCAGATTTTGGAAAAGACTTTACAAGAGTAAGCAGACTAACTGAAGTGTTTAAGGCTGATAGCGTTCGTGTTGGACAGATGGTTTCTTGGAATTCTTCTGGCGGTACAGCACGAGGCAAGGTCAAGAGAATTATCACTAGTGGATCATACAAGGTACCAGGTACTGATGTAACTATCAATGGTACGGCAGAAGATCCCGCTGTCGTAATCACGTTGTATCGTGATGGCGAAGCTACAGATACCACCGTTGCGCATCGTAGAAGCACTCTCAGAGCCTCCTAGAGGCTGTTTAAGACTTCTGGGGGTACTCTACTATACCCCTCAATTGCATTTAGTGGACGTGAGGGGAATCGAACCCCTGTCCAGATCTCTTTCCGATAAGTTTCTACATGTTTAGGTCTTCGACCAGATATCGCGATATTACTATTTAGTTATAGTATTGCTATTTTGTTATAAACTAAGCCGCTAGGGCAAATTGATTTTGTTTTGCATTTATTTGTTTGCCACCGATTAAGGCACGGTAGCCCTACCACATGCTTCCTTATCTTCAATACGACCTGTCGAAACCTGACACGCCCAGGTATATTATAACACTGTTAAGCAACATCGTCAAGCATACGATGGTGGGTGCGATGCTTGTGACAGTTTGCGCAGACGACGTCACACTTCTTAATCTCTTCCCAAGCCTTATCGATACCGTACTTCTTAAGTACTCGATAGACATTGTCTAGCTTCTTGTGCTCTGGTCTGTGATCAAACTCGAGCATGTAGTGGGGATAGCGATTACGACAGTCAGCACAGCCCTTATCTTCTTTGAACTTTCTTATTTTAGGTAAATGCTCAGATACTGTCATCTTACATTTAATTATACAACATTTTTTAAATGGTACAATGGTGTTATGGACTTTGTTTATATATGTAGAGATGGTAAAAACGAAGAACTTAGGTATTCTTTAAGATCAATCTTTCGGAATGCCAATGTAAATTCTGTTTGGCTTGTCGGAGGTAAGCCACCCTGGTATGCTGGCAACTATGTAAGAGTGCTTCAAGATTCCACCAAGTATGAAAATGCACGAAGAAATCTTCAAACCATCATGGATCACGATCAGATTCCTGACAAGTTTATTTTAATGAATGATGACTTCTACATCACCAGACCTATTGATAAAATACCGATTTATCACGGCGGTAGCTTAGAAAAGAAGGCAGCTGAATATAAAAACTTTAAGGCAGCGTCTCAACATGCTAGAATTCTTCAGGAAACGGTAGACCTATTAAAGAACAATGGTGTGCGTCATCCCTTAGACTATTCTTTGCACATCCCAATGACTATTCATAAACAAAATTTTCAATTCGCAATTGATATTGGAGGAGCCATTAGATCAGTCTATGGCAACATGAACAGGATTGGCGGTAGGCAGCTACCAGTTCATGATGTAAAAGTGCACAATAAAAGCATCATTTATCCAGAAACATATGATTATATAAATAATGTTTACGATCTTCCATTTTTATCTACTTCTGATCAAACGTTTCCAACAGTGTATAAGCAATTTTTAAGATCTTACAGCAATGCTTCGCCTTGGGAAAGAGTTATTAATTAATTTTTTTTACTCTTTCGTACCAGGCAATCCAGGCATAAATAGCCTCTTCTGCTTTTTGCAAGCTTTCTTCTGCTGGAGATTCAAAGCTCCAGCCGTTTGCTTCATAGATCACATAGTGCTCGTCAAAAGAATTGTATACCGATTTAGTCATTTCTAACGATGGAATTTTGTCTCTATCTAAGTTAAACATATATATATTTTACACTGGTTTAATAGCTTTTGCAAATACAATTCTAGAAGCCATCTTAGATGCACTAATAATAGCAATTGGTGCAGAGACACTTAGGATAACTCCACCCCACATACGTGGCTCCATCCATGCCCACTGCCAGTAATCAAAGGTGTGGAAAGCATTCGCAAGTACAGCAATGCCACCAAAGGATATCATTCCAAACAATGCACCGTTTGTTTTTTCTGGTTTACCGTCAACATCAACACGGGATGCCAGGATAAGGTACGCCATTAGGAATAGCAGGTACATTACCTCAATAAAGAAGAAGAATAGGCTAGCCATCCACGCCTGAGAAAGTCCTACAAAGACAGCTACAGCAGTAATACCGTTAAAGGATACAATGGCAGAGGCCAAGAAGGCAATTCCAATGCCAATTAGCCATGACCAAAGAACAACTGACTGATCAATCTGAATCTTTTTAGCACGCTTATTTTCCTGTGCTTCGTAAAGGGCCATCTTGTTGTTTTGTATTCTATTTTCTCTGACTTCCGTTGAATTTCTGCGAATCCTTCTAGATAGACCAGATGCGGGCTGGCTTGAATCATATGGGTTACTCATTTTTATCTCCGTATTTCCATGTTTGTATTAAATTAAAAAAATAATTGCGGATTACTTGCAGCAGTCTCCGCCACAACACTCTTCCTGTTTCAAGAGGCCTTTTGGGGTGCTTCTTATCCCCCTGGCAAGCGGTACACAAGCCTCTCCACCCTCATTAACAAGACGGTTAAGATCCTCTACAGTCATTTCTGCGATACCATCAATCCCCCAGCTCTCGCCCCACGAGTTCTGCAAGAAGATGGTTTCTTTGCCGCCGAACTTCTCGGAAGATGGATTGTATCCTACAGCAAGAATGCAGTGTCCACCAACCTTGTTGCCAAAAATTTCTAGCTTTCCTCCTGGTGCACGATACATTCCATTGTACCAGTTTACACCAAGGACAACTGGGCCATGAGCCATGATCGTGGCGATGATGTCGTCTGTTGAAAATGCCCAGCGGTATTCGTGCAGCACGCCAAGGCGCATTAGAACTTTTGCACCAGCCAATACAGATGTGCCAGAATATTTCTCTCCAGGCCACTGATCAATCTTCTGTGCTTCTTTGTAAATATAGTGTGCAAAGTCTGTTGGATCTCTTGGCACATCATGTTGAATGTTTCTTAAATCAATTTGAATTGGTCCAGCCATTGTTTCGGCGGTCCATCCAAAACCTACACAGGCTCCCTCACTGCCTTGATCAATAATAGGTCCAGTTTCCCAGATAGTATACTTAAGCTCTTGCTCTTTGGGGAGAATAGCAGATACAGGGAATTGCTTAGACTTCTTGTCATAGACTGGTTTCCAGTCAAACACTCTTTCAATAGGTTGATCCATTAATCAATCTCCATTCTAGTCGCTCTTTCAATTATATACCCTTTTCTTACGTCAGAGAGGTACCCGCTAGCAGAATACTGCTCCATGTCATCGTGTAGATTACCTCGCCATTCTCCTTCTGGTATTTCTTGATCGTGCCAAACAGGAATAATCTTATCACCAATGTCAAGATCGTCAAAAGGATCATTGCCTAGTCTGAGATGTACTTCAATGATGTAATCCCCTCGCATCTCAATGTTGCAATAGGGGACATAGGGATCAAAGCCTACGATATCTAACAGCCCTGTGTCTTCAAATGGTGGTGCCCAGTCGTGGGGCTTCTTCTCCCACTGTTCGAATCTGGTTAGATTGTTTTCATCGTAATGATTTCCAAGCAACACAGACCTTACACGCCACTCACCATCGCTCCATTGCTGATAGTCGATAGAACTGTGCTCTCCATCAATCCATTCACACCAAAAATGTCCAGGAGGAACAATAGCATTATTAATCATTTGATCATGCATTGTGTCCGCATCGTAATAGAATCTGGTAGCCCCAATACCCATCCCATAAAGGTTGTATACAGGTCTATGAATATACCAACCACTCTCTTTGGGAGCAGTGGCAGCGGGTCCAGCGTGAAGCTCCTGTCGTAAAGCTACTTCCATTTTATTAAACAACCAACGATAGTTGTCGTTGGTGTGGTACTTTTCCCATGCTTGAAAGTCTTCTTCGATAAAACCCTCAAGTGGTACTGGGCTAGTCTCTTTCGTGTTCTTCGTCAATGTCCCACCATTCGATGTCTTCATTAATATAATTAATGTCAGGCTCAAAAGCGGGGTGGCCTAGATTACGCCACACCGACTCATTGTAACCATCAATACCATCTGGACTAGTCATCATTTGGATCCCACACTCCTGTGCTGTCATCTTTAGTTAAATTAAGAAAGGTTTCGTCAAGGACATAAAGGTCGCAATACTTGTCAGCTTGATTTAAAAAGAATGCCCCAATGTATGAGCAAGCATTGCCATATGCCCTAAGAATAGGATTGTTAGTTTGTCTCTCTCGTTTCACGATACCCTCCTAGTTAAAGTATACCCTACTTGGGTTGTGTTGTAAATTCCACATATTGCGTAAGTCTGGGAGATCTTTTGGATGTACCGTTGGGATTCCCAGCTCCATGTACTTGTCCCTAGCCTTGCCACTGTTGTCAATAGCGAGGGTAACGACACTCTTAAGATCTCTGGCTACGTCCTGCTTAAACTCTTCGTCACCATACTCACGAGGGTTCATGTAAAGTCTTTCGAAGTGTACCCCTGCAGATTGCAGCTCACGGATAACGTCAAACTTCTCAGACACATGACGACCAGTTACCACGTAGATTTCTTCGGGTACACCATTGATGTAACTAATAGTCTTATCAACAGTAGTGCCATCCTTGTTAATAATGGTCCCTGTAAAATCTACGATAATAGCCATAGTTAATTATAGCATTATTATGGACCAGACTTACGAATCTCTCCGATAAGTTTTTCTCTAGCACTCTCATCGTAAAAGATCGTTGCCGCCATTTGATTAATTAGTTTAATGATACGCTCTTGCTCATAAAGAGCTGCCATAGTTTCTTTATCTGCCATTAGTCTTCCTTTTCCAGTTTGTCGATTGCCTTCTTAAAATGATTGGCAAGCTTTTTGTTGTTGCTTTCTTTTAGAAAATCATAGGCTGCTTTAAGTTCTGCAAGGGCCTGTTCCTTATTGTCGGAATCGATACCCTCAATCATCTTATTCCAGATGTCCTCATTCTTACTCATGTTACCTCTCCTCATGTGATAGTTTTAGCATAACTCCTCCACCATCTGCGTCTTCTGCAGCTACGGTGTTAAACTCTGGTCGAGCATTTAGATCTTCGGGGGTAAGGATAACCTCGCCACCAGCCTTGGCCACCAATGCAAAGATGATAGCCGTTTGTTCTTGTAATCTTTGCTCGTACATTTGTAGAACCTGTTCAAATGTTACTTCGTTTTCTGTCTCTTCTGTCACTTTCCTACCCATTTCGTAATAGTATTATTATTTACATTAAAAATGCGTGCTAGCTCTGCCTTGCTAAAACCAAGAGAGCGTGCTCGCATTGCTCGCATTTTGCAGTCCATCTCAATTTGAGACAGGGTGGCAATTGCGACTTCTCTTTGCTCGGAAATCTCTTTAAGCTGAGCCAATGTAAGCTGCTCTAGCCTGACCTCTTGTGCATATTGTTCAATTTCAATTAATTTTTCAGGTGTAATTTCTTCTAGCTTAATAGGTTTCATATTCATATTCTCCCACATAAAGTCTCTCATGTCAATTAGAAGTCTTTCGTAATCTCATCAAATTTAATAAGGTCTAGCATCTTTTCGTATTCTTCAATCTGCTGCTGAACCTGTACCAATCTTGCAATGATGGCAACCTGCGAGGTAGCACTAAGCTCTACTGAAAACTTAACAAGGTCATCCTCCATTGTCTTCTGCTTTGCTTCTAGCGCAGCAATCTCGTTTACAATCTCACTTCTGTTCATTTCTTTTCTCCATAATAAATTGCATGTTCTCTTCGTGATCTTCCCATAGTCTTTCGTAAACATCTTGTGGTACAGTGTGGCCAGACATCTGATGTTTTTTTAAATGATCTATCATTGTTTGTGTATCCCCCGCCTGAAACGGCTCCCAATCTTCGTGGGCAAGAATACAAGCACAGCATTCAATAAATCCACCTACATGCAAAAACACATAGACATCAGAGTCATCCCATCCGAATCTAGCGTAGCTCATACATTAAACTCCTCGTGCTCAATAAAATTTTGTAAAATGTTTGAGTCACGTCTGCAGTTGCACTCTCCGTCATGCCCTCGCATCTCGCTAATCCATGCTTCAGCAAGTTCACGAATACGCCTACGCTCTTGATTCTTACCAATCAGA
>Ga0209953_1000607_pt1 | contig 12475 bp, 10 predicted proteins | sample SalPonred_H2O_MG_FD_185713 | JGI IMG/M metagenome (GOLD analysis project Ga0209953, IMG submission 185713) | Salt pond water microbial communities from South San Francisco under conditions of wetland restoration - Salt Pond MetaG... | ecosystem: Environmental > Aquatic > Non-marine Saline and... | reverse complement strand
CTGATATGCCTCGAGTAAAACGCGGTGTAACCGCCCGTGCACGTCACAAAAAAGTCATTGCCGCAGCCAAAGGCTATCGCGGTCGTCGTGGTAATGTGTTTCGCGTTGCCAAGCAGGCGGTCATGCGTGCTGGTCAGTACGCCTATCGTGATCGCCGTAACAAAAAGCGTACATTCCGCGCTTTGTGGATCGCGCGTATCAATGCCGCCACGCGTGAGCATGGCGTAACGTACAGCACATTTATCGCTGGTCTGAAGAAAGCTGCCATCGAGTTAGACCGTAAGGTGCTTGCTGATATGGCCGTGCGGGACAAAGCTGGCTTTGCCGCAATCGTCAATCAAGCGAAATCTGCTTTGTCAGCGTAATAGCTTTACTCGCTAGGCGCATGATTCATTTTTCATGTTGAGTGCGCACCTTGCAGACGGAGCCCAAGTGGCTCCGTTCGTTTTTGTTGCAGTGACCTTTTCTTAATTCAGTTGCATCGTAATGAATGCCATGTCTGACACAATCGAAAACCTCATTAATCAAGCCACCAAAGCGTTTGAAGCCGCGCCTGATGCCGCAAGCCTAGAAAACGCTAAGGCACAGTTTTTGGGCAAGAGTGGTGTGCTCACTGACCTGATGAAAGGGCTGGCCAAACTCGAAGTGGCCCAAAAGAAAGAGCAGGGCGCTCGCATCAACGCCGCCAAGCAAGCCATTGAGGCAGCGCTTACCGCTAGACGGCAGTCACTAACTGACGCAGCCATGGCACGTGAACTGGCAACTCAGACGGTTGATGTGACGTTGCCTGGCCGTGGATTTGGGCGTGGTGCGATTCACCCGGTGATTCGAACTTGGCAGCGAGTAGAGGCCATTTTTGGGTCCATTGGCTTTGATGTGGCAGATGGTCCTGAAATTGAGAATGACTGGACCAACTTCACAGCACTGAACAACCCACTGAACCACCCGGCGCGCTCCATGCAAGACACATTTTACGTTGATATGGCCGATAGTGATGGTTTGCCATTGTTGCTACGCACGCACACCAGTCCCATGCAGGTTCGGTATGCGCGGATGCACAAACCACCGATCAAAGTGATCGCACCTGGTCGCACTTATCGTGTTGACAGTGATGCGACGCACTCACCTATGTTTCATCAAGTCGAAGGTTTGTGGATTGCTGAGAACATCTCATTTGCCGACTTAAAGGGCGTGTACACGGACTTTATGCGTCAGTTTTTTGAGACCGATGACCTCAAAATTCGATTCAGGCCCTCGTTCTTTCCCTTCACCGAGCCATCGGCCGAGATAGATATGATGTTTACAAACGGGCCTCACCAAGGTCGTTGGCTTGAAATATCTGGTGCCGGTCAAGTACACCCGGATGTCATTCGCAATTTCGGCTTAGATCCAGAACAGCACATCGGATTTGCGTTTGGATCTGGTCTAGAGCGCCTGACCATGTTGCGTTACGGCGTTAATGACCTGCGACAGTTTTTTGAAGGTGATTTAAGGTTCCTGGCACAGTTTGCCGATTGATTGATAGAGTCTCCCACTATGCAATTTCCAGATTCCTGGCTTAGAACGTTTGTAAACGCACCGGTCACTACTGAGGAGTTGGCTGACCAGCTCACCATGGCTGGTCTTGAAGTCGAAGAGGTGACCCCGGCTGCGCCTTTATTTAGTGGCATCGTGGTGGCTCGGATTGAATCGATTGAGCAGCACCCCAATGCCGACAAGCTCAGAGTCTGCCAAGTCAACACGGGCCGCGAGACGCTACAGATTGTGTGTGGTGCACCCAATGCCCGTGCTGGTCTGGTGGCGCCACTGGCCAAGGTCGGCGCGGTGTTACCAGGAGACTTTAAGATCGGCACTGCAAAGATGCGTGGCGTTGAATCTGCTGGCATGTTGTGCTCAGCTAAAGAGCTTGGCATTTCGCAAGACCATGGCGGCTTGATGGAACTGTCAGAGGCGTTTGAGCTGGGCACGGATGTGCGTCAAGCCTTGACACTTGACGAATCGATTCTGACCCTGAAACTTACCCCGAACCGCGCAGATTGCCTCTCCATTCTGGGGGTAGCACGAGAAGTTGCGGCTCTGAATGATCAGCCATTGGTAGACTCAGCGGTGCCTGTTGTGCCAGTTGAAATCGAAGATCAAGTTAGTGTTGAAATACAGGACACTGACTTGTGTGGCCGTTTTGCTGGTCGTGTCGTGCTTGGTGTTAATGCGCGCGCTGTCACACCCGATTGGATGGTGCAGCGTCTTGAGCGCGCCGGTCAACGCAGCGTCTCCGTCTTGGTGGATATTTCGAACTACCTCATGCTTGAGCGCGGCAGGCCAACACACGTATTTGATTTAGACAAAATGACGGCCCCCGGCTTGACCGTGCGCTGGGCAAAAGCTGGCGAGTCTTTGAAGTTACTTAATGGTGATACAGTCGCCCTGACACCAGAAATGGGTGTTATCACCGCTGGCGATCGCATCGAAAGCCTTGCAGGCATTATGGGTGGCGATGAAACGGCAGTTAACGACGACACACAAAATGTTTATCTTGAAGCGGCCTTTTGGTGGCCCGATGCGATTGCTGGGCGTAGTCGCGCACTGAAACTAACGTCTGAGGCGGCGCACCGGTTTGAACGCGGTGTAGATTTCGCCAACATCTCCGACGACCTTGAGCGCTTGACGGCGTTGGTACTCGAGATCTGTGGCGGCAAAGCCGGCCCGGTCAGCGACCAGATTGTAAATTTGCCCGCACGCCAAGAGGTTCAAATGCGCTTGTCGCGTTGCCAGAAGGTGTTAGGTATCCCCGTTAGCGCCAAACAAGCGGGTGAGGTGTTCGATCGGCTCGGATTTACTTACGCCGTTGATGGTGATATCTATCGCGTCACGCCACCGTCTTATCGATTTGACCTGTCGATCGAGGAGGACTTGATCGAAGAGGTTGCGCGCATGATCGGTTTTGATGAGATTCCTGCCAAGCCACCCATGGCAGCCGCGCAGATGCACGTGCTCCCCGAAAGTAAGCGCAACGCGCACGAGCTACGCGAGCGTATGGTGGCGCGAGACTACCAAGAGATCATCTCCTATTCCTTTGTCGAGCGTCAATGGGAAACTGAGCGTTTAGGAGCGAGTAATCCCATTGAGCTTGTGAACCCAATTGCCAGCCAAATGTCAGTGATGCGCTCATCGATTCTGCCATCATTGGTCGCCAATATCACCTACAACGCCAACCGCAGACAATCGCGTGTTCGTGTATTTGAGATCGGTAGAGTCTTTAGCCACGATCAAAACGTGCGAGATGGCGATCTAACTATTGCTGGAGTGGCTCAGCCGGTCAAGCTTGCAGGTGCTGCTTGGGGGCCCATGGCGCCTGAGCAGTGGGGCTTGCCTTTGCGTGATGTGGATCTGTTCGATGTGAAGGCAGACCTACTCACATTGTTTGGTTCGTTGGCGCACGAGGTGCGTTTTGAAGCGGCGCCTCATGCTTTGTTCCACCCCGGTCGTAGTGCACAGATCATCAGTGGCGCTCAGGTTTGTGGTGTTTTAGGGGAACTACACCCCAAATGGGTGCGTGATGAGGGCTTACCAAGCGCACCGGTCTTGTTTGAGATCGATATGTCTGCCTTGACGAATATTGGCTTGCCTCAGACTCGGTCGTTATCGAAGCAACCTGTGGTGCAGCGCGACATGGCTCTATGGGTTTGTGCGGATATCCCTGTGCAGTCACTTCTTGATACGATCAGTCAAACAATTGCGCAGGATGAGAGCTTATCAATCGTGCAGGACGTGCAGTTGTTCGATGTGTGGCATCCCAAGGTAGAAGAAGAGTCCACAGCCGCGCGCGACATTAGCCTGGCGTTTCGCTTCTGGTTGCAAGATCCAGAGGTCACGCTTGAAGACGAGCGAGTTGAGCGTTGCATGAATACGGTGCGACAAACGCTCGAAAGAGCTCATGGCGTGCGCCAGAGATAGGAGTTGCATTGATGCTGTCAGATACCAATACCTTGACCAAAGCTGAGCTGGCTGAGACCTTGTTTGAGAAGGTCGGGCTTAACAAACGTGAATCTAAAGACATTGTCGAAATGTTTTTTGACAACATACGTGATGCTTTGATCGAGGGTGATGCGGTCAAGCTATCCGGTTTTGGTAATTTCCAAGTGCGCGACAAGCCAGCGCGTCCGGGCCGCAACCCCAAGACGGGGGAAGTGATACCCATTTCTGCTCGTCGTGTGGTGACGTTTCATGCCAGCCAGAAGCTCAAGCTCGCTGTCGAGGTTAAGACGCCCGATCGTGATACGTCTAACGAACATTTAAGCTAGAATCAAAATCGTCACGTTTCTGCCTAAACCATGATTGCTTCTGATACGTCTTCGATCGTTTTGCCTGCTATTCCTGCCAAGCGCTACTTCACCATTGGTGAGGTAAGTGAACTGTGTGCGGTCAAGCCGCACGTCTTGCGCTACTGGGAGCAGGAGTTTACCCAGCTCAAGCCGATCAAGCGTCGTGGTAACCGCCGCTATTACCAGCACCATGAAGTGTTGTTGATTCGTAAGATTCGGGAGTTGCTCTATGAGCAGGGATTCACGATCAGCGGCGCGCGAAATCGTCTGGCCGATGGACGTGACAGTCAGGTTGATCCTGATGCGGCAGTCAGACTGACTGCCAAAGAGTTGCACGCGTTGCGTACTGAACTGAACGACATATCGAGCTTGCTCAAAAGCGTCTAGCTGCTTGCACCTACCCCGTCAGCGTGTCCTAGCGGGTTCTGATACAATTTCGCTCTTCGGGGCGTAGCGCAGCCTGGTAGCGCACTTGCATGGGGTGCAAGGGGTCGTGAGTTCGAATCCCACCGTCCCGACCAATCGAGTTCCGGGGTTACAGTTCAAAAGACTGTAACCCCTTCTTTATGGGTATTGTCTGCGCGGACAGACGAGCGGTTGCAAAGACCGGCTCTAAAGACCTTTAATGCACAGTCGCTGCCGCTTACCGAGACAATGGTGCAACAAAGCGAATCAAGAACGTATTTTCGGGTGTGACCTTAAGATCCATCTTGCCCTCGTGCAGATGGGCAATTGCTTGACAAATGCTCAGGCCAAGCCCAAAGCCACCAGTTTGCCTAGAACGTGATGTGTCGCCACGAAAGAATCTCTCGAACGCTTGTGATTCAATCTCGGGACGTAGTGGACCAGTTGCGTTCTCGATGCACAACTCCAGCATGCCTTGACGTATCGCCAATTTAGCTCGAACCCAGCCATCTTGAATGTTGTATTTCAATGCATTGGCAAATAAGTTATGCAAGAGCTGAGTCAGTAAGGTCTCGTCTGCCTGCATATATATGCCTGGTTCAATCCGGGCTTGAATATCGATACCGGATTCCAATGCTTGCAAGTCGAACACATACGACCTGAGCAATTCACTCACATCAACGAGAGTCATCTGCCCGTATAGCTCACCGCTATCGGCTCGCGATAGCAGCAAAAGCCTATCAACAATGTCAATTAATCGCTCGATCTCGTCGGCGACAGACCGAAGCTGCATCTGCGTGTCTGAACCAGACTCAGACTCGTCAATGAGCCTGCGTGCCGTCCCGCGCAATATCGATAATGGCGTGCGCAACTCGTGAGAGGCATCAGAGACAAACCGCTGGCGTTGATCAAAGCTTTTTTCCATACGGATTTGCATCTGTTCAAATACAGAAGCGAGTGCTTCGAGTTCATTAAAGTGTGCAATGATCTTGACCCGTTTGTCTAAGTTGCTGATATTGACCGTGGAAAGTGATTGTTTAAGTTGATTCAATACGCCCATAACGAAGCGCGTCATGTAAAGTGCCATCAGCACCAGTAGTAAAAGAATGGCCGGCACCACATAGATAAGCGTGTTGTCACGTAAGTCCCATAGCTGCTGCACGAACAGATCAATGTCATCGCTTGAGATCCACAGCTGTGAGCCCGACCCCGACCCATTGACCGGTTGCGAGAGTTTTACCCCTATCCAAGTCGTGCCATCTAAATCGACATGTGTATACTCAAACCGAGCATTCTGTTGTCTTTGCCAGGATGTCTGATTGCTGAGTAAGCGCTGACATTGTTCAGCCTGCCACTCATCTGATGCGGTAGCGCCACGGGCGCAGACCTTGTATTGAACTGACAAACTTCTCGTCAGTTCCACGCCATCGGGCTTTAAGATGCAGTCGGAGAAGCCTGTGGTGCCTACAGGAAATTGTTGGCATGCTGATAGGTGATGCCCCATGTCCAAGCGCGCTTGTTGGGCGATTTGCTCAGTAAGTAGGTGCTGAGCAATGAAACGATTAACGAGAATAACCAAAAGGGCACTGAAAAACAGTCGCAAAAAAACCTGAAGCCGCAGTGAACGTTTCAAAGTGGCTCGACCGGTCTTATTCGATAGCCCACATTTCGGACAGACTCAACGGGCCACAGCGCATCGTTGTCTGTTCTTGCAAGCTTTTGTTTGATTCTGCGAATGTAGACATCAACAACATTTGATTGCGGGTCAAAACCAATTCGCCAAACCTGCTTTAAGATTTCTTGTCGAGAGAATATGTGGTCAGGCGAGTTCATCAAACATAGAAGCAAATCAAATTCGCGCTGACTCAACGTTGCTGAGGTGTTGCACCATTGCGCTCGTCTACTTTGTAAGTCCAATCGGATACCACCGACATGCAGCAAGCTCGGTACACTGGGCGAATGACGTACCAAGATAGCCTTGATTCGAGCAATCAGTTCTTCCATAAAAAACGGCTTGGCAAGGTAGTCGTCAGCTCCCATCTGGAAACCAGTCAAACGATCTTTGAGATCTGCTCGCGCACTCAGCATGATCACCGGCGTTTGGATGCCACATTGCCGAATTTTTGATAAGAATTGGAAGCCGGACAGCGATGGCAACATTTCGTCGAGCACCAGTAGGTCATAGTTTGTTTGCTCAACTGCATTCAGTGCCAACAGACCATCAGCCACGTGGTCGACAACGTAATCAGCGCGTGTGAGCCCGTATCGAACAATATCTGCCATTTTGGGTTCATCTTCAACCAACAAAATCTTCATTTTCTCGCCACCGGAGGTTTGCCTGCCGGAGTTGATTCTTTGGTGTTCAAGTGCCTCATCCTTACCTAGGGACGATGCGCTGAGTGTGAACGCCCGCCAGCTTGGTCAGTCATTACACACCGATGTCGCTATCGTGTCCATCAGCGTGGTCGGTGCATGAAATTACATTGTTGTCATTAGACCTTAAATGACTTGCCGAGCGCGACTGGCGAGCCCCACAATTGCGGGGTATTCTTGTAGACACGAACGCCTCGGCATATTTGAGATGTCTGATATTGTTTCCGATAGGTAAACGTTCGCTGTTTTGTGCTGTGCAGGCGCTGGTTAGACCCCCTCATTTAAAGGAATAGTAATGTCACTACCCGCAATGGATATGGTGTTTGTAGCCTACGAGACGATTCTCGAGCGTTATCCTGATCAAGAGGGGTACGCATATTGGGTGGATGAGCTCAACAAAGCCAATACCCCGAACAATGAAGGCTGGTTCGGCAGCAGCACCGACCTGATTGATGAGTTTTTATCGTCGGAGGAGTACATCGATAAAAACGGAGAAATGACCAGTAGTGAATTCGTAACCGATCTATATCAGACTGTTTTGCTGCGAGGATCAGATGCATTGGGCGAACGGTTTTGGTCGGAGCGCCTGGAATCCGGTGCCATTGACAAGGCAGACGTTGTACTAGGGTTCATAGCGAGCCAAGAGTTCAGTGATAAATTCATTCCATCAACAGGTGATCAGTGGATTCCAACGGATTTTCTGACAACATCAACGTCTTGGGATACGTCCGGCAACCAGATTCTGAATGCGGCAGGCGAGAATACTCAGCTTCAGTCTGTGAATTGGTTCGGTTTTGAAGGTGATGACGGTGTTATTGACGGCCTATGGGCGCGGTCCTATAAAGACATGTTGGATCAGGTGCTAAGCGAGGGATTTAGTACGGTTAGGCTACCGTTTGCCTCTGAGAGTTTGACCTTCGTTCCTAATACAACAGACTCAAGTGCACCAAACTACACCTACATTGGTGGCCCTGGGGACCCAATCTATGTTGATAACGTTGATTTTTCAGGTAAGTCGACTCTTGAAATGATGGATCTTATCGTGGATTATGCCGATGAGATCGGGATCAATATCGTTCTAGATCACCACCGTATGTCGTTGGGCGTCGGCACTGAAAACGGACTTTGGTACAGCGACGAGTACCCTGTTGAAGACTGGGTCAGCGGCTGGCAACAATTGGCGCTGCGCTACGCCGGCTATGACAATGTGATCGGGGCTGACCTGCAAAACGAGCCCTATGAAGGAACCTGGGGTGGCGGGGGTGACAAAGATTGGGCTGCTGCTGCCGAAACTGCGGGTAATGCTGTTTTGCAAACGAACCCCAATTGGTTGGTGATTGTAGAAGGTGTGGAAACATATGACGAATCGAATTACTGGTGGGGCGGCAACCTCATGGGTGTTGCCGACCGTCCGATCGTACTAGACCTCGACAATAAAGTTGTGTATTCACCGCATGACTATCCATCATCGGTGTCATCGCAGCCTTGGTTTAATGACCCTTCTTACCCAGACAATCTGCCGGAAATTTGGGATCAATATTGGGGCTATATCTACAAGGATGACGAAAACCCAGCACCGATCTGGATCGGTGAATTTGGAACTCAATATGAAACTGATTCGGACAAGGAATGGCTTGGGCACCTAAGTGCATATTTGGGTGGTGATTTTGATGACGATGGTACCCGGGATATTCCCGAGTCAGACCAAGGCATGAGTTGGGCATACTTTGGTTGGGGACCAAACTCTGGTGATACGGGTGGAATCTTGCAAGATGACTGGATCAGTGTTTGGCAAGATAAGCTAGATGCAATTGAACCGGCCTACACTTGATATCGCGTCAATTCATTACCTGAAGTACCGTCAGTCAGCGTATTAGCTGTCCAGCCAAATCACGGAGATCCACGGCGACCACGTCCCAGTCTTGGTCCGCCGTGAAATCTTTGATTTGGCTTTCTCCATACTCAGTCGGCCTTGGCCAAAACGCAGTCTTTAATCCGCATTGACGCGCGGCCTGCAGATCGTCGTTGTGCGCCGCACACATCATGACCTCTTCTGGCTTCAGGCCGAGTACCTCGACAGCACCGAGGTACGTCTGAGGCTGGGGCTTATAGGCTTCAAACCACTGCGTCGACAGGTTTAAATCCCATGGTAGACCAGCATGTTTGGCCATGTTGTTTAACAGGGCCACGTTGCCGTTAGACAGCGGTGCAATGGTAAAGCGTGATTTCAATTGCCATAGTCCCGCGATACTGTCTGGCCAAGCATCGAGTCGGTGCCAGACGTGATTGATGTGATCTTTGTCAGACTTGCTCAACCCAGTGATACCGAATTGCGGTAACAATACTTCAAGCGACTCGCGATGAAGGTCATCAAGAAGGGCAAACGGACGTTTGCCACTACGTACCTCTTGCATCTTAGGCTGATAAAACCCTCGCCAGGCGCGCGCAAACGCGTCCCAGTCTGCCTCTATCTGTCTGTCCTTGCCCCAGGCTTGAAGGTCACGCGTGATGCTTGTGCGCCAGTCCACGACTGAGCCGAACACGTCAAACAACAAGGCACGTACACCGCTAAGCTGATTCATGCTAACTCCTTTGTCCCGAATGGGATGATATTTAGAATCTCGTTCGTTGATCGCGTTCTTTACGATCACTTTGTTTGCTGTCAATTTGTTGATTGTCGCTTTCTTTCATGTTGTTATAAAGCCTATCATTGAGTGACCCATTGGGTGAGTCAGTGAGTCACTGTTCGTTGAAAGGATAGATGTCATGTTGCCGTATAAAGCCTGTCAAGTTGGCGATCCGGTTGCCAGTATCGAAACGCCTGCCCTGGTGCTGGATTTAGAAGTATTTGAGCGTAATCTCGATTTGCTAACGCAGCAGGCTGGTCAAATGCGAGTGCGCCCACACGCCAAGAGCCATAAATGCCCCGAGATCGCGCGTCGGCAGGTGGCCAAAGGAGCCGTGGGTATCTGCTGCCAAAAACTCAGTGAGGCGGTGGTGTTTGCCCAGGCCGGGCTGACCGATATCCTCATCACCAACCAAGTTGTGGGTACAGCCAAACTAGCTCGCGTGGCCGCTTTGTCGCAGCAGTGTCAATTAGGCGTACTCGTCGATGATTTGGCACAAGTTCACGCCCTTGGTCTTGCGATGGCGGGATTACCCAAACTGCTAGATGTTTATGTCGAGGTCGAAGTCGGCGGTCAACGCTGTGGTGCTCCACCCGAGTCGGTACCCGAACTAGTGGATGCCATCGCAGCTGATTCAGGTTTGCGTTTTGCTGGCTTACATTGCTATCATGGCGCGGCCCAACACTACCGCGAAGATAGCGCGCGCCAGCAGGCGATCGATAAGACAACCCAGACGGTAGAGCAGGTGGTTGCAATGCTTAAAACACGAGGGATTGGTGTGCCGTGTGTGACTGGGGCTGGGACGGGTACGTTTTGGTGGGAGCGAGACTCGGGGTGTTTTACTGAAATCCAACCTGGATCTTATGCGCTAATGGATCGGGATTATGCCGACAATGCGGTTGGGCCAGACGATGTGAGATTTGAGCATGCTCTGTTTATCAAGAGCTCGGTCACGAGCGTGTCGCATACGAGCTTTGCGGTTCTCGATGCGGGTCTGAAGTCTTTAAGTGTCGATAGTGGTATGCCGGGCATCTATCAAGGGCAGGGGCTTGGCTATCAGAAAGCATCCGATGAGCATGGTGTAGTGACACTGGGCTCGGCGCAGTCCTTGGTCCTAGGGCAGACCGTGTGGTTGATTCCAGGTCATTGTGACCCAACCGTTAATCTGTACGATGACTTGATTGTCGTATCAAACGGGCAGGTTGTTGATATGTGGCCGATCGCTGCACGAGGCGCGAGCCTTTGACTGACTCGTGCTTGAACTTGCGCCGAAACTCGCGCCCGTGCAGTGAACGTATTTAGACTGGCTTAAACATCGGTACCGGTGGCGTGTCTTCACCCTCAGTGGGTTTGAAGACAAGCTCAACGGCTTGGTCGATGGCAACACTGTCAAGATCGCAGTCAACAATTTGCGTCATCATCGTCACGCCCTCATCGAGCGTGACATAAGCGATGCAATATGGGTTTGGATTGCCACGTTGCATCACGCTGAAACTGTAGATCTTGCCCTTGCCTGAGACAGCTTTCCATTCGGTTTCACCCATGCAGAACGGACAAAGCGTGCGCGGGTACCAATGCAGCTTGCCGCAAGACTTGCAAGACTTAACCGTAAGTGTGCCCGCCTTGGCTTGTTCCCATAAGTGCTCGGTGCCGGGTTCAATCGTGGGTGCGGGGATGGGGTTGGGTTCATATGGTTTTGTCATGATCACTGACGCTCCAAAATCAGGGTTGCACTGCCGTGACGCGAACCAAGCAGTCCGCCTGTGCCGTGGGCTAAGGCCAAGTCACAATTGGGCACTTGAACTGCGGGGTGGGCTTCGCCACGCAGTTGTCGCACGGCCTCAATGACTTTGGTGATGCCACCGCGGTTGGCGGGGTGGTTGTTACACAGACCACCGCCATCGGTGTTAAAGGGTAGTTTGCCCACACCAGAAATCAGATTGCCGTCCGCTACAAACTTGCCACCTTCGCCTTTTTTGCAAAAGCCAAGGTCTTCGAGTTGCATTAAAACCGTGATGGTGAAGCTGTCATAAATCGATGCGTATTTGATGTCTGCTTGCGTCACACCAGCTTCCTCAAAAGCCCTCGGCCCAGAAAACCGTGCCGCCGAATAGGTTAGATCCACTTCGCCGCCAAGTTGGCCTTTGACCGCTTCGCCAGCACCTCGAATCCCTACGAGTGGCCGCTTTAGGCGCTTGGCGATCTCTGGACGCGCCACAATCAAGGCACCGCCTCCATCACTGACCACACAGCAGTCAAAACGGCGCAAAGGTGAGCCCACCACAGGTGAGTTCATCACATCTTCGACCGTCACCACATCTTTAAGCATGGCGTTGGGGTTGTGTTGGGCGTGATGCGAAGCAGCTACCTTAATCCAGGCTAGTTGCTCAAGCGTGGTGCCAAACTCATACATGTGGCGCTGTGCGACCATGGCGTAACTATTGACCGTGACAGTGCCAAATGGCGCTTCAAACGGTGCATCAGGCATGTCAGCACCCCAGCTACGCGGCTGCAACCCAGATGAGCCAGCCGATCGAGGACGACCTGCGAGCGTAATGAGGGCAACGTCGCATTTGCCCATGCCAATGGCTTGCGCAGCATGTGAAACATGAATCAGATACGAAGATCCGCCGGTCTCAGTGGAATCAACATGGCGCAGATTGCGCAAACCCAGGTAGTCGGCCATGCTCAGCATGCCTAAGCCTGGGGCATCACCGGCACAAAAGTAGCCGTCTACGTCATCTAGTG
>Ga0209953_1000606_pt1 | contig 12506 bp, 13 predicted proteins | sample SalPonred_H2O_MG_FD_185713 | JGI IMG/M metagenome (GOLD analysis project Ga0209953, IMG submission 185713) | Salt pond water microbial communities from South San Francisco under conditions of wetland restoration - Salt Pond MetaG... | ecosystem: Environmental > Aquatic > Non-marine Saline and... | reverse complement strand
GCCAGGACGATGATGAGGTAGATGGTAGGTACGCTAGACATAAGTAAGTGTTCTTTTAGTGGGTCTTCCGACCGGTCTACTAGTTACATTCACGGATAAGCTCAAGCCCGTCAGGTTAGCCCTTGAGCCGATCAAGATCATCGACATTAATCGTATTGACATTGCGAAACAGCAACACCAAAATCGCCAAGCCAATCGCTGCTTCAGCTGCTGCCACTGTCAAGATAAAGAAAACAAATATCTGACCGGCGGCATCACCCGACCACGTCGAGAAAGCCACGAAGTTCATGTTCACGGCCAATAGCATTAACTCAATCGACATCAACAACACGATCAGGTTGCGACGGTTCAAGAAAATCCCGAACACCCCAATGGCAAACAAAATGGCACCTAGCACCAAAAAATGAGACAGTGTCAGTTCCATTACGCCTTCTCTTCGGGTTTGTCGTTAACAGGGGCTGCCGACTTCATGTCCACAATGCGCACGCGATCTTTGGCGCGCACGCGCACTGCCTCTGAGGGATTGCTGTAGCGAGCGTCCTTGCGGCGACGCAGCGTCAAAGAAATCGCAGCGATCATACCAACGAGCAGGATCACAGCACCGACTTCAACGGCATAAACGTATTCGGTGTACATCAATTCACCGAGTGTGCGTGTGTTGTTGTAATCATCAGCCATCTTCGCTGCAGGCCCGATATCACCCCACGACTGCATCAAAACGAACGACATTTCAACGACCATGATGCCGCCGATAATCAAACCAAGCGGCAAATAATGACGCATACCGGCACGCAACGCTTCCATCTTGACGTCAAGCATCATGACCACAAAGAGGAACAGCACCATGACTGCACCAACGTAGACCAGGACAAGCAGCAGTGACAAGAACTCAGCACCAAGTAGCATCCAGATCATGGAGGCATTGGCAAACGCCAGAATTAAGAACAGAACAGCCGTAATGGGGCTTTTAGCCGTCACGACCCGAAACGCTGCGACCACGAGGACGGTGGCCAGGATATAAAAAAGGACAGTAGTAAAGTTCATGTCAAGGCGTCAGTCCATTAACGATAAGGCGCGTCGGCAGCGCGGTCACGAGCAATCTCGGTTTCGTAACGATCACCAACAGCCAACAGCATGTCTTTGGTGAAATACAAGTCACCGCGCTTCTCACCGTGATATTCGTGAATATGGGTCTCAACAATCGAGTCCACCGGACAGCTCTCTTCACAAAACCCACAGAAGATGCACTTGGTCAGATCGATGTCATAGCGCGTGGTGCGACGCGTACCATCTTCGCGCAAAGCCGACTCAATGGTGATGGCTAACGCCGGGCATACCGCCTCACACAACTTGCAGGCAATACAACGCTCTTCGCCGTTCGGGTAGCGGCGCAATGCGTGCAAGCCCCTGAAACGTGGCGACATCGGCGTTTTCTCATAGGGATAACGCAGCGTGATCTTGCGCTTAAAAAAATACTTGCCAGTTAGCTTCATGCCCTTGAGTAACTCCAAGAGCATCAAACTGCCGAAAAAGTCCTTGATCGCTTCCATACTTGCCTCTCTTGCTGTTGGTTCGCGCTCAGTGGCAAACTCAGTGCCAAACTCAATCCCAGATATTGAACGGTGTCTGCATCCAGATCGCCACGATGACCAGCCAAACACCCGTCAGCGGAATAAATATCTTCCAGCCCAATCGCATGATCTGGTCATAGCGATAGCGCGGGAATGACGCCCTGAACCAAACAAATAGTGACACCACCAGGAATGTCTTAATGCCGAGCCACAACCAGCCAGGAATCCAATGCAAAATCGCGATGTCTACTGGTGGCGCCCAGCCGCCCAAGAACATGATGGCGGCCAAACATGACAACAGAATCATGTTGGCGTACTCACCCAAGAAAAACAGGGCAAAGGCCATGCCGGAGTATTCCACCATGTGGCCAGCCACAATCTCGGATTCACCTTCAACCACGTCAAACGGGTGGCGGTTGGTTTCGGCCACAGCCGAGACCACGTAAATCACAAACAGTGGCAACAGCGGAATCCAGTTCCATGACAAAAACGTCAGGCCCATGTCCGCAAAGAACCCTCGGTTCTGAACATTGACGATTTCAGACAGGTTCAGACTGCCGGACACCAACAAAACAGTCACCAACACGAAACCAATGGCCAACTCGTAAGAAATCATCTGCGCCGAGGCGCGCATGGCTGCTAAGAAAGCGTACTTGGAGTTAGATGCCCAACCGGCCACGATCACGCCATACACGCCGATCGAGGTGATTGCCATCACGTAAAGCAAGCCCGCGTTGACGTTGGCCAATACCACTTCGGGACCAAACGGAATCACAGCCCATGCGGCCAAGGCGGGCATGAGTGTGACAACCGGCGCCAATACAAACAAAACCTTATTTGCCTGGCTTGGCACAATCACTTCTTTGGTTAGCAGTTTGAGCACATCAGCAAATGGCTGCAACAAGCCGCGGAAACCGACACGGTTTGGACCGCGACGCACATGCATGAAACCAATCATCTTGCGTTCCCAGTACGTCAGGTACGCCACGCTGAGAATGATTGGCACCGCAATAACAATAATCTTGATCAACGTCCAAACCACGAGCCATGGTGTGGGGCCCAGGAGCTCAGCGCCAAACTGATCGATCGCGTTAACCCACTCCATTAGGTACGCTCCACTTGCATGGGTGAATCAACGGGGCCTAGAACAGCCGTCAGCTCAAAACCCACAGGCAAACGCACACAATCTGGCGCGACAGTTTTGTCCGACTTCAGCGACAGCACTGACTGCCCGCTGTCGGTGCGAACCGTGACTTGTGAAGCGTCTGTTAGACCGAGGCGCTCGACCGTATCGGGATGGATACGCGCACTTGGCACAGCACTGGCACTGGTTTGTTGCAAAGCTTCAGCGCGGCGCACAATGGCGTCCGAACGGTAAATGGCTACATCAGCAACGCGTTCAAGACCCTGGACTTGAAACCCTGACAATCCAACCGTACGACTCACCTCATTGCCAAGCTTGGAGGTGATACCACCAGCCAGCACCGCATCACGCACACCCTCTGACGACTCTTCGTCGAACTCGGGCAAATTAAGCAAGTTACCCAAAACACGCAACACTTTCCATGCCGGGCGGCTTTGCCCGCGCGGCGTGACCGTGGCTTTAAAACTCTGCGGTGTGCCTTGTGCGTTCACAAAAGTGCCAGACGTTTCTGTGTAGGGCCCAATCGGCAACATCACATCGGCCCAATCACTAGCAGCCGACTGAAAAGGCGTCAGTGCCACCGTAAATTTGGCTGCCTTTAACGTATCAACAGCGCGTTGACCAAGCGAGGTATCAAACTGCGGCTCGAGGTTAACGACCACATAAGCCTTCAATGCCTCTGAAAGCATCTGATGCACAGACTGACCGCCCGATGTTGGTGTTGCACCGGCTAAATAGGTGCCAACTGTATTGGCGCCAGCTGTCAAGAATCCAAGTTTGCCACCGGTCTGTTGGGCAATCCATTGGGCATTGGCTGCAAGTTGCGAGGCATTAACGGCATGCATCGCTGCATTGCCCACCAACACGGCGACGTTTTGTCCGCTAGCCAAACTCGCCGCAATCTTAACCGCGGCATCCGACGCGGTTACGCCGCTAAGTGCCGCAGGCACCTCCACACCTTTGGCAGCAGCCAAGGCCACTGCAACTTCAGCTAAGGCGCGATCCATTTCTGTTGGTGCCACCGTCATTCGCGCGTGCAGCGGTAACAACGGATCATCAGCGGCCAGGTCAATGCTGTTGACTTGCGTTCCGTGTTTGGCAGCCTGACGCAAACGCTGCGTCATCAGTGGGTGATCGGCGCGCATGAACGAACCGACAACCAACACACGATCCAATTCACCGAGGCTGGCAATTGGCATGCCGAGATATGGCACACTATTCATTGCCTCATCCCAATCGGGGTCTGTTAAACGGGCACGGGCATCAACGTGAGGGCTACCAACGCCGTGTGCGACACGAGACAAGAGGGATAACTCTTCAAGCGTGCACTGCTCCGAACCCACAAAACCAATTTGTGAGGCGCCAAACTCATCACGGACCTGAGACAAACCCTTGGCGACCACTTGTAGCGCGTCTGACCAAGTTGCCTCTTGCCATTGCCCATCATCGCCTTTGATCATGGGAACAGTCAGACGGTCCTCATGCAGTCCTTCATAAGCGAAACGATCGCGGTCACTGATCCAGCATTCGTTAATTTCTTCGTTTTCAAAGGGCACGATGCGCATGACTTCATCACGCTTTACCTGCACAACCAGATTCGCACCGAGACTGTCGTGTGGTGAGATGGCTTTACGTCGGGCCAACTCCCACGTACGGGCTGAGTAACGAAATGGTTTGGAGGTCAACGCGCCAACCGGACATATATCGATCATGTTGCCCGAGAGTTCAGACTCGATCGAGCGACCAACAAAGGTGGTGATTTCTGAATGCTCACCACGATTGAGCATGCCAAGTTCCATAACGCCGGCGATTTCCTGACCGAAACGTACACAACGCGTGCAGTGAATACAACGCGACATTTCTTCGGCTGAGACCAGCGGACCAAGGTCTTTGTGAAATACAACGCGCTTTTCTTCTTCGTAGCGCGATTCAGAGCCACCATAGCCAACCGCCAAATCCTGCAACTGACATTCACCACCTTGGTCGCAAATGGGACAGTCAAGCGGGTGATTGATCAACAAAAATTCCATGACTGCCTTTTGAGCAGCAACGGCTTTTTCTGAGCACGTGTGCACAATCATGCCGTTGGTGGCCGGTGTGGCGCAAGCGGGCAAAGCCTTGGGCGCTTTTTCGACCTCAACGAGGCACATACGACAGTTGGCCGCAATCGACAGCTTCTTGTGATAACAAAAGTGCGGCACGTAGACACCAAGCTTGTGAGCTGCATGCATCACCATGCTGCCCTCTGGTACTTCTACGTTCTTGCCGTCAATGGTTAATTCAACCATGGTCCGTCCAAATCAAAGGTAAGGTGCCACAACACATCGCTTGTTCTCGATGTGATAGGCGAATTCGTCTCGGTAATGCTTTAAGAAACCGCGCACAGGCATGGCCGCCGCATCACCGAGCGCACAAATGGTGCGACCCATGATGTTGCCTGCAACCGAATCAAGCTTGTCCAGATCCTCTGGGCGGCCCTGACCGTGTTCGATGCGGTGCACCATGCGGTAGAGCCAACCTGTGCCTTCCCGGCACGGGGTGCACTGCCCACAGCTTTCTTCGTAATAAAAGTACGACAGGCGAAGCAGCGACTTCACCATGCAACGTGTTTCATCCATCACGATGACAGCGCCCGAACCGAGCATTGACCCCGCCTTGGCGATCGCATCATAGTCCATGGTGGTGTCCATCATGATCTCGCCCGGAATCACCGGCGCACTCGAACCACCGGGAATCACCGCTTTAAGCTGATGACCGTTACGCACACCACCGGCGAGCTCGAGCAGTTTAGAGAAAGGCGTACCCAATGGCACTTCATAGTTGCCTGGGCGCTCGACGTCACCCGATACAGAGAACAATTTCGTGCCGCCGTTGTTCGGGATGCCAACTTCGAGATACGCCTGACCGCTGTTCCTAAAAATCCAGGGCACTGCAGCAAACGTCTCTGTGTTGTTAATCGTAGTGGGCTTGCCATACAACCCGAAGCTTGCCGGAAACGGTGGCTTAAACCGTGGCTGTCCCTTCTTGCCCTCGAGAGACTCGAGCAATGCAGTTTCTTCGCCGCAAATGTAGGCACCGTAGCCGTGAAAGGCATGCAACTCAAAATCAAACCCTGAACCCAGGATGTTGTTACCCAGAAAACCCGCGGCACGCGCTTCTTCCAACGCCTCTTCAAAGCGCTCATAGACTTCGAAGATTTCGCCGTGAATGTAGTTGTAGCCTACTGTGACGCCCATGGCGTAGGCAGCAATGGCCATGCCTTCGATGACGATATGCGGGTTCAAACGCATGATGTCACGGTCTTTAAATGTGCCCGGCTCGCCCTCATCGGAATTACAGACCAGGTATTTCTGACCAGGGAAAGTGCGTGGCATAAAGCTCCACTTCAAACCCGTGGGGAAACCTGCCCCACCGCGGCCGCGCAACCCAGATGTCTTAACCTCGGCGATCACGTCCTCGGGTTTCATCGAGAGCACTTTCTTCAACGCCTCGTAGCCACCGCGTTGCACGTAATCAGCCAGGCGCCAGTTTTGACCGTCCAGACCTTCCATGATCTGCGGCGACAAGTGACGCCCATGCAGCCCCATGGAGCCGGGCATATCTTGCCCTGGCGCGGGATCAAGCCCGTGTGAATACTGCTCTAGTACAGCTGAGATACTCACGTTCATGCCTCCTTGACAGTCGACAGCTCGTCGATCATTGCGTCAATCTTCTCGGGCGTCATGCGCACGCACATATGCTTGTTGTTAACCAACAGCACCGGCGAGTCACCACATGCACCCATGCACTCACCTTCAATCACGGTGAATTGACCATCGGCCGTGGTTTGGCCAAGATCCACACCAAGTTTTTGCTTGATGTAATCGATCGTTTTTTCCCCGTCACGTAACGCACAGGGCAAGTTGGTACATACCGTGATCTTGAAGCGACCCACGGGCTTGACGTCAAACATGTTGTAGAACGTCGCAATTTCTTGCACCAGAATGGGTGGCTGCTCCAAGTAGGTCGCCACGTCCTCAATCACCTCGGGTGAAACCCAACCCTTCTCGTCTTGCGCAATGGCCAACGCCGCCATGATGGCGGAACGCTTTTGATCGTCGGGATACTTGGTTAACTCCCGATCAATCTTTTTGTAGGCCTGTTCTGAAAGCAACATGTTCAATCTATCCGTTTCTTGGCAATCTCAATGATCCACTTCAATAATCAGATCAACGATCGATTTCACCAAACACAATGTCCTGGGTTCCAATAATGGTCACAGCATCTGCCAACATATGACCCTTTGTCATTTCATCCAATGACTGCAAATGCGCAAATCCTGGTGCCCGAATCTTTAAGCGGTACGGTTTGTTGGCACCGTCTGACACGAGGTAAATGCCAAACTCCCCTTTCGGGTGCTCAATGGCGCTGTAAACCTCGCCTTCGGGCACATGGAAACCTTCAGTAAAGAGCTTGAAGTGATGAATCAGCTCTTCCATGTTGGTCTTCATGTCAGTGCGATGGGGCGGTGTCACTTTATGGTTATCAACCATTACTGGACCGGGATTGTTGCGCAACCATTGCACACACTGCGCAATGATGCGGTTGCTCTCACGCATCTCAGCCACACGCACCAAATAACGGTCATAGGAATCACCGTTGACACCCACCGGAATGTCAAATGCCATACGGTCGTAGACTTCGTAGGGCTGCATCTTGCGCAGATCCCATTCAACGCCGGAACCACGCAGCATCGGGCCAGTAAAACCCAATGCCTTGGCGCGTTCGGGGTCGACCACACCGATGCCGACCAAGCGTTGTTTCCAGATTCGGTTGTCGGTCAACAGCGTTTCATACTCGTCAATGCAAGTTGGGAAACGATTCGTGAAATCCTCAATGAAATCCAGCAAGGAACCTGAACGTGCTTCGTTCATGAACTTGATGTCTTTCTCTGAGCGGAACTTCGCCTCACCTTTGAACTGCGGCATGGTGTCAGGTAAATCCCGGTATACACCGCCCGGGCGATAGTAGGCAGCGTGCATACGCGCCCCAGACACCGCCTCGTAGCAATCCATCAAATCTTCGCGCTCACGGAAGGCATACAAAAACACAGCCATGGCACCCACGTCCAGCGCATGCGAGCCAAGCGACATGAGGTGATTCAGCACTCGGGTGATTTCATCAAACATCACACGGATGTACTGTGCGCGCAGCGGTGGTGTGACGCCCATGAGTTTTTCAATGGCCATCACATACGCGTGTTCATTGCACATCATCGACACGTAATCGAGTCTGTCCATGTAGGGCAACGCCTGGATGAACGTTCGATTCTCAGCGAGCTTTTCTGTTGCGCGGTGTAACAGACCGATGTGTGGGTCAGCGCGCTGGATCACTTCACCGTCAAGCTCAAGCACGAGTCGTAACACGCCATGGGCTGCGGGGTGCTGCGGTCCGAAGTTCAGTGTGTAGTTTTTGATTTCAGCCATGATCAGCGCCCCACTCCATAGCCATCCTCGCGTATTACGCGCGGCACAATTTCTCTTGGTTCGATTGTCACAGGCTGATAGATCACACGGCCCTGCTCGGGGTCGTAACGCATCTCTACATTGCCGTAAATCGGGAAGTCTTTTCTGAAGGGGTGCCCGATGAAGCCGTAGTCCGTCAGGATGCGGCGCAAATCAGGGTGTCCTTCGAACACAACGCCGAACAAGTCAAACGCTTCGCGCTCGTACCAGTTGGCCGCAGGCCAAACATCAACAAGCGAACTCAACACTGGAAACTCATTATCGGTCGGCCATGTCCGAATACGTAGACGCCAGTTGTGTGTCACCGACATCAACTGCGCCACAATCGCGTAGCGTGCCGGAAACGTGGGTGTGGCAGCCTCAGGCTGGCCTTCTTTACCCTGACCATAGGTCAGATAGTCCATCCCACACAGATCGATACAGGATTCAAACTTCAAGCTCGGCTCATCGCGCAAACGTTCAGCCACGGCTACCCACTGATCGGGTGCCACTGTTAACGTGAGCTCATCAAACGCCATCACCACGTCCGCTTCTTGGCCTAGGCAGTCAAGCAGATTTTGTTGCAAGGTGGAAAGTCTGGACATGTGTAAAGTCGCCTTCGTTTAATCAGTACCGCATAACATCACAAACATCACTGGCAATCGCTAATTGGCAATCAATAATCGGCAATCAGCGCGCAATGGTGTTGGTCAATCGGATTTTGTTTTGCATTTGAAGCAAGCCGTACACCAGCGCTTCAGCCGTGGGCGGACAACCGGGAACATATACATCGACTGGCACAATCCGGTCACAGCCGCGGACAACAGAGTATGAGTAGTGGTAATAACCACCACCGTTGGCACAAGACCCCATGGAAAGCACCCAGCGCGGCTCAGGCATCTGGTCGTAGACCTTGCGAAGCGGTGGCGCCATCTTATTGCACAAGGTCCCCGCCACAATCATCAGGTCAGACTGACGAGGGCTTGGACGAAACACAATACCGAATTGATCCAGGTCGTAACGCGCCGCACCTGCATGCATCATTTCCACAGCACAGCAGGCCAAGCCAAACGTCATGGGCCACATTGAGCCTGTTTTAGCCCAGTTAATGACCTTATCAGCGCTAGTCGTTATAAAGCCTTCTTTGAGAATGCCATCGATTGCCATAGTCCCACCAATTGTCAGCTTGCAGCCACAGGGCTTTGCAAAGGCTCGCCACCGGGAACGTTACTCCCAGTCAAGCGCACCTTTTTTCCATTCATAAATAAACCCAACTGTCAGGATGACTAAAAAAATCATCGCTGTCGTGAATCCCACCATTCCCACAGTGCCATTGGCGATAGCCCAAGGAAAAAGGAACGCAATTTCGAGGTCAAAAAGGATGAATAAGATCGCTACCAAGTAGTAGCGAACGTCAAATTTCATGCGGGAGTCACCAAATGCCTCAAAACCGCATTCGTAGGGAGAAAGTTTTTCTGCGTCAGGACGACTCGGGCCGATGAGTGAGCCCGCGGTGATCAGCGCAAAACCGATCAACGTGCCGACGATGATGAATAGCAAGACGGGAAAGTATTGTTCGACGTTCATCGGCTAACTCGGCATTAGTAGAAACCACGAGATTGTATCACTGAGCGTTAGAACAAGTGACGCACGCCGGCGCCCACAACGCTACTTTTTGCGCTACTTAACATCTGAAAGTTATGACCATATGACCCCCAGAAATAAAAGTTCGTGCGCTTTGACAAACCGTAGGTATACGCCGCACCAAAGATGCTCTGTGTGGCTAAGTTTGAATCCGACGCCAACCGCCCCTTAGGCTGCTGCGTCTGCCAAGAAAACATAAACTGCGTCCCCGGGCCAGACATAGGAATGGTAAAACCGATCATGGTTGACTGGGTATCAAACCCGGACTGAAACAATACGTTTGCGCCACCAGTCTCAATGGCTAGGCCGGAACCAGTTAAGCCATTGCCTGGCCCATTACCGCTAATGGCACCATCGTAGGTGCGACCGAATGCTGCTGCTACCTTAACGACCTTAAAGTCATACGTCGCACCTAGAATCCACGCTGTCGGTGCGGCACCATCGGTATTAGCTACACTGCCACCGCCTGAAGGAGCCGGAATCCGACCAGCAGCGAAGATCCGGTCGTATGAGGCCGCCAACCCAACGGGTCCCTGATCAAACTGAATGGCAGCCGTCAGCGCACGCATATTGGCACTCGACTCAAAATAATCTGACTTTGGCGCAAGCACCGGTGTTCCGTCAGAGGCATACAAACCCGAGTTACCGGTATTGAACGAATACCCAACACCCGCCTGAAGACCCGCCCAAGCCGGTGTTTGATACTGAATCAAACTGTCATAACGGACTGTGTTCACCGAGCCAAATGATGCGCCCATGTTGGCCTGGCCATAACTCAGATATAACGGATCGATCGCCGCGAAGTAATTCGTCGATATGTTTGTTTGACGACCTGCGATCAAATCGCCATAGTTTGCTTGGGACAAGCCTAGCACCGCGCGACGACCGAACGCTCGGCCACCCTGCCCATCCTCACCGGTCAACGAGCTGATTCCACCCTCGAGTACAAATGAGGCTTTCCACCCGTTACCCAATGCGTCACTGCCACGCAACCCCCAACGAGAACCACTTTGCACCCCTGTATCCATCCCGACACGGGTCTTCGACAAAGAGGACTGCCCATCGACTGCATCACGGGACACATGCACGTAGCTAAGACCCGTATCGACGACACCATAAAGTTCAATGTTGGGATTCTGCGCCAAAACGCTACCTACCGGCACGACGCTTGAAATGGCCAACAGACTTTTAAATACCAGTCGCATACTAATCTCTCACAGATGGATAAGGTTTTGAGGGGAAGAATAGGCCACCAAACCATTGAAGTCTGACCATAGCAGTGAATGCTGAAATGTTCAAACTGGGCCTGTAACGTTCAAACCGGACCTATCCCAAAAGGGCTTGAATACGAGGCACACTGTTGCCAAATGACGTCTATATCGCTTTCTCGCAAAACAACCGCCCACAAAAAAGCCCCCGAAGGGGCTCTTTCGTTTTCTAAGACAATCGGCTAAGCCGACCGAAATTAGAACAGGTGACGCAGACCAACACCAACCATGTTCGACGTTGCGCCTTTAACGTTAGCAACGTTGTTCTGGTATGAGTAGTATGCATAGAGGTTTGTACGCTTCGAGAAGCCGTACGTGTAGCCCAAAGATGCAGTCGTCATTGTGTCTTCATTTAAACCAGTACCGTCAGACAACGCGATGCGATCTATGCCACTAGCTGAGCGCTGCTGAACGCTGCCAAAGACTTTGCCCGCTGCGCCAACCGGAGCTGACAAACCGACCATCCATGACTGTGTGCGAAGACCCTTACGGAATACAGCGCCACTTTCTACGTTTGTAGGTCCATCATCACTCAAGATATTAGCGTCGAGATCGCCAGCACCTAGGATACCGTCAATGTTTTGACCGTATGAAGCGTGGACTTTAGCCACTTTGAAGTCAAATGTACCACCAACCGTCCATGACTTGATGTTGGTGTCAGCGTCTGACCCAGCAGGAACCAAGTCGTTTGAATACATATAGTCAAAGATACCAGCGACCAAGATGGGACCGTTGGCATAACGCAAACCACCCGAAGCAACGCGATCTTTGTTGTTGGTCTCAAAACCAGCAGTGCCAGTGTTCGAGCTCACGCCAGGATTGAACGAATAACCGATCAAGCCCTTGAAGCCTGACATGTTAGGTGTTGAGTACTGGATCATGTTGGAGTAACGCACAAAGGTGTTGCCTTGTGAACTGGTCAACGATGACGTGCCGAACGATGCGCCGAAAGGATCAACGCCTGAGAAGGCAACCGTACCCGGTGACATTGCGCGACCGAACTGGAAACCACCCCATGAGTCGCTGTCCAAAGCCAACGTTGACTGACGCGTGAAGCCGGAATTGCCGCCACCGTTAGTCACGTTCACAGAGCTCTCATAAACGAAGCTTGCTTTCAAACCGTTACCGAGATCCTCAACACCTTTCAAACCCCAGCGCGAACCGCTTTGCTGGCCTGATTCCATTTCGACGCGAGAAATTGAAGACTCGCCACCTTCGAAAGTTTTGTTGTTAGGGGCAGAAAGTGACTGATACTTCATACCAACAGAAACCACACCGTACAGTGTGACTGAATTTTGTGCCGAAGCGGCGCCGGCAAAGCCGGTCAGCAGGGCGGCAGCGAGCAGAGTCTTTTTCATTTAAGAATCTCCAATGATTTTGAGTGACAAGAGCAACA
>Ga0209953_1000604_pt1 | contig 12515 bp, 9 predicted proteins | sample SalPonred_H2O_MG_FD_185713 | JGI IMG/M metagenome (GOLD analysis project Ga0209953, IMG submission 185713) | Salt pond water microbial communities from South San Francisco under conditions of wetland restoration - Salt Pond MetaG... | ecosystem: Environmental > Aquatic > Non-marine Saline and... | reverse complement strand
TCGCCTGGCCGCGCGAGATCGCCGAGGTTAAACATCATCGGGTGAACGCTGCTTCACCCAACGCACCGATCGTGTTGATGACCGGTGATGAGCCACGCAAGAACACCTTCGGTGGCCTTGCCGGTATCGCCGCGGCAACGGTCGGTGAAGAGCAGCGCAACGTTGTTGTCGTGGGGATGGCCGGTCAGGATGATCGAGTCCACCACTGGTCCATCGCGGCTGCGATGCGGCCCGGTGAAGCACGAACGCTCGGCCGAGTCAGCGATGCCGAGTTGACAGACGTTCTGACTTCGGCGTCTCTTGTGGTGGTGCCGAGCTTCGATGAAGGTCTATCCCTACCGGTGATCGAAGCGGCCTATGCGGGGGTGCCGGTCGCGGCGAGCGACATACCTGCGCACCGCGAACTCATCGGAAGTGGTGCCTTCTTATTCGATCCTCGTGATCCCGCCAGCATTTCCCGCGCGGTGATCAAGGCTCGGGGTTCTCGCCGTCTCGCTGATCAGCAGCGTGGAAATCTCGCCTCCCACCGCCATCAGGTCCTCGAGAAGGACATCGCAGCGAGGATCGATCAGTACCTTCCAGCAAGGTCGAGGGCAGGTTCCACGTCACCCCACCCATCACGGCAACGAACGCGCGCCGGTGAGCGCCTGAAGGTTGCTGTGGCCACTCCATGGGAGCCGCAGCGTTCGGGAGTGGCCGACTACTCCACGACCGTGTTCACCGAACTGGCCAACCACGTGGACCTCACGGTCTTCACCACATCCGACGCTCGAGTGGAAACACCAAAGGGCATCGAACAGCGCGATCTGGAGGGATTGCTCGCCGATCCGCAGGCTGCGCAGGACTTCTTCGATGCGATCGTGGTGGTGGTAGGCAACAGCCACTTCCATCTGCCATTCGTGCAACTACTCGCGCACCTCGATGCGATCGTGATTGCGCACGACACCCGCATGGTCGAGTTCTACATGGCCCTGCGCGGAAAAGGTGGCGTGCAAAGGCTCATGCTCACGCAGGCCGGTTCACCCCAACCCGCGGCTCTCACTCCAGCCCTAGATGATCAGATCCAAGATATGCGCCTTCTGCAAAACGCCGGTCTGTGGGAGGTGGCCAATAGATCCGAGGTGTTGGTGCTGCACTCACCGAGCGCGGCGCCCCTCATCAGCGAGCAAACCGGCCGTCCGGCCCAGGTGTTGCCCTTTGCCAACTACCGCGCTCCGGAGTACCCGACCATTACCGATGCCATGCGCCAAGACGCGCGCAAACGACTCGGGCTCGATCGGTACCCGGAAGGCACGATCCACCTCGCCAGCTTCGGATATATCGATGTCCGCACCAAGATGACCGATGTAGTTGTCGAAACAGCGGCCTGGCTGCAGCAATGGGGGTATCGAGTTGCCATGCACCTCGTGGGCTCGGCCTCACCGGAAATCCGGGCCGAGATCGAGCACCACGCGGCCTCTTCGAGAATCGACAATCTGACCATCACCGGCTACCAAACCGAGGAGCAGTACCGCGATTGGTTGCTGGCCGCGGATCTCGGTGTGCAATTGCGGATCAGCCCGATGCTCGGGGTTAGCGGTCCCTTGAGCGATATGGCCGCATACGGGACACCAGCCGTTGCCTCGAGCGGTCTGTGCCTTGATGTCGATACTCCGAATTTCATCTACCGGCTGCCGGATGTGGTGAGCCCGGTCATCGTCGCCGAGGCAATCGAAGCGGCACTTGCCGCCCCGATGTCCGCCAGCGAGCGCGAGCGAAGTCGCCTTGCCTACCTCGAAGCCAAGGCACCATCGGTCTACGCGGAGCGGCTATTGGCCCTGATCGAGGACGCGTCGACCACGAGTTCGAAAGCACCCTTCGCAACATGACTCACATCGGTATCGACATCGAGCAATTCATCCGCGATCCGTACGGGTCCGGCATTCAGCGGGTGCTGCAGCAACTCGCGGCCCAATGGCCGGTGGATCTAAGTCCGGCGGACTTCGTAGTGCCGATAGGTGATCGCTACGCGATTGTGACCACCGATCAGGCGGCTGACCTGCTCTCACTTAGCTTCACCTGCCGAGATGCCGGGCTGCTACGCGAACGTGTGGCCGATCGCCTCGATGAGCTCACTCGAAGCGCACCGATCGTCGACACCGGCCGGTTGCTGTCCTTGTACAGCGCCTGGCTGCTGCCCGAGGTCTCCTACCTGCCATCTGTACTCGATCGATTCGAGTTGTTCCGCAAGGTGATGCCGGTATCGATGATCGGATACGACGCCCTGCCTATGACCGAGCCGGCCAACTATCGCTTCAAGCCCGGTGCGGTGTCTTCGGTGAGTGAGTATTTCCGGCTCCTTGCTTCAGCGGATTCAGTGATCTGCATCTCGGAGTACGCGCGCGATTCGATCCTGGATCGACTAAGACGTGATCGCTCGCTACCGATCAGCGTCGCTCACCCCGGTGGCGATCACATCGCCTTCACCGACGATCACAACCAACACGACGATCACGACAAGCGCAACGGCGCAGTGCGATTACTGCGTGTAGGGACGATGGAAGCACGCAAGTTCCCCGGAGAGATTCTCGATGCGTTCGAAGCAGCCGTGGCCGATGGCGCGAACCTGGAACTGGTCTTCATCGGTGCTCCTTCGGCAAGCGATCAGGGCATCAACACCCGAGTCGAGAAGGCAGCTGCAGCCGGCATCAGAGTCACCTGGATCACTGATGCCGACGATGCGCGAGTGGAGGAGGAGATGTCCCGTGCCGATATCTTCTTGTCGATCGGCACCGAAGGCTTCGGCATTCCGGTGCTCGAATCGATCGCCCGGGGAACGCCCGTTGCCTTCGCAGGTATCCAACCTGCGGCGGACATCATGGATGGCAAGGGAGCCCGCTCACTCGAAGGTCTCGAGCACGAGGAACTGACGAGATCCTTCCGGCAGCTCGCTGATCGCTCCGTGATCGAGGACGTTCGAGGGCAGATCCGCACCGAAGACATTCCGAAATGGCGGGACTTTGCTCGCGGCGTTTGCAGCGGAGTCCTCAGCACCTAGTGCTCCGATCGGGCCTCATGCGAGGCGGAATCATGCGTGCAGTGGTCTACCGTAAGGCTCGTGGATCCTCGTGATGTTCTTATCGCCATTCCAGCATGGAATGAGCAAGGATCCATTGCGGAAGTGATCGAAAAGGTCAAAGATCACCACCCCAAGAGTGGTGTGCTTGTGGTGAATGACGGGTCGACTGATTCCACCGAACGGCTTGCTGCCGAGGCCGGTGCCTATGTAGCGTCCCTGCCCTTCAACGTTGGGGTGGGTGGTGCGATGCGAACCGCTTTCCTGTTCGCCCAACGCGAGGGATACCAGGCGGTGGTCCAGGTCGACGCGGATGGTCAACACGATCCGGCGGACCTCGACAAGTTGATTGCCGGGTTGGACGAAGCAGACATCGTGGTCGGTACGAGGTTCCACCCAGACTCCACCTATTTCGTTGGCGGTCCGCGCCGTTGGGCAATGGTGCTGCTGTCCAAAGCTTTGAGTCGGATGAATCGAAGCCGGGTCTCGGATCCCACCTCAGGGTTTCGCTCTGCCGGGCCGAAGGCCATCGACCTCTTCTCTGTCCAGTATCCGGCTGAGTACCTCGGGGATACGGTCGGCTCGCTGTCCATCGCCATCCGCCAAGGCTTGGTTGTCCGTGAAGCTCCCGTGACCATGTACTACCGCGCGATCGGCCGACCGAGCAAGAACGCATTGTGGTCCGCGCTGTACCTGGGCCGGGCAACCCTGGCGCTTATCGCCACCGTGCTTCAGCGCAGCACCCCATCGAAGGGGGATAACACCTGATGACCCCCAACATTTTGGCTGCGATCACAGCCCTCATCACCTTTATCTTCGTGGGCGATCTCCTTCGCCGTGGTGTGCTCAAGGAGAAGTACGCGGTTCTGTGGCTGTTCTTCGCGGGCGCGGCCTTGTTTTTCGCCATCGTTCCCTCGGCGCTCGTGCAGGTCAGCGCACTGATCGGGGTTGCTGAGCCGGTAAACCTGCTGTTCTTCGTCACGATCGTGCTACTGGTCTTGGTGAGTGTGCAACTGAGCTACGAACTCAGCAGGCATGAGGCTCGCATCCGCCGCTTGGCCGAAGAGATCGCACTGCTGGAGGAAAGAACGCGTGACCTGCCCGCCCGCGAGGAAGACAGGTGAGTGTCCAGACGCCCGTATTGGTCATGGCGTTCAATCGCCCGGACCACCTTCGCGTCCTTCTCCAGCGGTTACGCGAAGTCCAACCCGCACGTGTGTACTTCGCGGTGGATGGAGCCCGTGCGGGTCGAGTAGACGAAGCCGATCAGGTGGCCCGGTGCCGTGCGTTGATCGAGGAAATCGACTGGATCGCCGATAAGCGCACGCTCTTCCAGGACAGCAATCTCGGCTGCGGCCAAGGAGTGAGCACGGCGATCAGCTGGTTCTTCGACCACGAGGAATCAGGAATCATCCTGGAGGACGACATCATCCCCGAGCCTTCATTCTTCCCCTATTGCGCGGAACTACTGGATCGCTACCGCTACGACCAACGGGTGTTCGCCATTTCCGGATGCAATTTCGTCCCGGCCGACCAGCAAAGCCACCCGAACCTGCCGTACCGGTTCTCGCAAATCCCACACATCTGGGGCTGGGCTACGTGGCAGGACCGGTGGGCTCACCACCGACTCGACATCAGCGATTGGCGAAAGCGTCTGCCGCCGCGCGCGCTATGGCGCCAAGGCGGACGCTCGCTGAGCGGTGCGTCCTATTGGGCGAGCACTTTCGAGTTGCTGGCCCGTGGCGAGGTCGACACCTGGGACGGCCAGCTCGTCCTGGCCAGCATGGCCCAGAACCAATGGACCGCCACGAGCAACGTGAATCTCATCCGCAATATCGGCTTCGACGAGATGGCCACCCACACCCGCGAGGACCGTGATGAGCTACCTGAACCCGAAGCGATCGAGGTGCCCCTGGAACAGGTGCCCGTGGAACTCGACAGCGCCGCAGATGCATGGACCAGGAGGCATCATTTCCGCGCTACCCCGGGCGGCATGATGGGCCAGGCTGGTCGATACCTCGCAGGACGCTTCGCAACCAAGAAGAAGGTGGGCAGCGCATGAGCATTGCGAAAGGTCGAGTGCTGGTAACCGGTGGCGCCGGTTTCATCGGCAGTCACCTATGTGAGCGGTTGCTCAAGGAGGGTTATGACGTCCTCGCGGTCGACAACTTCTACTCCTCCACCAAGGACAACATCGCCCACCTGCTGGACGATCCACGCTTCGAAGTGATCCGCCACGACATCACCTTCCCGCTCTACGTGGAAGTCGACGAGATCTACCACCTTGCATGCCCGGCTAGTCCGATCCACTACCAGCGTGACCCGGTGCAAACCACCAAGACGGCAGTCCATGGCTCGATCAACATGCTCGGGCTGGCCAAGCGCACCGGTGCCCGGATCCTGCTCACCTCCACCAGCGAGGTCTACGGAGATCCGCTGGTGCACCCGCAGTCCGAGGACTACTGGGGAAATGTGAACCCAATCGGGCCGCGCGCCTGCTACGACGAAGGCAAGCGGGCGGCCGAGACCTTGTTCTTCGACTACAACCGCCAGCACGATCTCGATATCAAGGTGGTTCGACTCTTCAACACCTATGGACCGCGCATGCATCCACGTGATGGCCGTGTCGTGTCGAACTTCATCGTCAGCGCTCTGACCGGCCAACCACTCACGGTGTACGGGGAAGGCGAGCAGACTAGGAGCTTTTGCTATGTCGATGATCTGATCGACGGGCTCGTGGCGATGATGCACTCCGGTTCGGGGATCACCGGGCCGATCAACCTCGGTAACCCGGGTGAGTTCACCATCGCCGAACTCGCGCAGAAGGTCATCGAGATGACCGGCACTGATGCGGGGATCGAGTACCGACCACTGCCTGCCGATGATCCGATCAGGCGCCAACCGGACATCACCCGGGCCCGGGAGCAACTCGGTTGGCAGCCCGCCATCGCGCTGGATGAAGGCCTAGAGCGCACCCTGGAGTACTTCCGCGGCATCGTCGATTCCCTGTAGAGGCGAACCATCGCATGAGCGGCGCAGTTCTCGTTGTGATCACCTGGGTGTTGCTGCTTGCCATCTGGACGATCACCGGCGCAGCCGCCACCAGCCCCCGCATCACCCCAAGCGCCGGTGGAATGCGAGCACGTATCCGCCGATCCCTGTGGTGGGGGCTTGCGATCTTCGTGCTCGCCGTTCTTGCCACCGGCTACTTCCTGCCGTTGGGTGGTGCAGCGGCGGCCATGGTCGTGATCGCCGTGCTCACGCCGCTGGCTGTGCTCGGAGCGCTCTCACTGTCTCGCAATCGCACCGGGCGAAGGCGCGCTGGTTCCACCCCCATCGCGCGCCGCTTACTGATCGGAGCGCTGGTCATCGCCACCGGCTACCTCGCATGGGCGGCCCTGGGACCGGTCACCAACTACGACACCGGCCTGTACCACCTCGGCGCGATCCGCTACGCCGCCGAGTATCCGACGATCTCCGGCTTGGCAAACCTGTACTTCCCTTTCGGCTACGGCAACGCCCAGTTCCCACTCGCCGCCTTCCTCGGCAACGGCCCGTGGGCCGGTGAGGGCTACCGCCTACTCAACGGATTGCTCTTCGCCGCCCTGGTGGCCGACCTCGGGCTGCGCGGACGCTCCCGGAGCCTGGGCACGTATGTCCTGCTGATCGGCGCCGTGGTGATCGCCGTCCCGATGGTGGCGCTCGACGATTACTGGATCACCAGCCCCACATCCGATTCCGCGGTGTTCATCCTGTCCACCCTGTCCATCGCCTACCTCGCCGATGGGCTCTCCCGCGCCCGCACGGCTCCTAGATCAGCCGGCGCGGATCTGCTCGTAGCGTTGCTGCTAGCGGTCCTCACGGTCACCCTGCGCCCGCTGATGGCCGTCTTCGCCCTCACCGCCCTCTTCCTGGTCCTCAGCGTGCAAATCCCGGCCCTGAAGCCACTGAGACGATCGATAGGGAGACCCTCGATCTTCCCGGCCGCCTGGGGCCTGTGGGGCGCCCTCACCGTTGGCCTAGCCGCGGTCCAGACCCTGCGGGACTACCGCCTGAGCGGCTGGCTGCAGTACCCCCTGTCGATCGGGCCTTTTCCGGTGCCGTGGCGGGCCCCTGACCCGATCTGGAACAGGACCCCCACCCTTGGAGCCGCCCGGGACCCCGAAGACCTGTGGGCCGCGGCCGAGGGCTGGCAATGGATCGGCCCCTGGGCAGCCCGCCTGCCGAGCCAGTGGGAGGCCTACCTGCTCGCCCTGCTGCTCCTAGCTGGCCTGGTCGGCTTCGCCCTCTCCTGGCGGCGCATCCCCAAACGGGTGCTGATCGCCACGATGATCCCGATCCTCGTGCTCGACGCGGTCTGGTTCCTGGCCTCCCCTCCGTCCTTCCGGTTCGCCTGGGGTCCGATCTTCGCCTTGGGCATCGTCCCGCTGGCGGCGGCGATGCAGCAGTGGGCTCGATCGAGCCCGCGCGGCACCACCATCACCACGGCCGCACTCACCTCGGGTGCCCTCGCGGTGCTTGCTGTCACCGCGGTGACGGCAGTCACGCGATCCGATCCGCAGACCCGCATTACCGCGATCGAGTGGCGAGTAGGCCCGATCGCCGTGCAACTCCCGGCCACACCGATCACCGACGCACCGGTTATCGAGCGAACGCTCGACAGTGGCCTGCGCGTGCTGGTTCCCACCGAGTCCGACCAATGCTGGGACAACTATCCGCTGTGCACGGCGCAACTCGAATCGACGGTGGGCCTGCGCGGGCCGAGCATCGCGGACGGCTTCACGCCTTAACGGGCGAAAGGTCCATGCCGCTTCGGGTAAGTCACGCCGGCGCGCAACACCTCGCGTGCCCCGCGCAGACGTTGCAGCCCCCGACCAGCCGAAAGCCCGAACTCCGGAACATCACCGGCAGCTACGGCCGCTTCCGATCCGAAAGATGACGCAGCAGAGAACACCAGCCCGTGCGATCGACCGAGAACCTGCCACTCCACCATTGCATCTAGGCCGGCGGCGATGGAATCACGCGCATGATCACTCGTCCCAGCACTCCACGGCCGCAAACCCATGTCGGTCAGTTGCTGCGTCCATTCGGCTACACCTGCAGCCGTATCGGACGCCACGAAGACCGACGCCACATTCGTCTGGGTATGCAACTGCTGAATTGCAGCCGTCACGTGTGCGGCAGTAGGAGCCTCACGCGAACGATCGGTCTTGCGGATATGCACACCGAGGAACGGTTCGTGACCCTCGATCACTTCCGAGACGCGATCGGTGATCGCTGGACGCCACGGCAGCCGCCGGTAGAACTCATGACGGTACCTGCGCTGCAGAGCGGCATCGGCCGCTCCGAAGATGCCACCAGCGATGATCACAACCGTCACCGGCCCCGCAGCAGATTCGACTTGCTCGATCAGTTCCGGCATGAAGGCTTGCTCTCCGCGATCGTGTCCGGCGAGCACCACCACCGAACGTTCGGGCAGGTACGTGAGGTACCGCGGTAGATCCTGATGAGAGGTACCGCACAAGTTCTCGACGTCCGCCGCCGATATCCACTGGTGCAGCGAACGCGATTCGAATAGATCGTCCACTCCGGCGGGTGCGATCGATTCGGGTTCCCAGCACACCGAGAGCGGGGCATCCCATTCGGCAGCGAGCGCCGCACTCGATGCCCACGCCTGCAACCGATTGACGTATCCGTTCCGCGGGATCACCACCACGCGTTCGACTGCCACGAGCAGTCATTGTGCCGCCCCTAGTATTCGAGGGTGCGCGTGGCGTTTGATGAGCAGATCTTCGCTATCCAGCGCTACGGCGGTATCTCGCGGATGTTCGCTCAGTTGGCGAGGCAGTTCGTGTTGGATCCGATCGAGGGTCTTCAGGTCTTGCCCTTCAACGCTCCGGTTGTCAATCGGTATTTGCTCGATCACGCCGAGATCAGCAGGCCCCTAGGCGCGCGTGAAGCCCGCAATGAGTGGACAGCACTGGCGCACTACCTAACCCGCCCGCAAACCCACCCACGCTGCGAGATCGTGCACAACACCTTCTACCTGCCGCACGGACTTGCGCCGGTGAAAGGCGCGAAGCGCATCGTGACCGTCCACGACATGATCCCCGAGCGGCTCCCACATACGCGCCGCCGCCTCGATCGACTCACTCTCAAACAACGGTATGTCCGGCAAGCCGATCACATCATCTGCGTATCCCAAGCCACCCGCGACGATCTGGAGGAAATCTACGGACCCTTGCAGGTTCCTGTGAGTGTGGTGCACCACGGAGTGGATCCCCGCTTCCGCCCGGGCGTACCGAAACTGGATGTGTTACCCGATCGCTATGTGCTGTTCGTGGGAAACCGCGGTCAATACAAGGACGCCCGGGTGCTGTTCGAGGCCTTTGCGGAGATCGCCCAGGAGTTCCCGGACATCGACCTGCTGTGTGTGGGAGGAGCGGGCCTGACGCCTCGCGAGATCCAATGGTTGACCGATCGGGGGATCCGCGATCGGGTCTCCCAGCGCTACCTATCGGATGACGGCATTGCATCCGCCTACGCGCACGCAGAGGTATTCGTCTTCCCTTCGCGATTCGAAGGTTTCGGGCTGCCCGCCCTCGAAGCGATGGCTAGCGGCACCCCGGTGGTTCTAGCGAACGCAACATCCTTGCCCGAGGTGGGGGCAGATGCAGCGGTGTACTTCCCCACGGGAGATGTGCCTGAACTCGCCGCCGCACTCACCCGAGTGCTCCAAGACCGTGCTTATCGCGATGAATTGATCGCCCGCGGGCGCGAGCGGGCTGCTGGCTTCACGTGGCATGCGGCAGCGGAGAAGACGGCGGATGCCTACCGGATTGCCCGTGAGTAGCGTGGATGCATCCATGACTAGCAGCGAGAAGCCGAAAGTCCGGGCCGAGCACCCCTCTCTGACGGATTACCTGCGCACCCGGCTCACTGACCAACAGCGCGAACGTGTGCTCATCGCATCCTTCAACCACTGGGAATTCGGCATGGCTGCCGTTGCCGAGACAGCGCTGACTCTCACCAGCATGGGATCAGAGGTGTTCCTCGCGCTGTGGTCGAGCAAGACCCCGCACCACGATGAAGGCTGGGTGGCCGATCGACGCGTATGTCGGCTCTTGGGCACCCGATCACCCGATGAAAACCTCGAACTAGGTCTGAAGAGGGCGGGCATCTCACCGACCGCCTTCGTGGCACCACCAATCAAGCGCTGGCGCCCGGCCGAAGACATCACCACCAAACGACCCCTCAACCGCTCGGCCATCCGCGCCTTGACCTATCGCGGCACCCCCGCCGGCAAGGGCATCCTCCAAGTGCACCCGGATCGCCAAACCCCCATCACCGACGAGTACCTATGGCCACGCCGCTGGGTAGACCGCTCGCTGCGCTCCTACGCCTGGACCTACGACCAAGCAGCGGCCGCCATCCGACAACATCGGATCACTGCGGTGATGGTGAACAACGGCAGGTTCCTGCACGATCGTGCCGTGGTTGAGGCCGCGAAGGCTGCGGGCATTCCGATCCTGGCCACCGACCTCGGGGGATTCGATACCGACTTCGATCTGACCGCTGAAGCCACCCACGATTGGGACGCCCTGCAGCAGCGAATGCTCGCTGCCTACGAATCATGGGATCCACGCGAGCGGCAAGAGCTCGGTGCTCGCTGGTTCGAAATGCGCGCTGCACATGCCGATCCCTGGAACACGCTCTTTGTTGAGGCGCAACGCAAAGGCACCGCCCTAGCCGATCGACCTGACGGAACGCTCGTGGTCTTCTTCAGTTCCTCCGGCGACGAGATGGTGGAACTGGACTTCGATTGGGGCGGCTACTTCGGGGGACAAGGGCAGGCGCTTCAGACACTTGCACACATCTGTCGCGAACTCCCGAACACCACGCTCGTGGTCAGATCCCATCCGCACAAGCGTGTGAAGCCCAAGCGAGATGTCGAGGAGTGGCTCGGGGACGTTGAACGCGCCCAACCGGACATCCACCTCGATCCGTTTTCGCCCGTCGACTCCTACACCCTCATGCGGCAGGCGGATGTTGTGGTGACCTACGGATCCACCACCGGTATCGAAGCGGCTTTTGCCGGCAAACCGGTGATCGTGATGGGGCCGAGCATCTATGACCAAATCGATGCGGTAACCCCAGTTCACAACGAAGATGAACTTCGTGCGGCTTTGACCTCACCTACGCCACCTGATGAGGACCGGGTAGCCGCGTTCGGGTTATTGATGATGCGCCGCGGCTTCCAGACTGAGCGAGTCCCGCGCACAGCCGACGGCGGTTACGCACTTGAAGGCGTCCGGTTCATGGAAGTCTCGCCTTTGGCACTCAAGGTCAACGATTTGTTGAATCGCACCCAACGCACATTTCTGCGCCGTGCATGAAGGGCGTTACCCGATGAGCAGTTGCCAGGTGGTGACGGCTTGATCGATCACATTCGAATACACGACCTCGGCCCCCCAGAGGGATATCGCCGGCGCCAACCACATCACCGATTCCACCAAGCGCAATTCACCTGGATTATCAGCGCGACGACGCAGGTATGCCACAGTCATGAGCAGCAACGCCGGAGCCATCACGATCACGAACACGCGAGGGCGATCGCCACTGAGCACCGTGGCCAGTGCTCCCACCGCCAAGGCGCCCACTAGGAGAAGTCGGGATGCGCGCTCTGGTGCGGCAAGCCAATACGCGACTACGAGTGCCCACGCGCCAGCGAACAAGGACCACAGGAGTATTGGAGCTGTGTTGGCGCCGACCTTCGTCCAATCGAGCAGGTACGCAGATAGCCACGAGGTCCGACCCGACAGGGCCGATCCGGTTGCGGCCATCACAACCAACAAAATCACCTTGCCTGCCACCACACCGACGAGCGCCCATAGCGGATTCATGGACCGGAGTCGTTCCGGCAAGTCCTGGCGAACGGCCCACCAGGTGAGCGTGAGTGCCGTAAGGCCAAGGACGCCGTGTTCGAAGTGCTGGAAGCCCAACACGACACCGCTCGCGATCAGCAGTTCACGCGATCGAGTGGTCCACGCGAAGAGCACGAGTAACCACGCAAGAACGGTGAACGGGTCATAGAACCCGAGCCACGTCGCCAACACACCGGTGATCGGAGCGAGTACCGCTAACCGAGCAGCTCGCCAACGTTGGACGCCATCCACCGATAGCCAGGCCCACCATGCCCAGCCGGCAAGACCGATGAGCATGAAGACTGCACCTACGCGCAGTGCCGACGTGGCATCAGAGGATCCGAAACCGCGAATAATGAGCAGTCCGATCGGACTATCTGCGTAGAACGCAGCGAATTCCCCGGGTAAACGTTCCGGCCAGACCCGTGCCGCATCGACGATCACACCCAGCGATGGTGTGACGGTTGGCCCCGCGCGGAAGATCGACCACAGCACGGCAAGGACAACACCGGCAACCCCAAGCACAACGCTTCCTC
>Ga0209953_1000603_pt1 | contig 12547 bp, 10 predicted proteins | sample SalPonred_H2O_MG_FD_185713 | JGI IMG/M metagenome (GOLD analysis project Ga0209953, IMG submission 185713) | Salt pond water microbial communities from South San Francisco under conditions of wetland restoration - Salt Pond MetaG... | ecosystem: Environmental > Aquatic > Non-marine Saline and... | reverse complement strand
CGCTTGCGGGGTGGGTTCGGCAAACAAGGACTCCAGTGATGCGCTCTGGGTCAAGGAGCGAGGCACCAGGCCGATCTCACCGGCTGCACCGTGGGCTCCGCGCCATGGCTTGCCGTCGATGACAACACCCATTCCCATACCGGTGCCCAACGACAAGAAGACCAAATCCGCGGATTCATGAAGCGTGTTCACGGCGCCATACCGATTGGCCCACTCCCCGACTGCTGCCAATGTCACGTCGTTGTCGAGCACGACCTGCCCCGGCCAGCGCTTCATGATCGCGCTCACAAAGTTCGTTCCATTGATGATGGGGAGATTGTCGGCATTCGAGATCGCATTGCCGGTGGATTCCACGGTTCCTGGAACACCGATGCATAGCGCCAAGATCGGCCGTACGTTCGTTGCAGTGGTACGCACGATCTGATCCACCATGAGGTCGATTTCATTAATCAACGATGCAGCGTTACTGGTCGGAGTCGGTCGGCGGATCTCACCCAGCAGTTCAGCTTCTGAGTTGCACACGGCAACACGGACGTTTGTTCCTCCGAGATCTACTCCCACAACCCAGCCCGCGTTGCGATCGATGCCCTGCAACACCCCAGGGCGACCGTGCGACCTTCGCGTGCCCCGTTCACAGACAAGACCCTGCCGTTGCAGGTCCTTCACCACATCACCCACGGCACCGCGTGAAGACTGAACGCGCCTAGCGATTTCGGCACTGCTCAAGGGTCCGTGCGCCAGCAGTTCACTGAGGACGCGACCTGTCAGGGAGGACTGCGTCTGGCCGACAGGAATGAGAGGCACTTTGTTCGCCACACAGACAAAGTACCTGGCCACGGCTAGACTGCCAATCGCACTCTTTCGTGGGGAGACATCGATGGCAGCATGGCAAGAAGGCTTGGTACCGCTTCAATGGCAGGCCGAGTTGGCCGATCCCCCATCGTTCGTGGCCAGTTTGCATAGTTTGGAATTGACCGGCATCCAGGTATCGGACGCCTGGTTAGACGACGATCAGACCCTCGACACCTTGCACAAGGGTCGCATCAGCCTCGCTGAGAAATACGTGGCCATTCCCTGCACCGTCTCCGGTCCAACATCCGTTGACCTTGCCGGCCACCGCGCCATGCTCGATCGCTGCGCTGCCTCGGGCGTAGACATGGTGGTCCTAGCAGTCGACGGTTCGGACGATCGCGACGTGTTCGGCGGTCGCCCGAGTGAGGCACCGGCCTTGACTCCCGAGGGAATGCAAGCCCTGGGTCAACTCATGGCAGGCCTCACCACGGAAATCAAGGAACGATCCATGCGCGCGAGTTTCCACCCGCATGCAGCGACATATATCGAGTCACCCGATGAAACGCGCGCATTGTTCGATGCTTGCGACAACGAGGGATTGGGTTTGTGTCTGGACACAGGTCACTGGATCGTCGGCGGCGGGGATCCCGTCTCGGCGATTCGTGAGTACGGCTCTCGAGTGACGCACATCCACCTCAAGGACGTGGATCCCACCGCTCTGCGGCGGCTCCGCGATCAACAGGTGTCGGGGATGGAGGAAGCAGTCGTCCGGGAGTTCCTCTTCACTACCGTCGGTGCTGGACTCTTGGACGTGGATGGCGTGCTGACTGCCCTCGCCCAGCAGGACTATTCGCAATGGATCATGCTGGAGCAGGATTCAACACCGCTACCGGCCTATGCTTCAACGTTGTTGTCTCGCGCAGTACTCAGTTTCGTCGAGTCACGCATCCGCTGAACTGCGTTGGGCCTTCACAATTTGCGCGAATAGATCCACGATCACTGTCGACCATCCAAAGCCGGGCGCGCCATGTCCTTCGCCGGTGAACGGGTTGTAGTACTCACGGAACCCGCTGAGCCGAATGGCCTCCAGCGTCTTGAGCGCCACGTGTTCGGCTAGATCTAGCCGCCCATGGCGCAGGAGACCTAGGGCCAGATACCAGTTGGAGTTGACCCAGGTCGGTCCTCTCCACACCAAGATGCCCCCCGATGTTGCCGGCGCGAATTCGGGATGATTGGCGGCCACGCTGGGGATCGGGAATGGAGTCCAGTACTCCTCCGGATCGAGAATGTGATCGATCAAGCGACTCGCTCGCTCCTGCGGCAAATCAGCGAGGAACAGCGGCATCAGGCACGTGAAAGTGTTGACCGGGACCTGAGTGCGGTTCGGCCCTTGGATGTCGTAGTACAAACCGTCTTCGCTATTCCAACACATTGACTCCAGGCCGTTCATAGCCGAAGAGCGGCGCTCTTCGTAGATTCCCGCGTTTGATTCCTCTCCCAGCATCTTCCATAGACGTGCTAGCAACTGCAGGTTCTCGATGTAGATGACATTCGTCATGACGTCGGCCACCACGAAATGTCCAAGCTCCATCATCACCTTGGGATCGCGATCGACCGCCTCGTATTTGTCAGCCAGTCGATACCAGGCGTTGGAGAAGTCCTCCAGATCCGGGCCCTCCACCTGCATCAACTCGTCAAATTTGGGGCTATGGTCCAAACCCGTTTCGTCGGGATGAAATACCCGCACCAGCCCGTCGCGAGGATCGACGCGGACGGAATCCAACCAGTCGTAGAAGCGGGATGCCTTCGGTAGTACCTCTGCCAGGAACTCTAGATCCGGATCCGCCTCGATGATGGCGCTCACCGCCTGCATGAGCAAGGGCGGCTGCATCTCGTCGGTCAATCGGTAGTTGCGAAAGGCCACGGCGTAGGTATCGACCTCAGCCTCAAACTTCTCGCGCTGCCAGAAAGTGATGTGAGAGATGAACCCATCATCGTGCTGGTTCACAAGGAGCGATCGGATTTCGCGCTTAGCCATCTCCGGATCGAGATGGCTCAGCGCTACAACATGGAAGCACGAGTCCCAGAACCACTGAAAGGGGTAGGTCACGTTAGATGGACAACTGAAGTCGTAGTCGTAGCCGCACCATTCCGCAGTCCCAGTCTGGCGATTGGTCATCAACGCCTTCATCGCTTCCGTGCGCAACCATTGGACGTCTTCGTCATTCACCATGAATGTTTCACCCTCCTAGATTTTCGACTCGGGTACTTTCCCGAACGATGAGCTCAACGGTCATGAGTTGATCGTGCTTAACTGGATTACCGATGAGTTGTTGGTGCATCGTTTCCATCGCCAGACAGCCCATCTCGTATTGATCCTGACGAATGGTCGTCAAAGACGGTGTTACAACCGAGGCAAGGGGAATGTCGTCGCAACCAACAAGACCTACATCCTCGGGGACTTCGATTCTCTCGCTGAGCAAACTGCGCAAAATGCCGATGGCGGTTAGATCGTTGTGGGCCGCGATGCCGAGTCGACCTCGCGGTGACGCACCTAGTTGTTTGCCCACCCGAAGTCCGGATTCCAGCGTTCCATCCCCGGGGATGAGCAACACTTCCCTGTTGCCCGCACCGCGCTTGAAGCCCTCGTATCGGGGTGCGACGGTCAGGCCTTCGTTGGGTCCGCCCACGTAGATGAGGGGGTCATATCCGGATTCGATCAGATGTTCCGCCGCGAGGTAGCCCATGGTTTCCTCCGGAGTCGAGATGACTGGGATTCCGGGTTCGATGTACTCGTGATTGGCAATGACAACCGGAATGTTCAGCGTTCGTAGCAAATCCAAATGCCGGCGAACGAGTTCACTCGAGGCGATAATCAATCCGTCGACGCGCTGATCTAACAGAAGATTGAAATACGCCAGCTCCCTGTCAAGGTCGTTCGATGCGTTACACAAAATCGTCGAACGTCCACTCTTGATCGCGGTGTCTTCGACCCCTCGGACAATTTCCGGATAGAACGGATTTTGGATATCCGTCACGATCAACCCAACAACCGAAGTGGACTTCAACCGAAGCGATCGGGCCACTCCGGACGGGCGATAGTCGGTGCTTTCGATGACCGCGAGAACTTTGGCCCTGGTGTCCTCGGCTACTCGGTCGGATCCAGCTAGGACCCTGCTCACCGTGGCGGTCGAGACCCCGGCACGCACGGCAACCTCGCTGATCGTGATAGCAGCCTTCGCGTCTCGACGAGCCCGCGCCGCCCGCTCAATCACCCCAGAATCATAGGGGTTCGCACCACGGAATGTAATCGATACCATAGGCTGCGTTCATGGCGATGTCGACTCGTTCGGGCCCTATCCGGCTCGGCCTTATCGGCCTAGGAACAGTGGCCCACCAAATCCACCTGCCACTCCTCACGCGCAGGAGCGATCTGTTCGACATCGTCGGCATCGTCGACGTGGACCCGGCTGCGCTCGAGCGCACGGGTAACCGCTGGAACGTGGAACACGGCGCCCACTTTCAGGATGTGGCGTCGATGGTCGACGCCACAGATATCGATGCCCTATTGGTGATGAATTCTGGTCAGCACTCCGACAGCGTCATCACAGGCCTGAACCATGGCTTGGCCGTGTTATGCGAGAAGCCACTGGCGTACAGCCAGGCGGAAGTGGATCGCGTGCGGGCCGCACTGGAGTCGGGTAGTGGCTCATTGCTGATCGGTTACATGAAGACGCACGATCCAGCCGTCCGCCAAGCCCAAGATTTCATTGGGCGGCGGCGCGCTCGAGCGATCGACGTCGAAGTGGTTCACCCGAGCGAGGCGCGTCAGTTGCTGACTGGTGAAATCGCTCACCAGACGAAGGCAATTCCCTCAGGACTGCCACACCCAGCAAACTCAGGAGTCGAAGAAGCTTTCGGATGTGAAGCCAGCCCATATCAAGACCTGTATTCCGGGATACTCCTGGGAAGTGTCATTCACGAGTTCTCGGTTCTTCGCGCCCTGGGCACTCCATTGTGCCTGGTTGACTACGCTCAATGGATTCGCGGTGACGGCCTTGATGCAACGGTGATCATCGTCGGGACGGGTCCTTCCGGGGAGAGCATCACTATTCGTTGGTACTACCTCGATAGCCATCCCACTTACCGAGAAACGGTGCACTGGATCGGCGACGACTGCGACGTCACCATTGAGTTTCCCACGCCATACGTTCTCCATGCACCAACCATTGCAACTATGCGTGAGGCAGCAGGAGCGGGTGCAAAGACAACCACCTTCACGAGCCACCGCAGTGCTTTTGAGGTCGAGTTGGAAGACTTCGCATCCGCCCTCGGGAAGGATCCGGGGTCGTCCGAGGCATGTGGTGATGCCCAAGCCGACGTGAACCTTGCTCAACAGGTTGTCCAGTTGATCGCAGCCAAAGAAGGCGTTCCCTTGATGGGGGAACTCGCCGCAAAGGTGGCCCGCTAGCGGACCTCGAGGAGCGCGAAAATCAAGCGGGTGTCGTCCATCAGCATGTACACACCGGAATCGGCCTCGAAACTCTGCATGTTCCCCGCCACGCCAATCGATGATCCATCGGGGCGCACCAAACGTAACCCCTCGGCATCGACAGCGATCACTCCTTCATCCGAACGAATCAAAACCGGATCGACAGGATTCGCATTCATCGCAACCCGGCCTTCGCGTATCGCGTCAAAGATATTGTCAGCAGTCAGGGCTTGGGGATCATCCTCGACAAGGACCCACGTGGTCGGCGCACCTGGCAAGCCATCGTTGCCGATTCGGTGGAAATCACTTCCACCAATTCCAACTGCCGAGACTGAAGAGCACCACTCAAGGGGTTCGGGCGAGCGTCGGTCCCAACTCGAATGCCACAGTTCGATCAGGTCGACGCCGGTGGGGATATCACGTCGCCATGAGCAATCCCCCGCTACCGGGTGATTGATCGCCATCAGACCGTTGCCGATCCTCGTCGTGGCCAGCCATTGATCGGTCGCCTCGCGAAAGTCCACCCAACGGTCTTCCATGAAGGAATTCGCATGACCTGTCCCAGTCGTGACCTCTTGGCCAGCAAGGAGGGAGATCCCGTGACGCGCCGCCGAGCTCGAGAGGTAGGCGTGATGGCTCACAGTGTTGTGGTCGGTAACTGCCAGGAATGCCAAGCCGCGTGTTGCTCCAAGATAAGCAAGCTCATCCAAGGACAAGCTGCCATCAGAGTGCTCGGAGTGAGAGTGGAAGTCGCCGGGCCACCAGCGAAAGCCTGCTGGCGCCGGCAGCCTGCGCGAATTCGGGCGAGCTATCGCTTCCGCAAGCGCGTGTCCGTCAACACGCAACACAGGCGTGAAATCAATAGTGACACTCACGTCGACACCCGCATCGGCAACCGCGTGCAAGCCCAGCATGGCTACCCACGTTCCAGCAGGTATCGAGCCGGCTAGATATCCCGGGGTTGCAAGATCGGGTCCGAACGCCACCTCTCGCCTGGCCGAGCCAGAGTAACCACGAAAGCCGAAGGGGTCGAAGAGTCCGAAGTCAATGACACTTACCTCATCCCCAACCCGATAGGAAACGGTAAGACCCGCGGTGCCTGAGGGTACGTCGAAAGGAACGTACTGATAGACGGATTCCGCCTTATCCTCTGGCGTGAAGCGCCGCGTGAAGTTGATCATCAAACAAACTAGTGAACGGGTCGAAGCCCATGCAGCAGGGCTGCGCCAGACTCTGAGTCGAAGATCATGACTCGCTCCGGTTCGGCAACGAAACTGATCGTTTCGTGCAAGGACGGCTCCTGGCCATCAAGCACCAGTCCGCGAACAACAGCACCGTCAACATCGATCGAGACCATGTGGTGAGTTCCCAGATTCTCCAACAGGCGTACGCGACCGGTCATCCCCGCATGATGGTCGTGCAATGGCTGTGGGTGTACGTACTCCGGGCGCACTCCCACGATCAATCCCGAGGCCTTCTCTAACCGAGCAATGTCCTCAGGCGCGATCTCGATCTCTGCTCCACCGAAGTGGAGCCGATTGCCTTCGACCTTGGCGGGCAACGTATTAACCGGTGTCATGCCAATGAACTCAGCCACGAACAAATTCGCAGGTGAATGGAAGAACTCTCGTGGTGACCCGATCTGCATGATGTTTCCTGCATTGAGCACCGCCATCCGGTCGGAAAGAGCAAGCGCCTCGCTTTGGTCGTGGGTCACGAATACCGTCGTCACCCCGATTTCCGATTGCAGTTCCTTCAAGAATCCACGAGCCTCTAGCCGCAAGCGAGCATCGAGATTGGATAACGGTTCATCGAGAAGGAATACGTCCGGGCGGCATGCCATGGCCCGAGCCAAAGCCGCCCGCTGCTGTTGACCGCCTGACAATTGACTTGGCCGCCGATCGAGAAGCTCTCCCAGTGACAGGCTTGTGGCTGCGCCTTCCGCGCGCTCGTTTCGCTCGACTTTCGGAGTTTTCTGCACCTTGAGCGGATAGGCGATGTTTTCCCGTACTGTCATGTGCGGGTAGAGCGCATAGTCCTGGAAGACCATGGCTACGTTTCGTTTGCCTGGCGGAAGCGCCGCGACAGGCCTTCCCGAAATCGAGATCTCACCGCTCGTAGGCGACTCGAGTCCAGCGATCGTCCTCAGCAATGTGGTCTTGCCGCATCCCGAGGGGCCGAGGAGTGAGAAGAACTCACCGTCGTGGATGGTGAGATCAAGGTCTTTCAACACCTGCACGTCAGGCGGAAAGATCTTCACAAGATCCGTGACCTCTACCGAACCCATGCTTTTCCTTCCTCGAAGGTGACCATCTGCATCATCCCTTGATCCCGCCATAGAACCGGAAGCCGTACCGGCGATTGACGAATAGATACGCCAAGAGAACTGGGATCGTGTAAACGATGGAGAACGCGGCAATGACACGAATCACCGCTTGCCCGCCCTCAGTGTAGAAGCTGTACATCACTACCGCAGCCGGAGACTTGGAGGGAGTTCGCAACAAAATGAAGGGAAGCAGGAAGTTGCTCCACACATTCACGAACGCCCACACTGCGATGACGGCTAATCCAGGTCGGATGACTGGCGCAACGACATCTCGAAGCATCTGAAAGGAATTGGCACCGAAGACTCGGGCCGATTCCTCGTAGCTGCGAGGGATAGTGTCAGTGAAATCCTTCAGTATGAAGATGCTCGCAGGCAACAAGCCACCCGCCAAGATGACGATGGTCCCGTGATAGGTGTCGATCAGTCCGAGTTGGAGGGCTATGAAGAACAACGGCACCATCGCTGCACTTCCGGTCACAATGGAGGAAAACAAGAGCAGTATGTACAAAGTGGTGTCGCGCCCCCGGAAACGCGCTCTGCTCAAGACATAAGCGGCAGGGGCTCCGGCCAACAACACGATGAGCACTGTGCCGCCGGAAAGAATGAATGAATTGACGATGGATGGCAGCGCAAAGGGGTTCTCGACCATCTCGCGGAAGTTGTCGAGCGTCCAGTCCGGGATGCCCACGGCAAGCGTAGGAGTGGAATCGAATGGAGCAGTAAACAACCACAGCATCGGTACAACAAAGAAGGTCACGAGCGCCACGATGAAGAAGACGAAAAACACTCGGGCCACAAAGGCCCGCACTGTGTGATTGTCCCGAAGCCGCGTACGAGTCTGAGTTGTCATGCTCATCGGGCTGCATTCCTTCTACTAGAGCGCAGATAGAACATCGCTATCACAAAGTTGATGGCCAAAGCGATTGCCGCAATGGCTGATCCGTAGCCAAGTTCGAGGAATCGAAGCGCTTCTTGGTAGATGAAGACTGGAACGGTCTCGGTTTTGCCTCCCGGACCACCCCCTGTGATCAAGAATGGTGTGAAGTCATTAAACGTCCACAAGGTGATGAGAAGAAGATTCGTGATCAAGTAACCCTTGATTGATGGGAGAACCACATCTCTGAGCTGTTGCCAGTTTGAGGCGCCCGCCAGCTTCGCTGTCTGCAGGTACGACGGCGGCAGGGATGCCAGCGCCGCGCTAGATAGCAGCATCGAAAAAGCTGTTCCTCGCCAGATGTTGAAGACGATGATGGAAAGCAGCGGGTAGCGCAATAACCATTCCGTGTCGATTCCAAGAATAGTGTTGAGGGTTCCTTCTTGACCATTCAGCAGCGCGATCCACAAGAAGGTGACCACCGAACTCGGAATGATCCAGGCTAAAATGACGAGCAGTTCGATGCTGCTTCGCACCCGTGGGGCCAGATTCCGGATGGACCAAGCGATTATGAAACCAAGCACTGCCTGACCGAAAACGGCAGATCCGAGAACGAACAAGATCGTGACCCAGATGGAATTGATGAAGGCTGGATCCGTCAATGCGTTTTCGAAGTTTTCCAGTCCTACGAATTGAGGCTCCTTAGCCTCAATCCCGGTCAAGCGGTAATTCGTCAGTCCGAGGACGAGAGTCCAGATCGCAGGGGCGATGAGGAATGCGATAACGATGATTCCTGCTGGCAATAGCCAGATAAGTGCACCCCGACGACTGACAACCACTCCCGCGGGTTCTTTGACCCGCGGGAGTGGTTGCGTCTCTTGCTGTGACTTAGTCAACAGATGCCGATCTATCGCCTAGTTGTTCGTGACTGCATCAGGCCCAGCTAGATCGGCGACCGCTTCGCCGAAAGACGCTGACGCATCATTCGCCGAACTGCCGTTGACAACCTCTTCAGAGGCCTCCTGCATCGCCACGGACACCTGCGGGTAAATCGCAAAGCCCGGACGGTATGCAGTGACGGGGAGAACCTCAGTGGCAACGAAGGACAGCATCGGATCCTCGGAAAGAATCTCCGCATTGACGTCGTTGCGTTGGGTGATTCGAGCCACATCACCAACCAGTGCCAAAGTGGATTCCTTGGAATTCATGCAGGCCAGCAATTCCCAGGCGGCACCTGGATTCCCAGAGTTCGGGTTGAGGACATAGCCGCCACCGCCCGACATGCTGACGAAGTCCTGACCATTCAAGCCAGCTCCGGCTTCTTTGGCTGGAATCTTGGCATAGCCAACCACGTCGTTGCGGTCCGCCATGGGGAAGTTGCCAACGGTCGGCTCGATGACTGCACGCCAGAAGTAGTCGCCTTCGCCCAGGATGCCGATCTTGCCCTCGGCGAACTCCTGGAAGCTGCGATCGCGTCCATCTTGGAGCAATTGCAGGTCAGGGTTGGACAGATCCTCGGTGAACAATGTCGAGTAGAAGCCCAAGACGTCGCGCGTAGCCTCGGTGTCGCCATTCCACGTGCTGTTGTCTTCGTCGTATACCCGAGCGCCGGCGCCGGCGAGCAGCGGCAAGTAGCCCTGCATAGTGGTCGCTTCACCCATTGCCACACCCGCGTTGATCTGAATCGGGGTGACATCGGGCAATGCCTGCTGCAACGTCCGACCAGCTTCGAGAACCTCTTCCCAACTCGTCGGCTGCCAATCAGCGGGTAGTCCGGCTTCCTCAAATAGCGCCTTGTTGTAGTACAAAACACGTCCATCGGTGCCTGACGGGACACCGTAGCGCTCACCCTTGTAACTCATATTGGCTTGCACAGCTGGATCGATCTGATCCCAGCCATCCCATGACGTTGCATCGGGAGCCAATTCGGCTAGCGGAGCCGTGTAACCCGCCTCCGCGAACTCACCCACCCAAATACCGTCAATGTTCATGAGATCAGGCCCGCCACCGCTGGAGACGTCCAGCGCCAACTGCGACTTGAAGTCCTCATCGTCGATGCCTCGACCATTGAAGACAATTTCTACGTTCGTGCCATTCGCGGCTAATTCCTCGGTGCACACGGGAATGATGTAGTCCTCAATCCACGCTGCAGTCTGCTCGTTCTTGCCACCGCGGACGGCGTTCGCGCCGATTTCCACCTGGATGGCATCTGGGGCGGCGGCTTCTTCATCTGCGGTCTCTTCGGCTTGAGTCTCCTCGGTTTGACCGCCCGAGTCGTCGCTGTCACTTGCGGAGTCGTCCCCATTTCCGCAGGCGCTGAGCACCATGGCGGCCGCAAGCGCTCCCGCGCCGAGTGCCACCCGTCCTCGTCTAATTCGCATAACTTTCCTTCCCCTCGAAGGCCTCAACCACCGGTAGTGGTATCGATTACATGCACGCTAGTCGGCGTTTATAGACAAAGATGAAAGTTAGGAAACTTGACGGGGAAGAAATGGTATCGATTTCATAACGCTCATGCGGAACATGACGTTTGAGGCGCTCACATGGTTCGAGTGACCTTCTCCAGGCCAGGCGGGGCATCCGGATCCAGCCCAAGGCTCGTCGAGAGCGCCAACGTGAGGCGTTGGAGCCAAATGGCAAAGCTCAATGAGAGCGCATGGGGCTCATCTTCTTGGATTGAGATGTGGGCGAAGCTTCCGGCTACGGTGCCATCCCCCACAGTAATTAGGCGATCCGTACGCGCCTGCAGTTTCTGAGCCGCTGCGAGTACCGTTGCTCGAAAGGGACCACCGGGTACAAGCACCAAAACGGGCGTCTGCGGTCCGATGACGGCTACCGGTCCATGTTCTAAGTCGGTAGTCGTGAATACCGGCACGGGGGTTGCACAGGTCTCCATAATCTTCAGCGCCCCTTCCCTAGCGATGGAATAGTCAGGTCCCCGTGTTGTCATGACTAGGCCCTTGTGCTGAGCAAGGGAATCCCGAATCACCCCGGCGACTTCTTCCGTTTCCGCTGCACGATCTTGAGCGCACATTCGCGTAATCGCGTCGCTGATGGAACTGCGCTGGACGTGTTCATCCCCCAACACATCGACGAGATCCAACAAGGCAAGACATTGGGCAAGGAATGACTTCGTCGCGGCCACTGCCTTCTCGGCTCCGGCAGCGAGATACGTGACGTAGTCACATTCACCCGCCAGTGGGGATGTAATGTCATTTACGATTCCTACAGTCGGCACGCCGCGTCTTCGATAGCCCTTTGCCACGGCCACGAGATCAGGACTCTGACCGGATTGGCTAATCCCGATAGCGAGAGAACCTGGTATCTGCGGCCATTGATCCAAAACGCTAGCCTGGGAAATGTCAGTCTTCAGGCTCCCCAACAACGCAAACGGTGCGAATAGATAGCGTCCATATGCCGCCGCGTTCTCACTTGTGCCGCGGGCGAAGGTGAGGAGAGCGGTTGGAGGCCGTTCTTGTAGATGGGCCCTCAGACTTCCATCCAGATAGCCCCCGGCCTCAGCCCAACGAAGAGCGATCCCGGTCTGTTCAGCAATCTCGGCCTGCATGAGATGACCTAGTGGTTGATCCACGAAGCCCCCAATTCATCTCTTGATCGGCCAGCGTGTCCTTGTCTGGACTCCGTAGTGGTGATGTGAACTAATCGCAAGTGACCGAAGTTTACAAAGCGAGTAGCGGGCAGGGTATTCAGGTCAACGGAAAGTGTTGACGTGCCAGGCACTCACGACCCCGGCATGTGCTGCGAGAGGGATTTTCGGGTAAATAATGATGCTGGCATGACTATGAGATCTGAATTAGGGAATCAGGCGTAAATGAGTACTGCGCGGGCGGTGAGTAATCACCACAGCGAGGGCTTGCCCCTCCTCGGCGCCTACGCCGCCAAGACGTGTGCCCGGCGGATCCACAACGATTTCGACGCCACGATCCCCAAGGTGGAGTGGGAACCGAGTGCCGAGATGCAGCGGATGTTCGACGAGGGCGTGGCATTCGAAGAGGGTGTCTTGGCCGAGTTGGCGAGTCTGCTCGGCCCGAGGTTGGTGAGC
>Ga0209953_1000601_pt1 | contig 12560 bp, 12 predicted proteins | sample SalPonred_H2O_MG_FD_185713 | JGI IMG/M metagenome (GOLD analysis project Ga0209953, IMG submission 185713) | Salt pond water microbial communities from South San Francisco under conditions of wetland restoration - Salt Pond MetaG... | ecosystem: Environmental > Aquatic > Non-marine Saline and... | reverse complement strand
CGTTGGTAATTTGGGTGGAATTCAAACAAACTTACGAAATGGAGCTGGCAACCATACTAACCGAGTTATGAATGATACTATTATATCACAAGCAAGTTCAAACTCAGCGGTATTTGGTGGAAATACAAGAATAAATTCTACAACAGCAACTTTGTTCTTGAATAAAACTAAGACTTCAATTGCGGATACATCTAGAGATAACACAGGTGCTTCTCTTAATATTTTTGGTATGGCTATAAATACAGATGGAGGACCTTTCGTATTCTCTTCAAGAGAACAAGGATTGTCATGGATAGGAGAAGGTTTAACTAATACTGATATAGATAATTTCGTAGATATAAACGAAACCTATCAAACTGCTTTAGGTAGATTTGTTTAACAAAAATAATATAAATTAAACCAAGTTTGTTATATAGTATAACGAACACAAAAAAGAGAGAATAATTATGAATTCAAACACCGTATTAGGCAAAATCATGACACTTCTTTCACTACAAAGTGAAGAAGAAGTTCAACTTGCTTTCGCTAAACTTGCAGACGGAACTCTTTTAGAATCACCAACCTTTGATGTGGGAGAGAGTGTGGAAGTAGTTTCAGAAGATGGAACGAAAAGCCCTGCTCCTGATGGAGAACACGAACTAGAACTTACCGGAGAAGAAGGTGAGGCGGTTCGTTTCAAAATCATTGTGGAAGGAGGTGTCATCACAGAACGTGAAAACGTTGAACTTGAAGATTCTAAAGAAGAGGAGATGGCTGCAGAAACAGTAGAAGTAGAACCACTTCCTAACACTACTGATGAAGATGAAGCTAATAAAGTAGCTGAATTTGAAAAAGAAGGTGAAGAGGAAATGGAAGATGAATTACCATCTGATGATGAAAAAGAAGTTACCATTAATCTTGAAGAAGTTTCTAAGAAAGTTGAAGAGATGGCTTATCGCATCGAAGAACTAGAAAAGAAACTAGAAGAAAAAATGGAAGAAAAAGAAGAAATGAAAGAAGAAGAGGAGATGGAAGAAGATATGGATGATAAGAAGTTAGATGGGGCACCTGTTGAGATGTCTCGTGTATCTAAGAACTTACCTAAACATATTTCTAAAAACTACCACAATTCAGTTCTTTCTAGAATGTATAGAAATTAAAAAATATTAAGGAAAAACAATGAGAAAATTACAAAATTTTACTACTGGTAATCCTTCAATCACCTCTACATATGCAGGTGAGGCAGCTGCAGATTATATCGCAGCCGCGTTGTTAAGTGCAAAAACACTTGATAATCAAGCGATTACTATTAAGCCAAACGTGAAGTTTAAAGACGTGATTCAGAAACTAGATGTATCTGGAATCGTTCAAGATGCTTCATGTGATTTCGCAACTTCAGGTTCAGTTGCTGTAACTGAAAGAATTTTAGAACCAAAAGAATTACAAGTGAACCTTTCACTATGTAAGCAAGAATTCGTTGATTCATGGGAAGCACTATCTTTAGGTTTCTCTGCTTTTGATGAAATCCCAAGAGACTTCACAGATTACCTAGTATCTTACGTAGGTGGTAAAGTTGCTGAATCAACTGAAACTTCAATCTGGCAAGGTTCTGCATCTGCTAATGGTGAGTTCGGTGGTTTTGAAACCGCATTCTCAGCATCTGTTGCTACAGGTGGTGCTACTGATGTTATCCCTGCTGGTGGAACAGCTACACCTCTTTCAGGTTCAGTTGATTCAACTAACGTAATTACTGTACTTACAGGAGTTGTGGATTCAATCCCATCTACTGTATATGGTAAAGAAGATTTAGTACTTTATGTTGGTACTAAAGTTCTTAAAGCATGGCAAACATCTCAATCAGGTGTAACTAACATCGGTTCATTCAACAACCAATTAAACGTTGGTGAGAAACCACTTAACTTCCAAGGTATTGAACTAGTTCATTGTCCTGGTATGAGTGATGATACGATTGTAGCTGCACAGAAATCTAACTTATTCTTCGGTACTGGTTTATTATCAGACCACAATGAAGTTCGTGTGTTAGATATGGCTGATTTAGATGGTTCACAAAACTTCCGTGTAATCATGAGATATACTGCTGGTACTCAATTCGGTATCGGACAAGACATCGTTTACTACGGAGCATACTAATTAAAATTTAACCATTTAAAACAGGAGGAAAAAAATGAGCTGTTTATTAAGTCAAGGTAGACAAGAAGTATGTAAGGAATCAATCGGTGGTATTCAAGGTGTTTATTTTATCAACTTTGAATCAGGTTCTTTTTCAAAAGATGCTGACGGACAGATTGATGACCTTTCAGGACTTACTGCGTATTACTATGAGCTCAAGGGAACTTCTGCTTATACTGAAACTGTAAACTCATCTCGTGAGAATGGAACTACTTTCTTTTCACAAGAAGTAACTCTTAACTTGAAAAAGTTGACTAATGAGATGACAACACAGTTAAAATTGTTAGCATACGGTAGACCACAAATCATCGTATGGACAAAGAATGGTGAAGCTTTATTAGTAGGTGAAGAACACGGAGCTGATTTAACAGCCGGAACTATTCAAACTGGTGCTGCACTTGGAGATTTATATGGTTATAATATTACCATGGTATCCGAGGAAAAACTACCTGCTGCATTCATTAGTGGTTCAACTACCTCTAATGCATTTGAAGGATTAGGAGAAAATGCACCAACAATCGTATATAGCTAAGTTACCTTTCATATATACTTACTTTTAGAAAACCCTACTCTTAATTGAGTGGGGTTTTTTATTTACTATAATCTATTCAGTATTTGTTATATTACTATAATCATTAGATAATTAGAGATAATGCTGACCTATTTTATATCACAGAGTAATGGATTTGTTATTAGAACCGAAGATGTGAGTTCTAACGAACTTTCTTTAGAGTTACAGGACTTATATACAAAACAAACGAGTTCGTTTGACCTGAGTGGTTCTTATACCTTTAATCCATACGAAAATATACTAACCTTTACTGCATCATTAGATAATTCAGTATCTACTGGCCAACAATATAGAGCAATCATCACAGATAATTCCTTACCTATATGGAGAGGAGCAATTGAGGTGTTTAAATCACAGAGTGTAGATAAGAGTCAATATAAAACACAAAGAACAGGTTTTATATCTCAAGAAACAGATAACGATTACATTGTATTATGAAAAATAAACAGAATTTTAGCGTAGTTAATTTTACGAGAGAAGAAGTCCCTATCGTAACAGAGGATACAAAAACAAGATACCAATGGATTCCAGTTGGTGTAAATGACCAAGATGATTTCTTTAATTTATTAACAGAAGCGTATAACACCTCTACAACCAATGCAGCGTGTATAGAAGGAATTGCAGACCTTATCTATGGTAAAGGGTTAGTAACTGATGAAGAAGGGTTTGAGGAAACTTTAGAAAGGTTAGTTCCTTCAGAAGATTTAAAAAAAATATCATTTGATTTAAAGTTGTATGGTAATGCAGCTATTCAAGTACTTTGGAATAAAGAACACACAAAAGTAATTAAGTTATTTCATACGCCAGTTCAAACACTTCGTGCAGAGAAATTACATAATACTACTTACGTACAAGCTTATTACTATTGTACTGATTGGTCTGATTATAGAAAACAAAAAGATAAATTAAGAATACCTTGTTTCGGTAAATCTAATGAAGAAAGAGAAATTCTTTACATTAAAGAATACGAACCAAATAGATTTTATTATTCTTTACCAGATTGGATTTCTGCATTACAATATTCTTTTACAGAAGCAGAATTATCTAACTTACACCTTAACAATATAGAAAATGGTTTCTTACCAGTTGCAATGGTAAACTTTAATAATGGAATTCCTGCACCTGAAGAAAGACAAACAATAGAAAGTTTATTAGAACATAAATTTAGTGGTACAAGAAATGCAGGTAGGTTTATGGTATCTTTTAACGATGATGCAATTAACAAACCAACAATAGATACTATACCAATTGAGAACTTACACGAGAAGTATCAGTATGTTGCAGAATATGCACAAGATAGGATACTTGTTGCTCACAGAATTGTTTCACCACTTTTATTTGGAATTAGAACTGCAGCAAATGGTTTCTCATCACAAGCAGAAGAAATGAAAACTGCTTATTCTATATTTCAAACAATGACAATCCAACCATTCCAACAAATGTTATTAAATGCAATCAATAAGATATTTGTAGAAGGTGGTATTGGTAAACACGATATGTATTTTGATCAATTAACACCTTTGGTAATTCTTTCAGATACTGCAGAAGATACAGATGGTTCAATTGAAAAAGCACAAGAAGATATAAACGAATCATTACAAAATGATGAAACAACAGAAGAAATGATGAGTGATGAATCAAAATATGTAAGGTCAAGTGATTTTATGTTTAAAGAAAACTATGGAGATGTATAAGATATGGCTTTTGGATTATTTATAACTCGCAATGATATAATCAATAATACTCCATTAGGTGGTGCTATTGATGCAGATGCTTTACTACCTTTTGTTAGAACTTCACAAGAAAAGTATTTACTTAATTTACTTGGAACAGTACTATATAACAAACTACAAGATGATATAGAATCACAAACTCCATTTACAGGTAGATACGAAGATTTGATGGATAACTATGTTAAACCAACTTTAATTTGGTATTCTTGTGTAGAGTATATCCCATTCTCAGCAGTTCAGTTCAAATCTAACGGAGCAGTAAAACAGGTATCTGAACAAGCAGTACAACCTAATAAAAGTGAAATAGATTATTTGTTAAATAAGGCATTAAACAATGCAGATTACTATGCAACAAGATTACAAGATTTCTTAATTGCATATAATACTGAAATACCAGAATATAATGAATCAGTTGGTAATTCTACACAAATATATCCTGATCAAGCAAATCAGTATTTCGGAGGTATAAACTTATAAGATATGTCAAACTCAAGTTCAACATCACCCTCACAATCTCAAATAGTTAAGAATAATTCAACAAATTATTCATTGTATTACAATACCCTTAACTATTTTAAGACAATAATGAAGAATCATCCAAGTATCAACCATGTTACTCAAGGTGATAACTTTGGTGTTGATAGTAAAGAGTTTCCAATGTATCCTGTTGGTAATGTACTTTTAACCAATGCAACATTTGGAACAAATATAACAACATACGAAGTTCAGTTAATTGTAGCGGATAAAACACAAACACTTGAAAATGAAAGTAATCCTATAACTAATGAACAAGATATACCTTATTATGGTGTAGATGATGTAGTGGATATACACGCAAATACATTATCTATAATAAACGATTTAACATCATATACTCAAAGGAGTTTAGATGGATTTGAAATCAACGGAGATATCAGTTGTACACCTTTTGTAGATAGATTTAATAATGGTCTAGCAGGATGGTCAGCAGATTTTGAACTAACGGTTCACAATGATAAAAACCGTTGTCTTTTTTTTTTGATAATACCTGATGGACAATTTTTCTTAATAGAAGATTGTGAAACAGGTGAACGATATAATGCAGTAGTTGATTTAGATAAAACAGTAACAATAGGTCAAGTATTTGCATCACAGTATTTTCCTGATACTCGTAAGAGATGGGAAACAAGTTACGATAACTTGAGATGTTTTAGAGTATTGGATTCTATTGAAAATAGAGATAATTATGATTTATGGAACTTACCCATACTTGCAATACCATATGATGATTTCATTACTTGTGAGTTATGTGATTTATGGATTAACCCAAAGATATGGAGTACAACACCTGAACAATGGGGAAGTGGAGTAGATAGAGCATTAAGAAAGTGGCAATATACATAAGAGAATATTATGAGTGATTTAAGTAATTTATATATTTCAGCATCATACTACGGAGTAGTTAATTTATCCGATGCAACTGAACCATTTGCTTCTCAATCGGAAGCAAAGATTTACTTACACGATGGTGTGGGTGAAAATCTTGGTATTTCTTTTAACCCACAAAAAAGAGTAAGTATTGATAATGGTTTAACTGTTAGTGGTTCTTTAGTTGTGAGTGGTTCTAAAATACTCACAGGTTCCCTTTCTGTGAGTGATAATATAACTGCTGGTGGTTCTATATCAGCAGGTACAGGATCATTTGATACAATCCATGCTAGGAAGTTAAACATAACAATTGAGAGTTCATCTACAATCTACAATAGTGGTTCTAACATATTTGGTGATGATGCATCTGATACACAAACCTTAAATGGTTCAGTTTATGTTCCTAATTTACTTTACTTAAAGGGTAATTCAAAAGATACTGATTTAAGAATAAATGAGAAATTAGATACAGGTTCATTTAACTCATTCTCATCATCAGTTAATACAGAACAACTATCACAAGATGGAAGATTGGATTCTATTGAAGCATTTACATCTTCATTAGTAGCAGATTTCGTAACTGATTCAGAATATAGTTCAAGTATATCACAAGTAACCTCATCTTTATTAAACCAAATAGATACAAAATTAGATACAGGTTCTTATTTAGTAGATTCTGCATCGTTTGATACTCGTATAGATAGTAAATTAAATATATCTACTTATACTACTGATTCATCTTCTTTTGATACTCGTATAGATAGTAAATTAAATATATCTACATTCAATTCATTTAGTTCATCTGTATCGAGTGAGATAGATAGTGTAGAAAATACAAATACAACACAACAATCTCAAATAAACTCACTAATTAGTGATACAGGTTCTTATGCAAAACTTGATACAAATAATACCTTTAACGGCAATCAAACAATTACTGGTTCGGTTAATGGTAATGTAGAAGATATTACAATTACATCACAAACTGCATCTATTGATTGTAGTTTAGGAAACTTCTTTACTGTAACTTTACCAACTGGTTCAGATACACACTTTACTGCAACCAACATTATACCTGGTCAAACGGTTTCAGTTAAAGTAGAAACACAAACAAATACAACCGCTTCAATAGATAGTAATTCAATTAAAATGATTAATGGTGGTGGATATACTCCAACACAAATCAATACAACTGATATATTAACTTTTGTTTCATTCGATACATCGTTCTTATACGGTGTTGCAGGAAGCTTCTTTAACTAATATGAGATTTATTCCAACTACACATATGTCCACACAAGGTGAGTGTATCATAGCAACTGCTAATGGTGGTGTTTCTGGTTCATTTACTTCTGGTTCTAGAACATTTAAATACCATGAGTTTTCTTTATCAAATAGAGATGTATCTGAAACATTCCAATTAAATATAGAAAAAGGATATACAAGGGATGCTAGAGTATTACTCATCGCCGGTGGAGGTGGTGGAGGATGGGATGGAACTGGCACCTATGGTAAAGGAGGTGGTGGTGGAGCTGGTCAAGTTATTGACAGACACGATATAACCTTATATCCAAACACTTATTCTTTAAGAGTAGGACATGGTGGATTACCTGCAGATGCAGATAATACAAATCCAGCAAATAGAACTTTTAATGGTGGTAATGGAGATTATACTGAACTACTAGGTGGTATATACACAAGTGATAATAAAATAAGAGCATTAGGTGGTGAAGGTGGATATGGAGATAGTAATGATTTTGGTAATTATCTTCATGGTGGTGATAGTGGTAATGGATTTACTGGTGGTTTAAATGATGGTAATTTCTTAGCAGGTGGTGGAGCAGGTAATACTTCAAATGGTGAAGATGGTGATGATGGCCCTAGTACTGATAAGGGTGGTGATGGTGGTAGTGGTTTAACTATTACACTTCCATATACATCAATTATATGGAGTTCTTCTACCAAAGATGTTGGTGGAGGAGGTGGAGGTTCTGCATGGTTAGATGATGTACGTGGAGTTGGTCAAGATGGTGGTGGTGATTCTGCTAGAGAAGATACCCAAACTGCTGATGATGGAGAAAGATACACCGGAGGTGGTGGTGGTGGAGGTAGAGAATCTGCTTCAGGTGATGGAACTCAAGGTGGTGATGGTATTTTAATTATCTATTATCCAATTACAGATTGTTAATTATGAAAAATACAAAATCACTTAACGATTTAGCAATAAAGTATAGAGATTCAGCACTCAATGCTATAAATCCTGGTGTCCCTTATTCAACTTATAAGAAAACAGGTAAATCTAAAGCATACAAGACAGGTAACTTATATAAACAAGTTCTAAAACAGAACACACCACAAACTATGGTTAAACCATTTGGTGAAGATGGTTTCCAAATTATCTTAAATGTTTCACCTGATGGAGCAACTTATGGGCAGTATGTTCATTATGGTACGAGTAAGATGGATAAAAGGCCTTTCGGTCAACTTGCTTTAGATGATCCTGAATTTATGCAATTGTTTGAAAAAGTTTTAGGTGAAAAAGTAGAAGATAAAGTTGATGAATATATTAACGAAATGGATAAAGAGTTTGAGAAATCAGGTTTCAAAGTAAGTTAGTATCCCATACATTTCCTTTAATAGTGGTTATATAGTTAAAAGAAAAACCATATATGGCTACAATTTTATCACAAACTGCAGATTCGTGTTTTTCAGAATCACCAATAACTGTTGATGTACAACCTACTACATTATTAACATCATCTTCATTAAAGGTGGTGTGTGAACTTTATGTTTGGGATGGTGTAGATACTGCAAAACCAACATCTCCTTCATATACACTAAAAAAATTCCCTATAATTGATAATGGAACACCAAAGGTAGTATTTGATTTCTCACCTATACTTAACTCATTTACTACTGCTTCATTAGGAGAACAACTTAGTTCTACTGTATCTAATCCTCATTGGTTTAGTTATGAAGTTTATGAAGAAGCAAGAAGTGCAACAAACCAATTATTAACAGGTTCTCACTCAACAGCTAGTAATGAACCTTTTATAGTAACCAATGGGTATCTTAAATGGGGTGAGAAACGTGATTTAGCAGGTTCTGAGAGTATTTCTACATTCGTAGATGATTTCCCTTTACTAACCTCTGCACCTATCTCACAATCCATTATACGAACTGATTTACCATTGTATTTTTCTGCTTATGCAAAGAGTGATGATGGTAGTACAAGACCAACCAACATTTATGTATATGATAATTTAGGAAATACTAATACCATTACCTTAACATCAGGTGAAAATAACTCACTTTATACAATAAATGATAAGTTTATCAGTTCAACAATTTTAAGTAATTATGAAGCATCTGGCTCTGAATGGGTAAAGGTAGTTGCAAGAAACTCAACAACAGTAGTATCAAATGTAAAACATTTTGATTTAGATTGTCAAAAGAAATACACACCACAACGAATTATTTTTAGAAATCGTGCAGGTGGATTTGATCAGTTTGAGTTTGGTTTAGTTTCTATAAACTCAATGAATTCAACTTCATCTACCTATAAACAAAGTGCATTGAATATGGTATCTGGTCAATATGATTCACAAAAAGGAACTACCACATTTGATACACAAGGAACAGAACTATTGGTTGTAAATACTGATTATATTTCAGAAGATTACAATGAGTTCTTTAAAGAAATGATGATTAGTGATGAAATTTATTTAGTAAAACCATCAGAGTATGTGAGTGATACAACTTCTTATGGTGCAACTTGGATAGGTCTAACACTTGAAACTAAAAACATTACATTTAAGAAATCAGAAGTAGATAAATTAGTACAATACACTTTAGGATTCAGATACGGAACACCATTTAAACTAGTTTTATAATGACAAATTATACTACAAGATTATACGCTAATAACCAAGAATTAGACTTATTTGACGATGAGGTAATAAAAATCTCCAACAACGTAACAGGTTTATTTGATATTGATAAACTACCAGGTGATTTTACCCGTCAACTTACAATACCTGGCACAAGAAAGAATAATGCATTTTTTCAACATTATTATTCAATTGATGTAGAAACACCTTTTTTATTTACACAAGATCAAAAGGTAGATTGTTATTTAGATATTAGTGGTTATTTGTTAGTTCAAGGATATATTCAGTTAAATAATGTAAATGTACAAAATAGTGTAGTTACTTCTTATGATATAACTTTATATGGTTCTCTTTCTAATTTTTCAAGAGATTTAAGAACAAACACACTTAATGATATATCATCTTTATCTGTGTATAATCATACTTCATCTTATGAAAACATTACTTCATCTTGGGATGGTAATTTATTTGGAGGTGATATTGTATATCCACTTATAGATTATGGTAAGGGATACGAATATAGTGCGGCTACACCTGAAGGTGTATTTGGTATTGATGATGATGAAGCAAGTTTATTTGTAAAAGATTTTAAACCTTCTATTCGTGTTAAAAAAGTAGTAGATAAGATATTTGAGGAATTTGGATATACTTACTCATCATCGTTCTTTGAAGAACCAATGTGGAATGATATTTACATGGTTTGTAATTATGCAGGTCAGTATCCTATATTCCAAACAATAGATGTTGAAAGTTATGGTATAGTAAAAATTAGACCTACTGCTGGTACTACAACTGATACAGTTTTAACTTCTAATTTTCAACAATTACTTTGGGATACTATTGAAACCGATGCATCATTTGCAATGGGTTCAACTGTAACATATACTAAACCTAAAGATGGGCCTATTAATGGTAAAATAAAATTAAATTTACATATTACAGGAACAGGAACAGGAACACTTGGATATCCTAAATTAGATTTTGGACTTGCTGGGCCAAATTGGCCAACTGTTAATCCTAATGATTACACACCTATTGAAATAAATAAAATCAATGATTTTTTAGAAGAAACTTATTCTCAGTTAAGTAAAGTTGGAGAAAAGACATATACTGTTGAACAATCTTGGTACACATCTTCATTAAGTGCAGGTGAGAAAAGATTGATTTTAAAATCTACTAATACAGGTGGTAGTGGTAATTTTACCGTAACTGTTGCTAAAGATCAAAATACAGAATCGTATTGGAGTGTTGATGAAATAGGTAATGCTGCAGATTATGAGATAATGGATATTCCTATTAATATGCCATTTGGTGAAAACGGTATTACTTGTTTAGATTTTATTCAAGGATTACAAAAGAAATATAATTTAGTAATTACACCATCTAAAACATTAAGTAATCACTTTGAGATAGAAACCTTTAATACTTGGTATAAGAATGGTTCTACAATAGATATAACAGAGTTTATAGATATATCTAAACCTCTTAAAGTAATACCTGCTAATAGTTTAGCAGTAAATGAATTAGAGTTTAGTGATAAACAAGGTCAAGATTTCCTTGCAAGTGATTTCCTAGATGAAAACAACAGGTCTTTTGGTAAATCATTTTACGAAGATAATCAAAACCAATTCTCTCAAGGTAAATTAGAAATAACAACAGAGTTCTCTTCATCTCCACTACGATATGTAAACGGTTCAGGAGATAGTGATGTACCACCAGTTCCACCAGTATCTTATCAACATCTTCTTGTTTATAGTAATAGTACTGATACTATATGTAGATTATCAGGAGGTATATCTAGAATTATATACACAACTAGTGCATTGGTTCCAGCAATAGGTGATGTTATATATTTGGATATATACTTAACACAACCATTGACTGGTTATAGTTATGCTCGTAATGAACTAAATGATTTATTAGAAATTAACCCATCAAACGGACAGATTATCGGTACATTTACTTGTCAAGAAAATCAACAATTATAGATTATGAGTAAAGGATTATATATACCAACTTTTATTGCAGATACTAATTTTAAACCTGCTAAAGTACAACCAAGATTGTTTTTCTATAATGGTAGAAAAGATGTAAATACTAATTGGAAATTTACAGAACAAGATGCATCTGGTTCAAACAGTTTTACGATAAATACTGAAACAGATTTTCCTTACTTTGATCATTATTCAAGTGGTTCTACTAATGAAGATCCAGATAATAATTCTGAATCTCTTTTATTCTTTAATGAAGGAACTGTGTATGGTTCTATACCTACCAATAACTTATACTCAAATTATTGGGAAACTTATATAGGATTATTGTATAATCCAAGAACTCGTTTTATAGAATGTAAATCAGTAATACCATTTGGTAGATATGTTAATATGAAACTAAATGATATTGTTTTGTTTAAAGGAAGTTATTTTCATTTAAGAGCAATAAACAATTATGATTTAAGTACAGGTAATTGTGATTTACAATTGTTAGGCCCTATTATATCTGATACATTAGATGGTAAAATACCACCACTTAATTGTAATTTTGATTTTGATTCAGAATTAACTGGTTCGGATGTAACAATAACCTTAACAGAACAAAACGATTCAGGCCCTGATTATAATGTCTTATACTCAACAGATTATGGTATCAATTATGTTGATGCAGTAGATGGACAAAATGTAAATTTACCTAACGTTGGTTCAACAGTTGAAGTTGGGGTTGAATCAGATGTAACTAATATTAAATTAGAGTCATTGGGTGTTTGTACAAACGAGGTTATAGATATTCTAG
>Ga0209953_1000599_pt1 | contig 12591 bp, 14 predicted proteins | sample SalPonred_H2O_MG_FD_185713 | JGI IMG/M metagenome (GOLD analysis project Ga0209953, IMG submission 185713) | Salt pond water microbial communities from South San Francisco under conditions of wetland restoration - Salt Pond MetaG... | ecosystem: Environmental > Aquatic > Non-marine Saline and... | reverse complement strand
TGCCATGCCTAAAGGCATCGTCGGTGAATATGCACACCGGTTGATCCGGAGGAAATATGCAAACCGTGCTTAAAGCCGACAATATCAAGGTTCAGTTCGGCGGTCTGGTCGCCGTGAATAATGTCTCGGTCAGTCTGAAAGAAGGTGAAGTTCTAGGGCTGATCGGCCCCAACGGTGCTGGCAAATCAACACTATTCAATGCCATTACCGGATTTGCGCCAGTCAGTGAAGGGTATGTCCAGTTTTACGAACAGGATGTCACCCACCTGCCACCTTATCTGCGAACACGACTTGGCATGGGCCGCACGTTTCAGACAGAACGCCCATACGAAGACCTCACCGTGCTCGAGAATGTATTAGTAGCGGCTTTTCTAAAAAATCCAAAGCGCAAAGACGCTGAACGTGTCGCCCTGTCAGCGCTGGAGAAAGTGGGACTATCAGACAGAGCCCATCAGTTGTCTTCAGATCTGAACCTGGCTAGACTGCGACGCCTCGAGTTGGCCAAAGCCTTGGCGTTAGAGCCAAAGGTTTTATTTCTCGACGAGATCATGGCTGGGCTAAACCCACCAGCACTGAAAGAGATGATTGATTTTGTTCGAAGCCTAACGGCCACGGGTATATCCGTAGTGATGGTCGAGCACATCATGCAAGCGATCATTGAGCTGTCAGACCATGTCGTCGTATTGGCGAGCGGCAACAAGATTGCCGAAGGATCAGCACAGGAAGTTATCAACAATGAACAAGTCATTGAAGCGTATCTAGGAACGGACTAGTGAACATGAATAGCGGCGATGATGTCATTCTCAAGGTTGAACATGTCGACCTAGGTTATGGCGCCTTACAGGTTGTATTTGATGTATCGATGGACGTCAGTAAAAACGAGCTAGTGGGCTTGGTCGGCGGAAATGGCAGCGGCAAATCAACCATTCTTCGCGCCGTGTCGGGCATGATCAAACCACGTAAGGGACGGATCTTATTCAAAGGAGAGGAGATCTCTGGACTCGAACCGCACCAAATGGCGCAACGCGGGTTGGCACACGTCCCCATGGGGCGTCAGCTTTTCCCAAACTTAAGCGTCAAAGACAATATTCTGATGGGCGGTTACTTGCCGAAACACCGCCCCAACCGGCATCGCAATTTAGAAAAAGTCTTCGAACTGTTTCCAGACATCAAGGGGTTCGCTGACAGCGATGCCGGCGCACTCTCGGGTGGTCAACAGCAAATGGTCGCTGTCGCACGCGCTTTAATGCTAGACCCTGACCTATTGATTATGGATGAGCCTAGCCTTGGTTTGTCTCCACTGTATGTCAAACAGGTCATGCAAGCCATCCGGAAAATCGCAGACCTTGGCTTCCCGGTTTTATTGGTTGAGCAAAACATCAAACAGGTATTGCAATTCAGTCATCGCGCCTATGTGCTGGAAAACGGTCGCTTGGTTCTTGATGGCCCTTCATCAGAGCTTGAGGGCCACCCGCTGATCAAGAAAGCCTATTTGGGTCTGTGAAATGCTGATACTCGCTTAACGACGCCTAGCAACGCTCACCGACGCTGCCTCGAGGAACAAAATGAACATGAATAATTTACCAACTGACCCTTTTAACGAGGGGGGCCTGCAGAGATTTGCTGATGATTTTCGGGCCGGTAAGGTGAGTTCAGAAACTGCCACAAAAGCGTATCTAGACCGCATTGCAGCACTAGACCACAAATGGCAAGCATTTGAGCATGTGGCTCATGACACCGCCATTACCACCGCGAGAGCAATGGATATGCTGATCAAGTCGGGCACCGATCTAGGGCCACTCATGGGTGTACCGATTGCTGTCAAAGACGTTTTTCAGATCAATGGCCTGCCCAAGCCCCATGTTGGCTCCAATATGGACTTACCTGACGTACTTGGTCCGGGTGAGGCCACTTTCATTCAAGCATTAAAAAATGCCGGGTGTGTGATTCTCGGGCAGACCAAAGCCGTTGAGCTGTGTCTCGGTATCGCTGGCCATTCAACACCGCGGGGCACACCATGGAACCCGGCCGACCCTGAGCAACATCGTGTGCCTGGTGGTTCAAGCTCCGGCTCAGGTGTTGCTGTCGCAGCTGGCCTGTGTGCGTTTGCCATCGGGTCAGATTCAGGTGGTTCGGTCAGGGTACCGGCCGCCTTTAATGGTATCTTTGGCTTAAAGACCACGGCCGGTCTATGGCCAGTCGATGGTGCCTTCCCGCTAGATCCAAGAGTTGACTCCATTGGCTTATTGACCAAATCAGCCAAGGACGCTTTGCTCGCCTTTAATGCCATCAATGTGTCGCTATTTGGGCACCAAAAGCACCATGAATCTGCCCCTATCAGGCTGAGTCGCCTGACATTTGGTCAACCAACAAACCATTTCACAGAACAGGTTGACCCGTTAATTGCCCAAGCCGTCGAACACGCAAACCAACAACTGCACGAAAAAGGGGTGCTGTTTGAAGACATCATCGTAGCGCAAGCTCCAGAGCGCGCCGATTACTTTCCAGTCTCCATGCCCTCGTCACTGCTGTCAATTTTTGGCAAAGACAACTTTCTTGCTCAACGCCACCTCATGGATCCGGTGATTGCCAAGCGAGTTGAGTCTGGCCTAGAGGTCAAAGCGTATGAGTTTTTAGCGCTTGAAGACAGGCGTGTTGCAAGCAGCAAGGCCGTGGCTAAACAATTTGCTGGTTTTGATGCGTGGGTAAGCCCCACAACCACCAATTTTTCACCACTGGTGTCTGAGCTTGAAGATCCGACAAAAGGCATGCGACTGGCACTGGGCATGACACAAAATACCCAACCTGCGAATTATCTTGGTTTATGTGCAGTGTCCGTGCCACTACCGACTGACACGCTACCGATTGGTTACCAACTCATGGGTGCAGCAAATACTGATCTCCGATTGTTAGAGATCGCGGTTAAAGTCGAGGAAACATTGCGCGCCTAATGGGTTAATCGTCACAATTTTGATCTGGACGCGCAAATCAAAAAACAGGCGACCCTCGGGCCGTCTCGGGTCAAATCCTGCAAGCTTTTGCAAGCTTTTCTTTGTCTATGAGCGCATACTACATAAGATTCCGTATATATTCGGACTATGGTTCCGTAACACGGTGACCTGCGCCAGCAGCAACCAATCCATCTGCCTCATACCTTTCTCGGCGTTATTGAACGTCAAACCCCAGACTGGACCCCTACCATGACTAAAACTCTGCTTGCACTAACGAGCGCCGTACTATTTAGCGCCGTCGCACCGCTGGCCATTGCTCAAAACACCAGCAATATGCCACCACCACCCGCCAACGAAGCCGAAATCACCGCCCGGTTCAATGCCGCCGACAAAAACGGCGATGGCAAAGTCACCCGCGAAGAAGCCCAGGGAACTATGCCACGCGTGGCCATGGCCTGGGAAAAAATCGACATCGACAAAAAAGGCTACATCACGCTCGAACAGTTGCTGATTATTTCGGCTAACAACCAGTAACCCAACCATGTCAGCAACCGCGTCCCAACTGAGCTGCCACCACTGTGGTGCACTGTATAGACGCGTGCCTGTTGAGAAGGGCCATGTGGCGATGTGTCACCGCTGTGACTCGGTGCTGGAAACCTACAATGGCTTAGGTGCCAGCGGTTGGTGTGCCATCGCACTGACTGCGGTGATCACCTTCATCATGGCCAACGCTTACCCCGTGGGCATCTTACTGGTGCAAGGCACGGCGCAATCGGCCACGTTTTTAGACACCGTGATCGTCGCCTGGGAGGCGGGCTTCCCTTGGGTGGCGGCACTCACCGGCGCCACCGGCTTTGTCTTGCCAGCCTTACATCTGTGTTTGTTGCTTTGGATACTGGTGCCACTGAGCTTTGGGCGAGTTGCTCCTGGCTTTGAACGTGCGCTCACAATCATTGACAGACTCACACCTTGGTCCATGGTGCCAGTGTTCTTGCTCGGTGCACTGGTGGCCATCGTCAAGCTCGTAGACCTGGCAACCTTTGAGCTCGGTGTCGGGCTTTGGGCCACCGTTGCCACCGCGGTACTGTTGACTGGGCTATTGCGTCTGGACGCGCAGAAACTGCGGCACATGGCCCAAGACGATGGTCTGGAGGTGGCCAACGCCCATGTTCACCCTGCGCCATCACCAAGGCAAATCAACCGTACCTGGGCATTACTGGTCACAGCCGTGATTCTCTACATCCCGGCGAATTTGTTGCCCATCATGTACGTGCATGCCATTAACGGTTCATCGGGTCACACCATCATGGGTGGCGTGATTGAGCTTTGGCAAGGCGGCGCCTATGACATTGCCCTGGTGGTGTTTATTGCCAGCGTGTTTGTGCCCGTGCTCAAACTCTTCGCTCTCGCTGTCTTGGTATGGCTAACACAAAAACGTTCCAGCCTAAATTTAAAGGCCCGCACCAAGATCTATGGCATGGTGGAATTCATTGGCCAGTGGTCCATGCTTGATGTGTTCGTGGTGATTTTGCTGTCAGCACTGGCAAAGTTTGGCAACTTGCTAGACATCGCACCTGGTGCCGGTGCGGCCGCCTTCGGCGGCGTGGTGGTGCTGACCATGATCGCGGCCATGGGGTTTGACCCACGCCTGTCTTGGCGCCTAGCCGGCCATCGTCGCCATCTTGCCTGGGGCCGCGACCCAGCAACACGCCCCCAAACTTGAATCCACACAGGACCGCTTTATGACACCACCAGAAACCGACCCGGGTCCATCATCTGAGTCTGCCCAGACAACTGCAACACCCAAAACACCCCAACCGCCCCAGACCCCACGCATGGTGCGTAAAAGCAAGGGGCGCTTCTGGTTGGTGTGGCTCTTGCCGTTGGTTGCGTCATTAATTGGCTTGTCGATTGTTTGGCATGACTGGTCCAATCGTGGCCCCACAATTAGCATCGAACTCGACTCGGCCAGTGGCCTGGAAGCGGGTAAAACCCAGATCAAGTTTCGTGATGTGGTGGTGGGCACCGTCACCGCCATCCGCTTAAGCGACTCGGGCAATGAAGTCATCGTCGACGCTGAGCTCAATATCGATGCCCGCGGTTTAGCCACAGAAGGCACCACTTTCTGGGCAGTGCGACCAACCATTGGTTTAAGTGGGGTCTCTGGTTTGTCGACCCTGCTCTCTGGGGTTTACATCAATGCCGACACCAAGTCGTTTCGCAGCAGCGCCCCTCAAAAACTCGAGTTCAAAGCCTTGGCGCAAGCCCCGGCCATTGCCAGTGACAGACCTGGTTCGACATTTAAACTGCGTTCCGACACACTTGGCTCATTGGGGCCAGGCGCGCCAGTTTATTTCTTACGCATCCCGGTTGGTGTAGTCACCAAATATGAACTTGATGACAACGGTACCTTCGTCGACATTGAGGTTTTTGTGGATGCACCCTATGACAAATACGTTGGTGGCAACAGCCGCTTCTGGGATGAAAGCGGTGTCTATGTCAATGTCGGCAGCGACGGTTTAACCGTATCGACCGAGTCACTTGTGTCGATCTTGGCTGGCGGCTTGGCATTCGGCAATTTTGGGCCATCGTTGCCGTTACCTGCCGACCATCAGTTCAAGCTGTATGCCGACAAAGCATCCGCCAGTGAAATACCGGCTGGGCTGGCCGTGCCCGTGACCATGCGTTTTTACCAAGCAACCAAGGGTTTGGCGGTCGATGCCCCAGTAACCTTTCAGGGTGTAGAGATCGGCATTGTGACGGCAGCTGATCTGGACTTCGATATCTACAAAGGCGCGTTTTTCACTCACGTTAAGGCCACGCTCTATCCGGCGCGTTTGGGATCGGTGTTTGAAACCATGCAACAAGCCAACCGCACCGTGCAACAGGCCACCGAATCGCTGGCTTTCATGGTCAAACGCGGGATGCGCGCGCAGTTAAAAACCGCCAGCCTATTGACCGGCGGCATGTATATCTCGGTTGCCTTAGAGAAAGACGCTGACCCAGTGGACAATGTCGTGGCTGAAATCCCCTTGCAACTACCCACCATTACTACTGAGGGGTTTGATGACATGCAGAAGCAAGTGGCTTCCATTCTCGAGAGCATTGACAACATCCCGTTTGACAAACTGTCGACCGATCTCAGCGACTCCCTAACAGAGCTCACGGCCCTGACCAAGACCTTGAACACCTCGTTAAGTCCCGAGTTGATTGAAACGCTGCAAGGCTTACAAGGCACGCTCACCAAGATAGATGGATTCTTGGTCTCTAGTGATGAGCTGCCCGCTCACCTAGACAACAGTCTTGAAGAAATCGACAAAGCGGTGCGAGCCACACGGGCTCTGATTGACGAACTGCGTGCTCAACCCAACTCCATCATCTTCGGTGAGCCCTCCCCCACCTATTCGCGCGAAACGCTAGGAGACACCAATTGAGACAATCCGCCAAACAAGCATTAAGAGCCTCTATCCCGACTGCCTCGCGCAGGGGTTCAGTTGTAACGGCAGCAGTCGCTAGCAGTCTGTTGCTGGCAGCTTGCAGCACAACCACCACGATGCACTATGACTTGAATGCACCACCGCAAGCCGCTGTTGATAGTATCAACCCGAACCCCGTGAACTATCGCATCAACAGCATCACCGTACCCGAGCCGATTGATGCCATGCCTCTGATGGTGCGGCAACCCAACAATACGCTGATGGTGTTGTCACACGACAAATGGGTCGCCCCTCTGGGACAAGTCATGACACAGGCATTGACCAATGGATTGAGCCAGGCCCTGGGCGTGCCACCTTTACCAAGCCAGATGACAGCGGGTAAGAACGATCCAAAGGTAGCGACACTCACAGTTGACGTGCGCGAGTTTGACATGCAGCCGGCCAAGCAGGCCACGTTAAGCGCTTTGTGGCAAGTGCGCACGCCAGCGCCGGCTTCAGTGACGATCACCTGCTACAGCACCCTGTCACAGCCCGTGACACGCGGCGTGGCCGCCTTAGTTACGGCTCAACAAATCAACGTTTCGAAACTTTCTCAACAAATGGCCAGCGTGATTGCCACATCGAGCCCTGTGACTGGAGCTCGCTGTCAGACTGCCGCACCATAGCCAATCCCAGAACAGGTCTGCTATGTCTTTCGATCAAGTAAGTGGCATCCTCGGTGTGTTTGGCACCATCGCCTTTGCGATCACCGGCGTCATGGCGGTTGCCGAGCGTCGTGTTGATTTTTTCTCGGCTATTGTCCTCGGTGTGATCACCGCGGTTGGTGGCGGTACCATCCGTGACTTGATTTTAGATGTGCCCGTGTTCTGGTCACTAGATTTGTCGTACATCCGCATTGCCGTGGCGGCAAGCATCGTCACGTTCATCGCGCTGTCGATATTCACACGACCTCAGCTTATAAAAGGCATCTTGTATGTCGATGCCGTGGGCATTTCCTTGTTCGGCATGGGCGGGGCTTTGAAAGCCTACGAGCTCGGGTTTGCCTGGCCGATTGGACCCTTGATGCTCGGCGTGATTACAGCCATCGGTGGCGGTCTAATTCGCGATGTGCTCACCGGTCGCAAGACCTTGCTCATGAGCGATGAGGTCTACGCCGTGCCCGTGGTGATCGGCTGTTTAACGATGCTCATGATGCTCAATTTTTTTCCTACGATGAACTCAACGGCTTTAATTACCGGCGCCACGGTGGCATTTGTGTTGCGCGCAGCCGCCATCACGTGGGATCTTAGATTACCGAGGTGGTTCACCACACAAATCAAGTGAGCCATACCTGATTATTGCTGTTAACACCCCCGCACCTGCGTCTTAACTGGTACCTTGTAACACCCGTTCTTTAACGCCTATTCCTTAACACCCGTTTCTTAACACTTCGAACCCAAGGTTGATGTCATGTCACAGCAGTCCTCACAAGCCGCATCTGATGTTGGCCACATTTCATCGATCTTCTTGATCTTACTGGGTTGCTTTGATTTGTTTCGTGGTCTGGCCCATACCTATATGATCGAATGGGCCAATCACACCTTTGCCCAGCTCGACTTGAGTGTTAATGGCCAGGACCAACTGATGCTGCTTAGCGCCTTTGGCATATCAAACTGGCTCACCGGCATGCTGTTTATTGTGATCGGCTTAAAAGCCAAGCACATCGCCACGACCAGCTTGGTGATCATTTTGCTGGCCTATGCCATTGGCTATCTCGGCATGCAGTTCGCCGGCGTCTCACCCGAGTCGAGCTTTTATGGTCGTTTCATCATGATGGGATATTTCGGGGTGTGTGCAGTGGGCATTGTGTGGCAGCTGATGGCCAACCGTCGCCACAGTTGATGACGGTAACTGATCAGGGCAAGTGATCGGCGGCAAGTGATCGGCGGCAAGTGATCGGGGCAAGTGAGGAGCGGGTTGATTGCCAACCTGCGCTTTCCCATGAAACCCGATCCGCGCTACAGTGTCAGGCTGACTCTGGAGATGACGATTGACTGAAGACTTAAACACCCCACTGACCGAAACTGAGATCGAAGCCGTGCATGGCTTTATGGCTGAACTCAATGGCCCCATTCGTAGCCTTGAGGGCTTAGATGGGATGCTGTGCGCCCTCACATGCGCCCCAACCAAGATTGAACATGCGCAATACATGGCATCAGTGCTCGGCGGTGACTCGTATACCGATGAGGATGAAGCCAAAAGCATCAGTTATCTGGTGCAGCGTCACCATCAGACGATTAAGAACGATCTTCATGAAACGCTAACCAGTGAAACGCTATACACGCCGGCGCTGCTCGTGGATGCTGAGGGCAAAGCCCGTGGCAACGAATGGGCCTTGGGTTTCTTGCTCGGTGTTGCCATGACTGAAGGCGACTGGCAGGACTTCACCAAAGGCGACAACATGACCCGACTCATGTTGCCCATGATGGTGCTGGCCCACGAACACCACCCAGACCCCAAGATGCGTCCGGCAGAAATCCCCGATGAGGGACGCGATGAGTTGCTTTTTATGATGACGCATTCATTAGCACTCATCTACGGTCACTTCAATGGCAAACCAGTGCCTGAGGCACCGGAGGCACCCGAGGCGCCGGAGACACCCTAAACGCCTTAGGTAGCTTTTGCGTGACCTAACAACGTATCGTTGCCCCCATAGCCCGTGTGCTCATCGTAGCCACGGGCCTAAAGCGGCCTACACTTCAATCATGGATAAAGCTAAACCCTCCGAACCAACTATCGCTGTCTACTACGATGGCGGCTGCCCCATGTGCGCCAAGGAAATTGCGCACTACCGCAAGCTTGATACAGCAGGCAACGTGCAATGGGTTGATATTGCAGGCCCGAACCCTAGCTGCCCGATTGGTTACAACCAACCGACGTTGCTCGCACGTTTTCATGTCAAAGAACTGGCGACAGACCGTATGCTCGATGGCGCTGCTGGATTCGTTCGACTGTGGCAAGCCATGCCCACGCCCTGGCGACAGCTAGGTGCCATCGCATCGTTGGCACCGGTGACCTGGGTTTTAGAGCTCGGCTATCGCGTCACACTCAAAGTCCGTCCCCTGATGACACGTTATCTGTTTAAACGCAGCTGACCCAAAAAAATATACCGATAGACCTTTGCGGGTTCGCCCAACACATAAGGGTCGCCTCACTTAAACTGCGGCTAATGAGAATTTATTCAGTCAATCATGAATCCGATTCTATTGTTGGCAAACAAACGCCACCTGCGCTTGTTGCGCAGTCTGTCTGACACCACCTTGCGGCAACAACTGTTGCGGCTGGCCGCTGTTTTGGTGTTTCTGGTGTTGGCACACACTGTGGCCATGCGGGTATTTGAAGGCTTTAGCTGGGCTGACTCACTGTGGTTGACACTAACAACCGTGACCACTGTCGGTTACGGGGATGTTTCTGCAACCACGTTGTGGGGCAGAGCGGCTACCGTCATATTGCTTTACGCTGCCGGTATTGCGGTGTTGGCGCAAGTTGCCGCCATGTATTTCGAGTTTCGTCAGGATCGGCGTAATCGCATTCTGAAAGGTCAATGGAGCTGGGACATGCAAGATCACATCGTTTTAATCAATAGCCCCAAAGAGGGTGCCGAACGCTACTTCGAGCACTTGGTCTCGCAGCTTCGGCGCAGCAGCCTGCCCACCGGACAAAAACCATTGCTTATTGTGACCTCACATATGCGCCAGGGTATACCTGACAGCTTGCGTGCCATGGATGTGGCCCACGTCGATGCCTCAGCCATTGATGCGCAAGCCATCGAACAATGTAGCCTAGCAGAGGCATCCGTTATTGTGGTGCTCTGCCATGACCCGATCAACCCGATTTGGGACAGTGTGAACTTTGACTTGGTAACCCGCTGCCGTGAGGCAAACCCAACTGCCATGATCGTGGCTGAAACCGTGTCAGATGACAATCGCCAGCGGCTGATTAACGCAGGTGCCAATCAAGTGGTCAGGCCGATTCGCAGCTATCCGGAGCTATTGGTCAGAACCTTGCTAGCGCCGGGTACCGAGCAAGTGATTGAGGATTTGTTTGATAGCTGTGGTGAGGAATGTGTTCGCTATACCGTGACATACCAAGGTAAGTGGGCAGATCTTGTCACAAAACTAATCACCGCTGACATTGGTCTTGCTTTAGCTTATGCCGACGAGCAAGGCAAAGTGATCTCGAATCCGCCACCGCACAACACCATCAATGCCAGCGCCTTATTTGTCATGGTGCGCGAAGGCAACACCCAAGCGGCGCAGAAGGTACAGGCGTTAGTCGTAAAACCATAACGCGCGTATTGATTGCGAGATAACAGACAACTAGACACTAAATAGCCACACACTAAACAGCCACACACTAAACAGCCAAAAACACCTCGACCCTGCGCGCGCTCGGCAGCGGCAATTGACTGGCAAATTGTTCTACCGCAGCTTTCAGCCCCTCAAAACAAGCCGCCTCGCATTCATAGGTTTCCATCCAGGTGTGTTCACCCTTGTCATTGACATCTGGGCGCCTGAGTAATTGGGTTTTAACGCTCGGCACCGCTTCTTGCACCTGTGCGAGCAACTGACGGGCAGCAGACTCAATGTTCGGATAATCGGATGGGACGAACTTGTAGTAGACAAATAAATGCATGACGGTCTCAATTGGCTCAACACCATTTACTCAAGTGTACCCGCCTGCGCATAGAGCGATTGTGGGTAAACGGTTGGTTTGACGATATCTTCAAGCGTACACACAACCTCAAACAATGCTCGATTACGCAATTGAGCAACCACTTTGCGAAACGGCGCCAGGTTCGCGATCACCTCGCTGACTGCCCCAGGGATTTGGGCCGTTGACGACACCACCTGACCCAGCCCATGTTCACGCACCCAGTCCGTATTGAAGCGCTCTTGTGGCATGGTCCAGGCATTGCGTGTGACGATCACAGGCAAACCACAATGCAACGCCTCACTGATTGACCCCGGGCCAGGCTTACCAATGAAATAGTCAGACAGCTGCATCCAGTGCGCCACATCATCGGTGAACCCCACCACCACGTGGGGGGCTTTTGCCGTCAATCGCTTTAGACTGCGCTGCAAGGCTTCATTTCGCCCACACAACAGAATCAATGGCCGGTCACTGAGCATGGTGGCGATGCGACGCATGGCGCTTGACCCATGACCGCCAAACATCACACAACCGACTGCCTGATCGGGTTCAAACCCCAACGCCTGGCGTGCCTGCTGACGCTTGGCTGCCATCTCGCCCGCACTGTCACTAGCGCTGTCGCTCGCACTGTCACTAGCACTGTCATCACGCACCGACGCATAGAACCGGGGTGAGAGCATCATGCCCGACACCCGATGAATACTGTCTGTGGCCATTCCCTGCGCAATGGCCTGAGCGCAGGCATACTCAGTGCCACACACCACATGCTGGGTGTAACCGGGCTCCACCCAAAAGTGCGGCGGGTAGTCCGCCATGTCGGTCATAACGGTCACATAGGGCACGGCTGTATCAAGCGGGGCAGAAACCGACGTGGTACGCGGGCGATATCGTTGCAGGCTTGCGCCAATGGCGCGATTAAAGTTAGGCACCAACGACACCACCATGGCTGGCTGAATCTGATGCCAATAGCCCACCAGACGACGAACCAACTGCGGGTGAGCCATGCGGATCATGGCCTGCAACACCTTGAGCTCATGCTTGAGCCCTAGCGTAAATCCTGTTGACAATCGCTTGTTGTAATAAGACTCCGGCGCAAAACCCGTCATGCGTTTAAAGCGTTGCTCGGGATCAAGCACCTCAAACAAATCCACAAGACGAACGTCCCACTCAGGATTCTGTGCATTGAGTTGTGATTTCAAGGCATGAGCAGCAGCCCGGTGGCCGCCACCGGCGTTGAAGTACACCAATGTGATGGGGCCTGTCAGTGCGTTTGAACCATTAGAGCGTGGCATGAGCGAACACAGCAGTAACAAAGTTGCCTCACGCTACCGGGCAAACATGACAAAGTCATGACCCACCCTGAATCCTGCTTGACATGCTTAAGCCATGCTTAAACTGACACTAGGCGCAGACCCCATATCAAGTTGTTCGACGGGTAAGATCGATGGGTATCGATTCAAGCCAGCACATAAGATCATGTCATCAAACCACGACCAAACCAACCCTGCTAA
>Ga0209953_1000597_pt1 | contig 12656 bp, 14 predicted proteins | sample SalPonred_H2O_MG_FD_185713 | JGI IMG/M metagenome (GOLD analysis project Ga0209953, IMG submission 185713) | Salt pond water microbial communities from South San Francisco under conditions of wetland restoration - Salt Pond MetaG... | ecosystem: Environmental > Aquatic > Non-marine Saline and... | reverse complement strand
TATCAGTCACTGAGTCAAGCGTGTCGGTCTCTGTGTAGGACTGAAGGTATCTGGAGTCGAGATCAACCGAGCCAAGGCTTGTAACGTGCCCGTAGGTGTCCAACGTGACATCCTGAATGACCGTACCGTTGCTGTTATCCACCGAAGTTTGGCTTGAGGTGTCCTCATGGTTAAGAGTGACGCTTCCGCTTGTTCCACCTCCGGTTAGACCCGAGCCTGCAGTGACAGCTGTGATGTCACCGATATTTGTCGTGTACCCAGCGTCGTTGTTAAACCCTGAGATGTTAATGCTGCTTTTAGCCAGCTTATGTTGAGAGCCGTCCGCTGAGTCCACAACGACGAAGAAGTCACCATCTGAGTTACTGGTCGACGAGCCGATCTCATTGAGGTCAATCGCGAGGCTAATTGTGCCGGAAGTCGTAACTGTACCACCGCCGCCAAGACCCACACCTGCAGATACCGAGACGCTTGTTACTGTGCCTGTGGTCGTGCTGTAGCCAAAAGACTCAATCCGGTCGTTAACCGCCGCAGCAGTCATAATCACGGTGTCACTGTCGCTAAACGCCTCAGCGCCTGTCTGTAGCGCAGAGCCTGCGAAGTTGCCTGTACCAAGCCCACTAATCGTAGAGCCAGTATGACTGTGGCTGTCATTGTTAACAGAAACCGTAATCGAAGTACGACCTGAGCCTGTGACATCCCCACTAAGCGTAATAGTGTCATTCTGCGTCAGATAGCCTGCGTCGTTAATAAACCCGCCGACGTTAATGTCTGTCTTGTTTAGTTTATGCTGCCCGCCAGCATCGTCCACGACCACAAAAAAGTCGCCATCAGCGTCACTAGTAGAAGTCGAGAGCTCGTTTAAATCAACATCCAATGTCCGGTCAGCACTCAGGTTGCCCCCGCCGCTAAGACCAGTTCCCGCAGTAATTGTCCGAGAAGTTGGCACTTTTAGATCAAGCGCGCCCTGCAGCCCGTCGACGTTAGAGATGATGTGGTTATGGCTATCATCCAGCACAGTAACCGAGATGCTCGTCGTGCCAGAGCCTGTTACGTCTCCACTAAGTGTGATTGTGTCGTTGCCGCTGGTATAGCCTGCGTCGTTGTTAAACTCAGACACATTGATGTTAGCCTTTGCAAGCTTACGCTGCGCATTGGCGCTGTCGACGACAACAAAAAAGTCTCCATCCGCATTGCTAGTAGAAGTTGGGAGCTCACTAAGATCGAGGTTAACTGTCGTACCAGAAACATCAATGGCTGTGCCCGCTACAGGTGCCTGCTGATCTGCACTTAAAGTAGTCCCTGAAAGTGTTAAGTTGCTCCCGACCGTCAGCCATTCTGCATTGCCCGCAGAGTCATCCCAGAACAAAATACGATCTGCATTAGGGTCAGATAAGTCCTCAATTCCTAACTGTTGGAGGCTAAACTCGGTACCGTCAAGTGCAAGCCCAGTGCCTGCTGTGTAAGTGCCAGCACCCGAGAACTGGTACACATTGATATCGTCCGTACCAATTGTAAAAGTCGCCGGGTCATCGACCTCAAGCACCCAGCCAGTCGAGGCATTTACGGTACCTCCGGTGACAAAATAGTACGATCCCGGAATCTCATCGGACTCATCGCAGAAAGAACACCGCGTAAATATCCAATCTGTGTCCGTGCCGTTCCCAATTTGGGTGAGAAAGTACCCACCATTCTCTAACTTACTGGTCTGGTCTTTAAACAACACCTCATCGTTTAATGCCCACGATGTTTTACCATCAATGTCGAGCGTGGCTAGCTGACCAAGGTTTAGCGTCGCTGAGGTAGAGCCGTTTGTGTAAGTGGCTGATATGTTAGCCGTTGTGGCTACATCCGCTGAGGGGCGAGACCTAAGTCCTTGGGCTACCTCATCCACATACGCTTTGTTAACAACAGACGCAGGAGTAGAAGGGTCGTTCTGCACCGTGCCGGAGGTCATCGCGACAGTAGTAAACGTTGTCGCAGGGACTACGCCAGACTCGTCTTTGTAGACCGCTTTGTCCGCCGGGTACACAACGTATACATCTTTAGTGCCAGCAGAAAAGTTAACCAGCGAGCCACTGTTAGAAGAGGCCAGCACTGTGTCACGGCTCAGCTCATCAGAAGACTGAGTATACGTGCCAATGCCAACCTCAAACTCACTGCCAAGCGCAGAAGAGATGGCGTAATAGGTCGTGTTCCCATCACCAACCGCCGCAGCAAAACCCTGAAACCCAGTAGATGCACCAGAAAGCGAAACGCTGCCAGTGCCCGTTGAGTTCGTCGTCTCTTTAACGCGATCCGCTACCACTAGAGCCATAGCAATGTACCTCTAAAATTAGGCGATACGGATTATGGCATCGGAAGCGTTTGCAGTTGGGAACTGAATTGTAAAGTCACCATTAGTTGAAGTCTTATCACCACCAAAATCCAACACAGCAACCGCTTTATCGCCTTCAGTCGAGTTGTAAATCACAGCACCCGCAGCGGTAATAGTTGCCGACGACCACGTCGTATCAGCAAAATCCAAAAACGCAGTCGTGCCTGACGTGGTTGGATTGACGTTGGTCAGCGTATTGCCGCCAGCTGTGTAGCCCGTACCAGTCACCTCATTGGTCGTTGAATACGTCGTCGTTGACGCATCAAGCGAAGCCGAGCTGGTAAACAGCGCGATTTTATACGTATCTCCACCTGAGCGAAAATCGTGGATTCCTTCAAGTAGCTCTTTTTTAAAACTTGTGCACATTGCTTGAGTGATAGCCATCGTTGTCTCCTAATTTAGTCTTTGCTTCTACGGTAAAAATCTAGCCCTTCAGCTGCTTGAGCAAACCCATTCAACGTACTTAAGGCCTGCGTAAACCGCTGATCGTATGCGCTAATCATATCAGGCTCGCCCTTCATAAAGATATAAGCCTCGACTAACGATCCGTACAACATCACCGTCGGAGCGTTTACGCTCAACCACGTCTCACCAGAAGGTTCGTCGACTAGCGATACAGGGCGGTAGAAATAATGTAATTCTGCGTTGTAGCTGCCATCTGGTGTTGGCGCCACGATAAAGTTATCTAAATCAAAATCAGCATAGTAGCGAGGAAACCCCGTCTCGCTGTCATCAGGCCAGAACTCTTGGATAAAGTTAGTGTCTTTGTTCAGCAAAAATTCTTTACTGTTGCCCGATCCAATAGAAAGCGAGAAAGAAAAAAGCCAATCTGTCGGTTTAGGAACGTATTTGCTCCCCGCGACAATGTTAGTCTCAGCGTTCTTGCGAAACACCTCAAGCGGCACCGACTTTAAAATGCGCTCTTCTGCCGTCTCAATAAACCGGTCAATGTTGTCTATAAACACAGACTCATTGTTGTCTGTGTAGTCCTGAACCGCCTGCTTGAGTGTTGTATATGTATAACCAGCCATTAGGGCAACCTATCTAAAAAGTCGTCGTAGGCGGTCGTGTCGACCGGTGGTTCTGTGCGTGCCGGGCGCGCGTGCCGCAGCGCCTCAGCATCAGCTTTAGGGTAAGGTGGCTCTAACTGTGGGTGCTTAGCCTCAAAACACTCAGGGCACACACGTGAGCCGTTCCACTCTTCTCGAATCTTTAAATACTTGTACTCAAACCCACAGCGATCACACAGCGCTAATGCGTACTTACCTGATGCAAAATTGCCCATAATTAATACCCATACGCGCGGTAGCTAGGCCGAATATATAACGACCCCCTTTCACTGTCTTCGTTCGCTGCGCGAGCAAAGTCTTCTTCGTACACCATCTTCATAGCCTGCGCCCGCTCAGGTGCGGACTTCATTGCCAAGTAATAAGCAAGGCCTGTCACCATCGGCGGAATAAACCGACTTGGTACATCTACATCGTTGGTCAGCGTAGCGGCATCCTGAATACGCTGAATCCGGTAACTAACTACGGCATCCGTGCTGTTCTCAGGCGTAGGCCAGACATAAAAGCTAGGCACTGCAGTACGTTCAACGTAAATCTGCGTAGGACGCCCAGTCTGCGATTTCTGTGGCAGGTTTAAGTAGTCCTCACGCGTAATACGCTCAAGCGTGTAATCGGTGCCGTCGCGGCGCACGACAGACTCAAGAACATCAATGTCGGCAGAACTCATAGCGTACTGGCGCTGGCCTTCCACCATAGGCTCTGTGACTTGAGCGACTTTCCACAGGTTGACTCCCCGGTTAGCCCAGTCCTGAAACATAATGTTCAAGCTACGCCGAGCTTTCCGGGCGTCATACCCCGTGCGCATCTCAAGACCGAGAAGCTCATACGCTTCCTCGATTACATCAGATACGTCAAGCTTAAAGTCTGTCGTGCCGCTAGTAGCCATTACCGGATTTTAGCCTTCCGCGTACCCTTCGTGGCACAACCTGAGCCCTTGACCTTACCGCCGCGCTTCATCTTCTTGGCTTCAGTCATGCCGCCACGGGCCATCTTCTTTTTAGCCATGCCGCCACGGGCCATTTTCTTTTTGCTGCCCTCTTTCTTCTCGTCGTCCATTTTGTCACCACGAGTCATCTGCATATTCATGTTAGAACGGTTCATTGGGAGACCTCATCAGTAGTAGAAGAACGTCGCTGACGTAACATCAGTCAGCACCGCATAGGGGTTAGATTCGCAGCGAATCGGCGTGTAGTAAAACTCAACACCATGAGCAGACTGATCAGCCGGGGTCGCAATTTCTAACAAAACCGAGCCGGTTGCTCCGCCATCTCTAATTACAATGCTGCCTGCTGCGTCGCTTGCCACAAAATACATAGTGGCGATACGAGCCGGACCACCAAAGATGTCGCCCGATTCGGTTAGTGTCGCCGACTTGCCATCAGAGTGCATTCCAGCCATAACGGCCTCCTATTAAGCCGGGCCAGCAGAAACGCTAAGCACGCCGCTGTTATTCCACAACTGCCCAACAACTTCTGGGTCGGTTTCTGGAAGGTCTGCAATAACAACCGTGGTGCCGTCAACGGTGACAGTGCCGGTCGTGGTAAGATCAGTAGCAGTCATTTCGCCCTCGAAGCCGTTATCTGAAACGACGGGGCCTGAAAAACGAGTTTGAGCCATTAGAATTCTCCTTTCTTGTGTCGATACTTTAACGCAAGTCTTCGTACAGAACTAGGGTCGCAGTTAAAATGTCTGGCTATTTCTGCGTACGACTTATCCTCATTATCAATAATATATTTTATCTTCGCAACGAGTTTCGGGTCCGAGTGATGTCGTGCCGTTCGGCTTGCGGACATTCTGGCTCTATATTCAAGGTCTTTGTAGTCGAATGTAGTTGCTCGTCGCCCAAGCCTAATTCGTTTGCGAACTTGCGCACTGTGTCTTTTACCGCGCATAGGCGCTTTTGCAAACTTGGCTATGTTGTAGAGTTTTTTCTCCTCAAACCAAACGTCCCCATTTAAAAACGCTTCTTCCAATGCGTCCATCTCATCTAAGTCACCGCACTCAATCTCAAGCGCGCCGTAAAAACAATCTTTGCCATGCTTATTATATGCGTGTTGCAAGTGTCTGTTAGTGTGTCGGTTATTTCTTAAAAGGCTAAAGTGCGCTTGAAGCCGCTTTTTTACTTCTTGTGATTGTCCGACGTAACAATAGCCAGTTTCTGTGTTGACAATTTTATAGATTCCACAATAGTCTTTTTTATACGGCATAAAAACCCCAATATTTATGAAAATCTTATACCCAAAAAAGACCCCGCCGGGGCGGGGTCTTGGATCACTGAGAGAACCTCAGTTTTTACGCAGCGCCGGGGCTACCATACACACCCAGAGGGTCTGAGGTTCCGAAGCTGTAACGCTCCCGAGCCTTGTAGCGCACGTTGCCCGTGTCGAAGTCGCCTTCCATTTTGGTGGTCAGCGGCGTCCGCACGAAGTGCTTCAGACCGTTAGGAATGTCGGTGGTCAGGAACCATGCGTCATCATCCGTTAAGAAGTGATTGACGCTGTAGCCACCGGGAACAGACCCGTTGTTCATAATCGCGTTGATGTCGTTATCGGCGGTGCCAACACGCTGCTCGGTCTCAAGGAGGCGAGTAGCAACGAACATCAGCGACGGCGGAACAATCAACTTACGAGGCTTAGCTGCAATCAGCAGGCCGCGCTCATCGGTCCAACCCGAAATCTGAATAACAGCAGCCTCAAGCGAAGTTTCGTTGAGATCAGCTGCAACAGCTGGAGAGTTGGAATTGCTTCCACCGCTGACAAGCGGGTGGTCCGTGGAGAAGAGTGACTCACCATCACCGTAGGTAACGCTAGCGTCGAACCCGTTATTAAGGATCGCAGCAGCTTTAACCTGCTTGGTGTAAGCCATCGCACGAGCAAGCGCCTTGGTGTAACGCGAAGACAGGGAGTCGTAGAGGTTATCCTCCATCGCTTCCTCAGTAATCGAGAAACCAAGAGCAATCGTCTCGTGGTTGTAGCGAGCCGTGTAAGCTTCCTGTGCCTGATCATACTGAATGGCATCGCCTTCAGACTTAACCGGGGCAGCCGAGAAACCCGACAGCTTCACCTCTTCTTCAAAAGAACGCTCGGAAGTCTCCGTCTCGAAGATTTCTTTGTGCTCTTCACCATATCGAGCGTACTCCATGCCGAACAAAGCGTTCAGGCCGGGGAGAAGCTCTTTCACCATTTGTGATCTTGAAATTGCCATGATCTAAGCTCCTTTAAGCGTCGCCAGCGCCAGTAGCGCTGCTAGGCTGATGACCGGCGTTGAACTTGACCAGAACTTCGGTGAACTCACCAGAGCCATTCTTAGTCTCTTCAACACCTTGGACAATGCGAAGCGGCAGGGTAGCCGTATCCGCAGTTGAGGCTTCATCAGCAGCCACGTACGACCGGCCAGTAATTGTGTTACCGACAGGGGACTGATCGTCCAGACCCACGTTATTGCCGACTTCCGACTGTGCAACGCTGCTCACATCGCCATTGCTGTCAGTAACAGCAACTTTGTAGAGAACATTGTTACCATCAATGACGAACGCCTTGATGTCGTCAGCCGTAACACCACCGGGGTAGTAGTTGCGGAGGGTTAGACCATAAACAGGATCGGTGTACTCGCAACCAACAAAAACACCAGTGTAACTAATGTTGTCACCTGCGGTAACACGGTCCACTAAACCATCGGTGCCGATAGCCACGAGGTCCCCGTTAAAAATCGCAGTCGCACTTCCCGACTCAATTTTATAGGCGCGACGAGCGCCGTTGTACGGAGAACCGTCGACCATCTTCACCGGCACGAGACCATAAAGGCCTGAAACGGTTGGATATGCCATGAGATTCATCTCCTAAAAGGAAAAAATTAAGGCTCTATGAGCCTCGCCCAAAACTAACTTTGGATTTGCGGTCCTGAAACAACGGCATCCGAGGATCATTCTCACGCATAAAGTTATTGTCGACTGATTCGACCTGAGCCACGGTGCTACGTCTATAGTAAGCATTACGTTGCTCGACCATTTCAGTCGGCATTTTACAAAGAATCAAACCACCATTTTCAACCAAACCTGAGCTAACCGCATCCTGATCAAGAGCAAGCATTAACTCCGGGTGGTCTTCTAGGCGGCAGGTTTCCCAACCTTCACGCGTTTTCCGAGAATAATTTGTCGGGTCGCTGACTCCAAGAGTCGACTTACGAATCCAACGGAACTCAACACCTTCTTGAGGGGCTGGTTCAGGCAACAGACTTGCAGGTGCCCACTGCTTCTTACGCGCAGTCGCTTCACGATTGTCATTCTCACGAGAAACTGGACGAGCTTCACGGGTACGAGTTGTATTAGCCATTGTTGTTCTCCAGTTTTTGTACTTCGCGAGCATAGGCTTCTGGGGTTATTCCCAGTTTTTTAGCCATCGCCACTTGCGACTGAGTTAGCACTACCCTTTTTCCCTTCGGAGTTCTTCCAGCAGGGGCGACAACGGTAGAGGGTTGCCGCTTTTTCCTTTTTGGAGGCTCGTTGTCATCTGAGGGTTGTGCGTCCTCAAAACGACTCGGAAAGACCTCACGCATGCGAGCGTCAATTCGCTCGTAATACTCGTCAGTAGAAGGCGGAATACCGTCTTTTACCAACTTCTGATGGACTCCCAGCGCAAAGCTAGTCATCTCATCATCTTCTCCAAACCACTTGTTACGAGTGCCCCAATCTGATGCTTTAGAATCGGGCTCTGGTGCAGTAACCTGTGGCCGTTGTTGACTATTATATACCTGTTGAGTTCTCTGCTGTAAAGCCTGATTTTGCTGAGCAGCGAGATTTTGGTTTGAGTAACGTGGAGACAGCAGGTTTACTTGCTCCGCTTGATACGTCGCTTTTGCTAGTTCCTGCTGCGCATCTGCTACTGCATCAGAGTCTCCTTGCTCATAGGCATCGCGGTACTTCCGCTTAGCCGCTTCAAGCTGCAGAGCAGCTCGCTGCTTGGCCTGATCAATCGCCCAGTTCTCACCGGAAGACAAATCATTTCGCAGCTTATCTCGTTCAGCTTGTAGTCGACGAGCATACTCAGTGGCCGCTTCATACTCACGGGCTGTCTGCTCTTTAGCGCGTCGCTCGTCATGCCAAGCTTTTTTGAGCTGGTCGATCCGCTGTTTTACTTTAGCGGAGTAGTCGTCTGCTGCATCCTGCTCAATTTCTTCCACTACCTCATCAGGCAATGGTTTACGATTTCGATCTTCAGGAGGCGTATCATCAACGATTTCCAACTCTAAATCGTCAGAGTCTTCTTCGGCTTTAGACGTACCATCCTCAGTATCAATCTCGACAGAGGTTTCATCCTCTTCTTTAAACTTGTTTTTCATTGCTGGCGGAACACCAGTGGCATCCGAACCAACAACAAACTCGGTATCGTCAAAATCGACGTCTTGTTTTTCTGGGGGCATTGCTTAACTCCTTAAATGCGGGAATATCCCGTTGGGTCTTCAACCACGGCTTCGACCGAATCATCATTGATGACGCGGAAAAACTCTCGGTCGTGGATTTTGAAACGCGTACCTGAGTAGGCACGGATGAGTACATAGTCACCAATTTGACAGTACGGGCCATTAGGAAACCGTTCTTTGTCTTGGTAAGCATCAGGGCCCATATCGACGACGCGAACGACCATCGTAGAGACCTCTTCACTTTTCAAAACACTATCAGGTTTAATAATGCCGCCTTCGGTTGCTTCCTTAATGTCAGGAATGGCGACTAAGATACGAAAGCCCGTAGGCTTTGGAATTTGCTGCTCAGTGAGCTGAGGTGCAGCCGCGTTGGCTGTAGTCATGTTAACTCCTAGTTATCGTTTGAAGTTTTTTCTGCTGCTTCGATTAAATCCAACACAAGCCGATCTGCCTGTGCTAGCCCTTTTAACACTCCTGTGTAGTGAGTGTACTGGTCGTATGACGTAGCCGCCCCTGAAGCGAGTGCATCAGTAATAGCGTCTATATCTTTACGAATCTCTTGGCGGAGATGTTCTCCGAATGTGCGAACCATCGTTTACTCCTGTCGAGGGTTGTTATTCATACGCTGAGCCGCTTGGCTTCTTTCAAGCTCAAGACGTTTCTCAGCAAGGCTGGCGCCAATCTTAACGCCGGTTTGCTCCAAATCAGCTTCGGCCTCAGCGACCTGCTGGCGGAGTTTAGTTCCAAGGGACGCTCCTGTCTGCTTCTCTTGGGATTCAATACGCGCAGCGTCAATCTCCATACCGCGCAGTTTAAGCTCGTAGTCCATCTTATCTTTCTGAATCTTGCGCTGCAGCTCGGCCCGTTCAAGCTCAAGCTCACGCTCCTGCATCTGGACAACTGGGTCTTGTGCTTTCTTAGCCGCTTCCTCGGCCTGCGCCATCTGCTGGGCTTTGCCAGTGACACGACCTGAAGCCTCAGCAACAAGCCGAGAAATCGCAAGCTCCTGCTCCTCGTCCAGACCCTTATCCTCATCAAAGGCAGGCAGCGGGACACCAAGCTCGGTCTCGACCCGACGGCGGTACTGCTCAGCAATGTGCTCGTTTATGTGCGCCATGCCTGCAGCAAGCTTCAACTTGCCTGCATCGCCTTCCATCTCGATCATCTTCATAATCTCAGGGTCTTGCGCGAACGCCATGTGCGCCTGAATGTGCGCCTCGTGGTCCTGATATGGGAACGCTTTTATGGGCTTGCCGTTGAGCAGCGCCATGTTCTCAGTCATCGGGTCCATCGGCTTAACGTCGTCCTCATCAGGAATTAACTCACTGGCATTCTTAATACCCAGCGTCTCGATCATCTGACGATGTAGTAAAGGCAGGTCGTAGAGCTGTGGTGCCTGCTGAGCCAACTGCATCGCCGCTTGGTACTGCACGATGCGCTGTGACATTGTCGAGGCGTTGGGATCAGAGACCGGAATAATGTTTGTCTTTAAGTAGTCCCGACGCCGAGCCATAAAGCCCTCGTCGCCTTCTGCATCGTAGTCGTACTCTTCAGGCGCCATGTCGATGACAATTGACTTGAGAATCTTAAACTCTGATTTCATCGCCGCGTGCATCCGCGCCTGCACCGCAGTCATGGTTTTTAACTGCCGCTCAAGAATAGCCAGTGTCGATCCAACTGGCGCATTAGGCTGCATATCGCCAACACTGATATCTGACATAGACGCAAAACGCCGTGCCTCTTCAACGATCTTATCGAGAAGCTGGGCTAATACTACCGAGGGCTCCTTATAGGGCAGCGGCATGATGTTATCTTTGATGTTGCCAGTCGGCACATCCACATCGCGGAACTCACCCGGAGCAATTGGCGTATCACCGCCACGTATACGAAGCCCCCGCGTACGGAAGCCGCCCGGCAGGTTAGACAACGTCCCCGCATCGACGAGCTGACGCATGATTGACGTAGCTCCCTTGGCAAAACCACCAATGAGGTGGATAAGGCCGAAACCATAGAAGCCAAAGCCGGGGATGTAGTTGTAGTGGGAGAAATGGATTTTCTTACGCTTTTTGTCATCCGTCTCCTCCCAGTTGCGATATACCGAGAGCACCTTGCCGCTGTCTTTGAGGATTGTCACCACGTAAGGCAGCTCAATGCCGGTCGGCTCACCAAACTTATCTAGGTCTTCAAACCCTTCAATATCTAACTCGCAGTGGACCTCAAGTAGTGTGTAGCGGTCATCGCGCGCGGCATCAAACCCACCAATTTCATTCTTGCGACGTGAGATGTCGTCTTCATCTGCTACGGGGTCACCGATATCGCATTCTTTATAAAACCCGCTGACCTGCATTTTGCGAACTTCGTTCTTAGTCCGTTTCATACGATGTGTGTATCGCTGTGCGCTCTGCAGGGTTGATGCGCCGTAGCTCACCACAAAGTCTTCTGCCGGGATAAACTGCGATACCGGGCGCTCTAATGACGGATCATAAAAGACTTTCTTAAACGCCGAGCCTGCAATAGGCAGGTTCCACAACAGCCGCTCATGCTCAGAGCGATAGTCTTCCATCTTCTCGGTGAGTAGGTAGTTCATATCCTCGCGCACGCGATGTGCTGCTTCTTCGCGATCACGGCTTGTCTCGCCTAGAATCTTAGTGCGTACCGGGCCTTGTGCCGGAAACATCTCCACAATACTTTCTGACTGAAACTTAACCACCGCTTCTGCGAGCATGGGGTGATACACGCCAAATGCCCCTTCCCACGGCTCAGAGCGATCCTCGATCTTAAGACCCAGCAGCTCAAGGCCGTCGTAGTATGTCTCTTCCCACTCAGCGCGGGACTCTAAGTCTGTCTCGTAGGCCTCAAGCATTTCATCAGCAATCGCTGCACACTGCGTCTCGTCCATAAACTCAGCAAGGTTGGCTGTGTGCGGAATCAGATCGCCTTCGTCGCCGGGCTCAATAGAGAGCAGCTCCTCGCCTGCAATGCTAACTTCTACGCTCTCAGGGTCCTCAATCTCAATCTCCAGCGGAACTTCGCCCTGTGAGAGTTCGCTAACCCCTTGCGGAGCACCGTATAGTGATTTTTCAATAGCCATGATTTACCCTAATAATAAGCCGCTCGCACGGGTTCAAATTCGTCGTCCTCGTCCCATCTGTCGTCGGGCAGGCTAATAAACCCGCCGTTTCTAAATCTCATCAGCGCCATCACGGTGCTGTCAACCAAGTCATCATTTGGCATCGCAGGAAACCCACAAACCTCGTCAACCACCTCTTCTGCCCACCGCCTTCCGACGGGATACCAAACAAATCCTGATGCGAACATATCAGAGACAGAGTTCAAACGCATAATTTTATCCCCCGTGCCTCTATGCGGAGTATACTCCTGCACCGGTATCCCTGCCCGCCTAAACTCTTGGTAAAGTTGCGAGCCAGCCGACTTTTTCTCCACCACGAACCAATCAGGCTCCCACTCCTTATACTGCTCATAGGAAAGGCGTTTTAACTCCGGGAACTCTAGGCGCTCTTTAATACTGTTGAGAAGTATTATATTTGCTTGTGATGCACCATTCTCGTCGTCTCGGTAAAATACGCCCCATGTAGTCAGGCCGGTGTAGTCAGCACGGTTGTTTTTTTCTGCCGCTGCGTCAAGGCTCATAATTACGTACTCACACGGCGGAGGCTGGTCTGCCTCCCACTCACACCACCACTCGCGCTTAACAATAGAGGCATCACGCGAGGTCGGGTCCTGCATGTACTGCGCTGACCACTGAAATGAGGGCATTGAGCTCTTAGTGCGCAACA
>Ga0209953_1000596_pt1 | contig 12663 bp, 6 predicted proteins | sample SalPonred_H2O_MG_FD_185713 | JGI IMG/M metagenome (GOLD analysis project Ga0209953, IMG submission 185713) | Salt pond water microbial communities from South San Francisco under conditions of wetland restoration - Salt Pond MetaG... | ecosystem: Environmental > Aquatic > Non-marine Saline and... | reverse complement strand
CGCACTACCCAGACCTTGCTCTCACAGCAAATGGGTTCAGTTGCCTCCGAAGCCGCTGCCCGATGGCTTGAGATCATCCCGAGCGGAGGTCTTGTCCACTTGACACCTGCTGGCCATGCAGTCGGTCAGGTGGATGGGGTCTACCGATATTTGGGCCGATTGGATTTGGTTCAGGAACCTATCGACTAGTACAGCATCACGTCCGAACGCGGACTGCAGCAGCTGTTACCTCGACGCGTGCGTGGAGTGTGACTTCCTTGAGTGTAGTCAACCGCTCAATCATCGTCTATTCGGCATGAGGGAGCACGTCTTTCTCGAGAGGCCACTTGGTCTCGCGACGCGAACGGGGCGTCCGGGAGGAGCGACGGCACTACTTGACACTGACAACGCGGAGGTTGCTGTCGATAATTTCCGCGGAAAGGACAGTGCCTTCCCTTAGATCATGATCCAGGGCCAGATGGGTAAGTAGAGTTGACCAGTTAGAAAGGGCTGAGTCGGCGTACTTAGCGACCTTTGCCTTGAATGGTCGATTGCACATGCAATGAACCCTGGCTCCACCCGAAGGCCACATCTGATTGAGGGCATGGGGCACAGTCACTGACCCCATGCTCAGCATGTTGCTGCCCACGGTGACCGCCATCTCAATTGCATCACTGGTGACCCGCCAGTCCACGTTGGACGGAATGCGGGTGGCCTCGGCGACTGCCAAGGCATGGGCGATGTCCTCTGATGATGGCTCGATGCCCAAGAGTCGATAGAGACCGGGCGTGGGGCATTGGCGCACGGCGTAACTGAAACTTATGTAGACCCCGAGGCTGGTCAAGTTCATTCGGTCCCTCACAGCTTGGCGGTTTATGACCTCCTTGTGCAGGACGTGGCCGTCGGCGTGCTGTAGGAGTGCTGCTAGCCAAGCGTTGATCGTGCCCGAGTCAGTGGGGACGGCCGGTCCGGTACAAGTGCCGACATCCAAGTCAATGGCACCGGCTTGAACCAGTAGGTCCAATGTCGTTTCTGGATCGGGAAGAGGAGGAGCAGATCGCCGTCGCCGCTCTCGGTCGAGACCTTCGTAAAGCTCGTCGACAGCCAGGGGTTGGACGAGTCCCAGCTGCCGACCAGCAGCGTTTTCCAGGGATGTAGGAGCGTCATTCGATACGAGCGACCAAGGGCCACTCGTGAACACGCGGGAGTAGGTCAAGGGCAGCAGTTGCTGCACCGAGGCCTGATCAAGCAACGCTCCATCGCTTCCGGTAACGGTGTCGGTGCGGATCACTCCTATCTTTGACCGAGCTGCTCGAATGAGGGCAATCAGTTCAGCGTTCTGATCTCGTCGCTCTCGCTGAGCCATTTCCGCGTTCTCGAAGTGCCCTTCCAGCGCCTGCGCTGCTCGGGAGTAACCGAGCCAGCGCAGGAGTTCGGTGATTTCCTCAGGGGTCCAGTCGTCATCGGTGACGAAGCCAGCGTCCAGTAAGACGTCTTGGACACTGAGATAATCGTGATCGCGCAACGACTTGATGGCTCCTGACACGACTGCTGGTAGCGGCCAGACGCGTGAGCCGGCAGGTTGGCTAATCCTAGTGATGACTTGACGGATGCGTTCCCTGGTGACGCCGGCTTCCTTACCGATTTCGTCGAGTGTTGCCCCAGGCATTCCCCAACTGAATCGGCGGAGGATCCAAGTCACCCACCGCTGGTCGAGCCGGTTGCCGTCATAGGCGATGTATTCCTCCACGATGGCGGCGGCAACATCCTCCAGAGTCGTGGCGCATTCACTGGCGATATGCATGGGGCTGTCTTCATGACGGGGCCACCAGCACTCAAGGAGAATCGTCAAGTCCAACAGCACCAAGGCTCCGTCTTCAAGAGCCAGTAGCTGTGACCGAGTGATACCCGCAACCGTGTCGAGATTCGCATCTCCAGTGAAGCCCAGCCGAGCAAGGGCCTGGTGGGTCGTTGTTAGCACCGGCAGATCGCGTAGCCGACCGGAGCTAAGGACGCAGATCGAGATCGGCGCTTCAGCCCATCGCGGGTTGTCGGATGTAAGTGAGTGGACGATGCGCGCACTTGAGGACTCCCACACCACCGGATCGTGTCCACGACGACCCTCCTGGGGCCGGGCAAGATCTGCCATTGTCGCCGGCCGCTTCTTGACCTTGGCGGGCTCCAGATAGTCCAGTTTCGGCGCCGGAACCCGCGGGACCACCCACGATTGAGGTATCGCAGGAGCACCCCACGCCCCCAGCATCCAGGGCCCGGTGATGGACACGCTTTTGCTCATGAGCTCGGCGCGAGAGCGCGGTGCAGAATCCCCACAAATCGGTTCGCGAACTCAGCACGCCGAACCAGAACCCTAGGAGCGTCATTGAGCTGCTCCGGACGGCGCGCGTAGTCCCGCTCGGTCAGATAGGCCGCCAGCTCGGCGGCAACGACCTCGGCGAGAATGGCACGCGCCTGGGGCGAATCCTCGTTGCTGAACTTTGATGCTTCTTCATCGTATGTGCCAAATATGCCGTTGAACGTCGCATGGTTGGCGTAGACCTGAATCTCAATTTGCCCCGGAACGGCGATGAGGCCAATGCGCCGGTTGGGGCTACGGTGGCCGTTCAATTCGAAAGTGAGCCCCAGGCCACCGATGCCTCCAGGGCGCTCCGCCACGGTGATATCGCAGGTGGCCTCGTCCTCATCTAAGCGTGCATGGACGACTCCCGACCCGGGCTGTTGGCCCGCGACGCAGCGCACCGAAGCCTGTGCCCACCGGCCGCCAGGCTCGGCAGTCAATGTCACCGCATCTGGCACCTGGGACACTCCGGAACCCTCGAACCACACGCTTACGCCTTCGCCGACGTGATTTACAGGTGCGCGCAACTCGAGTCGGCGCCCCCGGGTGGGGGAGATAGTGGCTCTGGCGGTTGTGAACTCCAGGCTGGTGGGCGGTTGTTCCGTCCCCGGCTGGGTCTGGGTGACCACAAGCTGAGCTCGGGCGGTGTGTCCGGCGGCTTCGACGAGGATCGTTGCGGTGCCTTCGGTCAGCCCAGCGTCGAGATAGATGTGTGAGACAACGACATCCAGACGTTTGTGGGCGGCCCAACCGTCCTCACTAGCAGCGGCTGAGGCCAGCACGTCGTCCGAGGTCTGATGCTCGATTCCCACATACAGGCTCTCGACCGTCTTGTCGGTGCAGCGCACAGACATCGTTGCCGTTTCCCCAGGGGCGAGGATCAGTCGGGGCGGGATCACGGTCAGGACGGCGGTTGGATCAGGATCGTTCCCGCCACCTGTGTCCTCCTCCTCGATCTCCTCCAACGCGGCATTGAGTTGGTCCTTCAACGCCTCGCTAGCAACCTTGAATGCGCGGCTGAGTTTTTCACCTTGCTTCTTGCCGGCGTCCAACTGCTTGGACAGAGCGTCGAACAATGGCTGCGCTTCGCGAGTCACTGCCCGCGCGAGCTCCTTGCGATAAGGGTGATTCTTGGCCAATCCGTCACGGTCACGCGAGAGCAGCCGCGTGGGGCCACCTATCTTTTCCCCGTTGTCATAGGCACGGATGATCGTTGCGATCTGGGGGGCATCGACATAGCCGGCGAAGTATGCGGACTCCGGTCTCGGGTCTAGCTCGAACCAGGTGTTCTGGAAAGTCGTCACCCCACTGCGTACCAACAGTCCTTGGTCGGAGAACTCGTTCACCTGCCCGCTGCACCGCTGCGGCAAGCGGCGAACTGTTAGGTGCACCGGTTCATATCCGTCGAGCTGTAACTCGGTATCGATCACGATCTCGCCAACGGGGGTATGACCTTCCAGTCGAGTCGTCACCCCGGCCCCACGCGAGTCTTGGACGTACACCGGACGCCGGATGATCAGGTCGCGCAACTGCGCATGTCGGGTGAGCTTGTCCAGCAACCGGTTGCGCGGCGGAACGGTGAATTTGGGCGCGACGAACAGCGAGGCCGTCAGCCCGTTCGCGCCCGGCTCCAGGGCGAGTTCCTGGTAGTGCTCTTCCGTGGCGGGCACATCAATCGCTGTCAGCTTCCAGTCTCCAGTGGACTCCAGGCGAAGCCGAGAGTACTTGCCATCGCGGATCGCGCTGAATACCACGCGGCCCAGGGACGCGACATCCTTTGCCCCACGCCCGAGCAGACCCCGTGCTTCCACGGCCCCGTCATCGACCGCGCGCTGGCCACCAAGCACAGCAAAGGCGTCCTTCAACCCCTTTGCGCTCAAGCCACGTGCCGCGTCCTGGACATCAATCCGCGTAGTGAAGTCATCATCCCCATCCCATGGCGTAACGCGTACCCAGATATCCCCCTCCTCGGCCCCGTAGGCATCGTCTGCGTTGGTCACTAACTCGATCAGGGCACGGATGACGTCACCACGAATAGCCAGAGAGGCGTCTTGTTCAAAGGCGCGTGCCCCGTATTCGACTCTTCCCTCGGTCTCGAATGTCATGTTCATCCCCCTCGTCGATCGGTTAGAAATCCACTAGTGGCGTTCACGAAGCCCGCAAGTTCCTCATCGGCGAGCACCTGGGCGGCTCGCCGGGCCTCTTCCAACCGACCCGACCACACCGCCTCGGGAGAGCCGGCTGAGCATTCGAATGCGTCTGCCAGGTCAAACAGGTCCAAGTCATCCCCAGCCTTCCAACCGGCGTAGACCGCCGAAGCCTTCAACCGCCTGCGCAACCGCTCATGCTGATTCGTTGCCGCCGCTGGCACCGGCGCCTGTCCATAGGTGGCGGCCAGGAGTGGCTCATACCTCTGGACCCACGCCACGCCTTCAACCGTAAGCCGGCGCAGGTACGCACTCGTTCGGTGCACCAAGCCCACATGGGTAGTGGCCTCGATGCTCTGCAGCGCCTTCGCCGTCTTCTTGTAGTCCGGCAGATCGGGCCGGGTCCGCCAGCCCAGACGAGCAGGGGCCAGTTCGAAGCTCTTGAGGTAGATGTCCTCGACATCGACGTCCTTGTCCGCTCCACCCAGCAGATAGAGGGCCCAAATGAAGACGTCTTGATTATTGGCCTCGGTACTCGGTGGGTCAGTGCGAAGTGCGGAATTAGCCAATGAAACCCCCTCGAGCACATCCATGCCAGCATGGCGCAAACCGATCTAGTTGGAAGAACAGCTTAGGAGGTCAACTGCTGCTGCCGGGACTACATACGTGATCTCATGAGTTGGCCAAGAAACGGAGTTCGCCCTGCGCCGCGATCCCGCCCCAGACAGATAGCCTGGGCGTTCAGTTGGCGGCTTGAGGTTCGGCCTCAGTAGGCCTTGATTCGGGGGAGGGTCTGTGACGAGGATCTTCGACAACATTGAGTTGGGCCTCGGCCCGCACCTGCAGACCACTTTGGACGAGTTCCAATCCATGGACACTGCGGTCGGGTACTTCAACCTGCGGGGATGGAGAGTTTTCGCCGGTCTGATCTCTGCCAAGGCCGACCCCGAACTGGGAAGGCCGGTCGCGCGGATCTTGATCGGCATGGTGACCCCGCATGCACAAGAAGCCACTCTTGATGAACTTCAACGGCAACTGGAAGGCGTAGACCTAAAGGAAGGGTTAACCGACAACACGACTGCCTTGCGTCGTAAAGAGCAGTTACTCGCGCAGTTGCGCGAGCAGTTGTGCAGAGGGCTTCCGAATGCAACCGATCGAGCAACATTACGTACCCTCCGAGACCAGGTCGCCGACGGCTCGGTACAGGTGAAGGTGCACACCAGTCGCGCGTTGCATGGAAAGACGTACATCTTTCACAAGGAGTCACCGAACACGCCCATCATGGGATTCGTCGGGTCCTCGAATCTCACCGCTGCAGGGTTAACCACGAACCTTGAACTCAACGTCGACGTTGTCGATAACGAGGCCGCAGGAGCCCTTGCACAATGGTTCGAGGATCGGTGGGAGGACCCACTGAGTTTGGACGTCGGGGCGGAACTCTTAACGCTGCTGGATGAGTCATGGGCGTCCGAAACCCCCGCAGCGCCCTACGACGTATACCTGAAGCTCTGTTACGACCTCTCCCGCGACGTGAGGGACGGCCTCGCGGAGTACAGCCTGACCGGACCCATCAACGACGTGCTGCTGGACTACCAAAAGGAAGCGGTCAAGACATTGACGCGGCGGATTGAAAGCCGCGGCGGAACGATGCTCGGGGATGTCGTCGGCCTGGGCAAGACTTTGACGGCAGTTGCGGTGGCTATCCTGATGCGGGAGGAACACAACTACTCGACTCTCGTGGTCTGCCCGAAGAATCTCGTGAGCATGTGGGAAGAACACCTCCATGCTTACCAGGTCCACAGCACCGTTGTGCCCTACTCCATGGCAGGCAAAGTGCTGCCTCGGCTGGGCAAATACAAATTCGTCATCGTGGATGAATCTCACACGATGCGAAATGATGAACGCAAGGATTACATCGCCTTGCGTGACTACATTCGCGAGTACGACTGCCGAGTGCTACTGCTCACCGCAACGCCGTACAACGTTGGTTTCGGTGACGTGGCGAACCAACTGGGACTGTGGATCGATCCTGACGACGACTTGGGGCTTCAACCCAGTGTTGCGCTTGCAGCCAACCCAAATGCTTTCCACAAACTGGACGGGAAGGTCAGCACCCTGGAGGCCTTCCGCTTGTCGGAGGAGCCTGACGACTGGAAGAGGCTCATGAGTGAGCACCTGGTGCGACGCACCCGGACATTCATCAAAGACAAAGCCGCCTCTGCTGGCCAAGTCGATGATCGCGGTGTCTACCTGACCTTCAGCGACGGTGGAAAGTTCTACTTCCCCAAACGTGTGCCTAGCCCGATCCAACATTCGTTCTCCGACGATGATGCGGCAGCGGTCATGGCCTCTGACGAAACCTTCAACGGCCTGGATGACTTGATTCTGCCGCGTTACGGCCTGGGGGACTACTTAGCCAAAGGCCAGACATACTCCGAAGAGGAGGAAAAGATCCTCGACGCGTGGAAGCGCAGCCGAGGTCAGGTACGAGGGTTTGTACGAACTAACTTCTATAAGCGCCTGTCCTCATGTGGGCACTCATTCATTCTGTCCATCAAGCGACACATAGCACGAAACGATCTCTTCCTCTACGCCTTGAATTCAGGGCGTCCGGTGCCCACGGGAACGATCGTGGATGCCATGTTTATGCAGACCGACTCCGATGAAGACTTTGACTCGGAAATCGGATCCGAGCAAACGACATTCGATCAATACGAAGCGCTCGTCAAGCGTGACCCATCATCCGTGACATGGGTGCGTCCGGATCTGTTTTCCGGGGAACTTGCCAAGGCCTTGGAACATGACACGACGATCCTGAACGACCTACTGGAGTCCTTTGGCGAATGGTCGGCAGCCTCGGACTCAAAACTCCAGGCACTCATCGAGTTGGTCACCAAACGGCACAGCAAAGACAAGCTGCTGATCTTTACCGAGTATGCGGACACAGCGAACTACCTCAAAGATGAGCTGGCAAGAGCCGGCGTTTCTGATGTCGATGTGGCCACCGGAGACACCGATGACCCCACGAAGCTGGCCCACAGATTCTCACCTGTCTCGAACGCTGCCCTAGATGGCGACCAAGGTGACCGGGAGGTCAGCGAACCACTGCGGGTTCTGGTAGCAACAGACGTGCTGTCAGAGGGACAGAACCTGCAGGATGCCCATATCGTCGTCAACTACGACCTGCCGTGGGCGATCATAAAACTCATTCAGCGTGCGGGGCGTGTTGACCGAGTCGGACAAATGTCACCCAAGGTGCTCATCTACTCGTTCTTCCACAACAGCGTTGAGTCTGTCCTGAACCTACGCACGCGTATTGCACGCAGACTGCGCGACAACGCAAAGGCTTTTGGCGCAGACGAGCAATTCTTCGGCACACCAGATGAGGTCGCACTCATCAAGGATGCCTACGAAGGCAAAGATCTTGCTGACCCTGAAGATGCCATCGGCGTTGACGCCGCTAGCCAGGCCTTTCTGGTGTGGTCTGAAGCCATGGCTAAAGATCCGTCCGTGTCGCAACGCATCCCTGCACTACCCGATCTACTCCATAGCACCCGGCCCGGGCCGCCGCCGGCGACCTTCACCGATGGCCTTGGCTGCTTCGTGCGCACCTCACGAGGTTTTGACGCGTATGGGTTCGCGCGCAGCAACGGCGATGTCCAACTGGTCACCGGGCAGGAGATCTTGTCCTTGTTCGCGTGCGAACCAGACACCCCAGCACTCGCTGACCGCAGCGACAACGACGCCCTCCTAGCCGCTCTGGTTCGCGGCGAGTCGGCACCGCTGGCACGCCCGCAGCTGCACGAAGGGCAACTCAAGGGCACAAGAAGGAGGGTCTGGACCCGCCTCACGGGCTCTCTGCAGGCCAATGAGCAGGTCAACGTAGCTCTTGATGCCTTGCATCAACATCCACTAACGCACGAAGCCGACCGGTCACTGCGGAAAGTGCTGGCGACCGGCGACCTGGAAGCCCTCGCCGACGCGGTCTTGCGCCTTTACACCGACGACCGACTCATCACGAGGGCGGACGGAAGTGATCCGGTACGGATCGTCAGCAGCATGGGCATTACAACATGACCAGCACTCTTGCTCTTGTCGATTCAGGAGAGTTCGGCCGGCTGTTCATCCAACACCTTGGGTGGAACTCACCGACTCAGCCACCGCTGACAGTCACAGACCCCTTCGGCAACACCCACACGGTGACACAGGTGGCAAGTTTCCGAGGAATGGGAATCTGGACATGTCCAACCGTTCCTGACCTCACCGCACAACGCCATATCGATGCCGCTGTAGCAGCGAAGACCCTAGAACGACTCATCATCTACACAGATGGTACGCAGCAGGAATGGCGTTGGCCACGATCCTCCAGTCGCAAACGCTCCGGCCCACCCACATTGGTGCCGCACCGCCACACCGTCGGTCAACCAAATCCGGCGTTGGTAGAGCGACTGGGACTGATCGCGATCCCGATGGGCAGCGAGATTACCGTCCCTGAACTCCTGGACAAGATGCGGGAAGCCTTCGATCGGGAAGCCGAGACTGCCTCCAAACAAGCAGCCCGACTCATGGGTGGGCTTTACGAGAGACTCGAAGTGGCCGGTATGGGAGAGCAGGAATCCAGCATCCTTCTCGCTCGCCTGCTCTTCTTGATGTTCGGTGACGATACCAACATGTGGAAGCGCAACCTGTTCCACGATTTTATCGCTCAACACGCCGGCGCCGATGGCGCCAATCTACGCGAGCGTCTGCTGGAGGCCTTCGCCGCGGCAGACACCGACGAGAAGAACCGCCCGAAAGACCTGAACACCGGGTTACGCGACTTGCCCTACATCAACGGTGGCATCTTCAGCGACGAACTCCGCATGCCCGACCTTGATGGAGACTTCCGCAAAGCGCTTCTGGAGACGTGCAGGTTCGATTGGGGACAGATTTCCCCAGCGGTGTTCGGGTCAATGTTCCAAACCGTCAAGACCAAGGAGGCGCGACGGCACTTAGGGGAGCACTACACAACCGAAGAGAACATCCTTAAGACCATCGAGCCGCTGTTCTTGGATGAACTGCGCGAACGACTCGAAGCCGCCTCGGACGACCGCAAGGCACTCACGAAACTCCACAACGAAATAGGCGAAATGCGGTTCCTGGACCCAGCGTGCGGTTGCGGGAACTTCCTTATCGTCGCCTACCGCGAACTTCGCGAACTGGAACTAGCTCTCATGATTCGTCAGCGGGACCTCGCCGTTGCCGCGGGTGACAAGAAGGCAATGCAACTCGCCGTTGACGCAACCCATGGGCTTAAGGTCAGTATTGAACAGTTCTACGGAATCGAAATTGAGGCCTGGCCCGCACGGATTGCGGAAACAGCCATGTTTCTCATTGACCACCAAGCCAACCAGCGCATGGATCACGAACTGGGAACCGCCCCGACACGGCTGCCGCTGGAGGTTTCGCCACACATCGTCATTGCAGATGCCCTGTCAACCGACTGGGCAAGCGTGCTTCCACCGGGAGACGCCACATTCGTATTTGGAAATCCTCCATTCCTTGGGATTTCGTCCCGTTCGGAGGATCAGACTGCGCAGCTTCAGACCGTCTGGGGGCAGCGCTATCACGGGACCTTGGACTACGTGACGGGATGGCATGCCTGTGCCCTTCGATACTTCGCAAAGTGTGCTGGCAAATGGGCATTTGTGACGACCAACTCGATAACACAAGGTGAAGCTGTTGCCCCACTCTTTTACCCCATCCTTGAGAAGGGTTGGAAGATCAAATTCGCACATCGCACCTTCAAGTGGATGTCAGAAGCATCAGGACAGGCCGCCGTCCACTGCGTCATCGTCGGCTTCGACCGCGCACCTACTTCCAGGAGACTCTTCGACTATGCCACCATCGAAGGCCCGCCACTTGAAATTGCCGACGTCACCAACATCAATCCATATTTGACGGACGCACCTGATGTCGTTGTAGTGCCGGCCGGTAGGCCCTTGAGCGCAGAAATGGGTGAAGTCCACTACGGCAACAAACCAAGCGACGGTGGAGCGCTAATTGTTGATCCTGAGGACCTGCCCTCGAAAGCTGATGATCCCATCGCCTGGAAGTTCATCAAGCCGTACATCGGCGCGCGCGAACTACTCCACGGTGAGCAGCGTTACTGCCTCTGGCTTGTTGACTCTACCGAGGCAGAACGCGAGGAGAGCCCATTCATTAGTGAGCGCGTAGTGTCGCGCCGCAACTTCTTGTTGGAAAGCAGCGCCGCTTCGACTCGGGCTTACGCCAACAGCGCACACTTGTTCAGGCAGATTGCACAACCAAACGAGCCGTACCTGTGCATTCCAGCGCACGTCTCAGAAAGCCGCCCATATTTCCTTGCGGCTCGATTTGGCCCCGATGTCATCACAAGCAACGCCAACTTCTTGAGCCACGATCCAGACGGAATAGTGTTCGCCGTGATCTCATCGACGATGTTCATCGTCTGGCAGAAGACCGTGGGCGGTCGACTCGGATCTTCCCTCAGATTTAACAAGCTCATCACATGGAACACATTCCCCCTCCCCGTGCTGTCCAGTGAGTCCCGACAGGCCATCGTCGAGGCTGGGCAGGGCGTCCGCCAAGCGAGAGCTTCACTAGCCGGGACGTCACTTGTCGATATGTACCCGTCAAGTGACCTCGACGCGGGGCTTCAAAGTGCTCATTATGCTCTGGATACGGCGGTGGACGCAGCCTTTGGAATGGAATCAGGCCATGGGGCCACTTACCTTCAGCGTCAGAGAATTCTGTTCGGGTCGTACGTCGAGCGTACTTCCGGGTTGTTTGTGGACTAGACCGATTCCTTGCGCTGACCTATGAGAAGTCTTCGCGTGGCGAGTTGACCAGTCGGTGCGCACCCAGGTTTGGCGAAACCGCAGTTCAACAAAGCAGCAGCGAGCCGCTGCGCTCCTTGCCGGAATCGACTCCTGAGATTCGGGCACTAAAGACCGAGGCAGAACAGGCGAAGGGTGCGTCCTTTGGCTTATGGCCCTCGGCGAGTGACCGTAAGGCTCGTGATGCGAGTGCCGGCAAGGAGTCGCGTGCAGTTGATTCGGGGGAGATAGGAAGCAGATCCCTTTCGCTGGGGTGCTGGCGGCGTCGACATTGATGAGATCACGTATTCGAAGTGGAACATGAATCGGGCGATGGGTAGGGGCACGACGAACTACGACACCTGCGAACCGAACTGCGGCGCGGGCAATGTGCTGACCTGCAAGGTGCGGCTGCGGTTGAACCAGCCGGCGACGGGTCCGGGGAAGGGCACGTTCGTGAACACGTTCACGTCCTTGACCGGGACCTTCGGTGCTGATGCTGGTCCAGCGATGGCGAAGTCCTCGAAGTGGGCGCTGGATAACCCGATCTCCGACTAGGCGCTGCTTTCTCGGTTTGACCGCATGGCTGCCCCGGTGGGCCTGCGGCGTGTGTTTCCATGGCATGACTATGCGTATCTCCCGGGCGGTTGTGGGTCTTGTTGCGTCGTCGTTGTTGATTGCCTCGTGCGGGGGTGATGGGGAATCGGCGTCGCCGAGTGAATCCGCCTCGCCTAGTGACACGCCAACGGCGTCGCCGTCACCTACGGAAAGTGAGGAGCCCGAGCCTTCGCCCACGCCGTCGCCTGCGCGTGAGGTGACGTTCGCGCCATTAGATCCGGGGATGCTAGGTATGCATGTGGCCGGGGCGCAGGAGGGGGACTGGCCTTCGGATCGGGTGCCGGTGGAGTCCTTGCGGTTGTGGGACACCGGGACCTCGTGGTTGCAGATCGAGGCGAACCGCGGACGGTATGACTGGCGGTTGTTGGATCGGGCGCTGGAGACGTCGTCGTCGGAGGGTGTCGATGACGTCCTCATGGTGCTGGGACCCACGCCGGTATGGAATGCCAGCACTACGCGGGGCGTGCAGTATCCGGTGCCGGGTGCGGCGTCGGTGCCGCGGTCCTTCGCTGCGTGGGATGAGTTCGTCGAGGCCGTGGTGGATCGGTATGCCGGGCAGATCACGGCGTACCAGATCTGGAACGAAGCGTCCTTGAAGATGTTCTGGCGGGGGAGCCCAGAGCAGATGGCCGAACTGACCGAGCGGGCGTATCGGATCATCAAGGAACGCGACCCCGAGGCGCTGGTGGTGGGGGCGAGCACCACGGTGCGGCTGCCGGGGGCGTAT
>Ga0209953_1000595_pt1 | contig 12666 bp, 20 predicted proteins | sample SalPonred_H2O_MG_FD_185713 | JGI IMG/M metagenome (GOLD analysis project Ga0209953, IMG submission 185713) | Salt pond water microbial communities from South San Francisco under conditions of wetland restoration - Salt Pond MetaG... | ecosystem: Environmental > Aquatic > Non-marine Saline and... | reverse complement strand
ACGTCCATTCGCCGTGAAGTATTTGCGCGCGAAGACGGGACGCGCAGGGTCGAATTTACGTTCGGGGATACGAGCCATTGAGTTTCTCCATAAGTGCTTTGGGTATAATACAACGAAAAAGGGCGGCTTTCTAGGTGCTAGTCGTCAAGGTGAGTCCTACCGTATTCGCCATGATACTTGCGGCTGGCTTCGGCGTAGGCTTCGGCGGCTTCTTCTGCTGTTTGGAAGGTGCCGAGGTATATAGATTCTCCGTTGACGCTTATGCGAGAATAATATGAGCCTTTTCTCTTGTCGTAATATGCGCCCTTGATGCCTGTCTGACTATCGCTGCGAACCCTAGAGTTTAGGTTATTCTCGGCAACAGTAACAATGCGCAAATTGCACATGCGATTATCCAGACCATCGCCGTTGATGTGGTCTACAACCATATCATCTGGGCAATCTGTCAATAGGCGATGCATAAATATCGTCTTCACCGTACCATCATCAAGCCTATCTCTTGTTGTTGCGTATGATGTATACTTCCCTTTCATAGCGCCCCAATTTAATTCCTTTATAATCGGTAAAAATTCAGCATCTAATATAGCAGTTCTATTTTGTGTCAATTCAATCATAGCCACATCGCCAACAACCTGAATTTTGTTAAGTGGTTCTTTTTCTTGCTTAATGTATTCTAGTTTCTCAATCTTTTGCGGTTCATCTAGAACGTGCGCATAACTTCTCTTTGTTTTTATTGCCCATATAGTTAAATTAGAACATCCTAATTCTTTGGCAATGACTGATGAAGTTCTATTATCGGCGCGAATTACTCTAATCTCATCGTCACTGAAACCTATGTAAGATTTCTGAATTCCGTAGTCGCCTTCTCTTGGTGGGATATATTTATATGTCTCCCTACGCCGTATCTGTGTGACTGTGCTAGGGTGAATGCCATATTCAGGTCCAATAACACTTGAAGATCTATGGTCTGCCCTAATGGCAATGACTTGTGCGTCAGTAAGCGCAGACTTCCTACCGTGATGTTTTCCCTTTTGCGTTCCATGCAGAACTTGGTCAAAACTATTCTCCGCTGGAGTAGCCCATCGGAGATTTGCAAGTCGATTATTTGATGGGTTGCCGTCATTGTGCGCTACAACATGACGTTCTGTTGGTGGTTGACCAAGAAAAGCAAGTGCCACAAGACGGTGAACCATATAACTTTTCGGTTTGGATTCATTAGTCAGATTTACATTTTTAACTCCAGATGCGTTAACGCCATGTTTCAATACTCTGCCAACAACAGAACCTTTTGCAGGTTTTATACGTTTAACACGGCCAAAATTGCTAACCTGATACACACCTTCATAGTCAACCACATCACGCCAAACTTCCATAGAAATAACCTCCAATCATTGCTGACTGGAGGCTACATTGTTTTTGTTATAGCGTCAAGCCACTATATAGTAGCCTAGCTAACGATTGATCCGAACCAATACCCAAGATCGGCTGACACCAGTTTCATGTCATAGGCGCTCTGGACTTCCACACGAGTGCTTTCCAGATGGTCCATTACAAACCGCTTCGTGGCAAAGCCAAATGCGTTCGTCTGGCCCATGAAGCCGGTCCACGAGAACTGGTAGCCGCCAGTCGGCGTCATCAGCGAGGGCGAAGGTGCTGCGTAGGTCAGCAGAGCGTTCTTGCCACCGATGAAGCTGTGCGAAGCCGTTGCGCCTTGGTTGGCGGTGTTCTCGATGCCGCGCATCACAAGAACCTGTTCCAAGCCAAACAGAGCGGCCAGCGTCTGCTCGTTCACCATCGCCGGATTGGCGGTAGTGCTAGTCGCGTACTTCACACGGTCCACGATGTCCGGGTGATCCACGAGAGCATCCAGAACAGCCTTGCTCATCACGAGTTTGTTCGGCGTGAAGCCGGTGGACTCTTCGATGGTGGTGATGGCCGAGCGCATATCGCCAATCGGATCGCCCGATGTCTGGTCCGACCACTGGATCGTCTCACCCGAAGCAGGCGAGGACGCAACACCAGTTTCTTCGTTGGTCCACTTGCCAGTGGTGAAGAAGTTGGTGGCCCACAGCTTTTCGCGCTGGATCAGCATTTTGTGCGTTGCATATTCCGCAGCCGCGCGCTCCACGTCCACAGCAGGGTCGGCATTTGCGCGAACCTGATCCGGCACATCGTGGTGGAAGGCGTAGACGTTGGCGAAGTACGTCGGCGTGTTGTCCAGATCGTAGCCGCCGCCAGCGGATTCGGTGCCCGGAGCGCGGATTTGCGCTTCGTCACGGTTGAAGTCGCCACGGTCAAACACGAAGTAACGGTCCGACTGCTTGGAGACCGGCACGTTGGGGAACACTTTGCCCGCAACGAACTTGTCGGCACCTTGCAGGAAGGCTACCGAGATGTTGGTCAGTGCCGCATCAACATGGACGGCGCTGTTTGTAGGTTGTGCCATTGTTCAGGCTCCTCTGATTAGGCCGTGCCGCCGCGCGGCTGGAAGATGATGGAAATGACTTCACCATCGGCACCACCAGTAATGGCAGTTCCGAGAATGTTGTCATCGGTTGCGGCAGTGATTGCTTCACCGGTCGAGTTGGATGCTACGAAGGCACCAGCGGCAACAGTGCCACCTGCTTCAACGCGGGTCAGGCCACCGATGCAGACTTCGGCTGCGCGACCTGCTGCCGACGGATCGTTCAGCAGAACACCGACCGAGGCTGCGCCATCAGTCGAAACGCTGAGTTGACCATCGCTGTCCATCGTAACGAAGTGGAACTGGTTGGCCGAAAGGTCTGCGCCAGCCTCAAGGGTGACGCAGGTCTGAGAGTTTTTGTACGCCATCTATGCGTCCTCCTTAGTTGGCTTCTGCACGGGCTTCGGCCATCAGCGATGCACCTTCACCCGACTTGGTGACTTCAGCAAACCCGGTCTCGAAAGGCACTTTGTGCTCATTCGCGTAATCGGTTGCCATCTTGTTCAGACGGAACGTGGCCGAAGCCTCGTCGTTCAGCGGGTTAGCGCCGATCTCTTCCATCTGCTTTTTCAGGGCAGCGTCAGCGGCCTTGAGTGCCTTCAGCACGTCCTCGTCGCCATCAACGGCAGCAAGCAGCTTGCCTTTGGCAACATCGGTGCCAGCCAGATGCGGCAGTTCTTCAGCACCACGCTTTGCCAGAGCGACTTCTTCCTGCTCTGCCTTGGCTTTTACCAGTTCGGCTTCCTTGGCTTCCAGAGCCTTCAGGATGGTGGCCGGAACAGCCGCCTTCTCGAAACGCTCACCGTCAACCTCGACGTATTCAGGATCAGCGCGCTTGGTCAGCTTGCCCTCCTCAACGTCAAAGCCAGCATCGTCAGCCGCCTTCTTGAAGCCATCCAGTTCGGCTTCTGCACCTTCGGCCCGCTTGGTCAGGTCATCAACCTGACCCTCCAGAGCCTCCAGCTTTTCTGCGAGTTCTTGAGGGTCCATGTCATGACCTCCTTTCTCTGTTTTCTCGCCCATGCACATGCGCTTGGCTTCCATTTCGGAATAGCCTTTGTCCATGTACTCTTTCATCTTCGCCTTCATGGCGTCAGACATGTCTTCGTCCTTCATGCGATCTCCTGCGCGTTTGAAGAGAGTGATTTTTGCGTTCGGGTCGGCTGGAATATCCACACCCGAGATTTCAGTGAGTTTGATGTTCTTGAGTTTACGAGGCATCGTAATCCTCCACGTCGCCAGCCTTGCCTCCGATGCTGAATCCAGTGTAAGTACCTGACTTATAGGCTTTCATCACGCTCTCATCGTTTGGCTTCATGGCGACAATCCAACCTTCGCGGTCGGAGTAGATGTCAAATGCCTTCATAATGTCATTGGTCAGCGGAAACGAATGAACGAACTGCCCGACATTCTCACCCTTGTGCATTACCTTTGCATTACGTGAGTTGAGCATGAAGTCCGTTGCCATCTTCTCCATTTCAATCGGCTCAATGGAATCGCCTTGGGTATCAACAAGCAGTTTGCCGTCTTCAGTCGAAACATACGCCCAACCATAGACAAGCCCCTGCTCATCATCGACCTTGAGAACAGTGGCTTGCTCTTGAGACTTATTTACAGACACCTGTTGCATAATGGTCCCAATTATCGCGGAAATTGCTCGCTCAAGCAACCCCTCCTTGACAGGGGTTTCATCGTCGTCCGAATCGCCATCAATACCGGCCATTTCACGGATGCGCTCAAGGTAATCTTCGTGGTCCTCGCCAGGCATATAGACGGCTTGACCGTCGCGCTCATGCACATGGATTTCGCCTTCAAGCCCAAGGTCCATGCTGCGCACAACGGCTTCGGCGGATGTGGTGAACATGTCGTCTTCGACTTGGCGTTTTTCGAGTCGGTCCATGATGCGACGGGACCATTCACGTCCGGGTGATCCGCCCCAAAGAAGAAAACTTGTGAATCCTGCATCCCTCCACGGCTCATCCTTATACTTCGGGTCCACCTTTTCGTTACCGCGATGCCGAGCAAAGAAAGACGCCATGCGAGCAACGGTTTCACGGCTCAGGTTCTCACCGCGAGCCAACTGTCCTGCGCGTATCCAACCCACCTGAGTTCCACCGCGAACCTTGTCTCCGTATTTCTCTTTCCACCGGATAGCCCGTCGCGCAGCCGCCCTCGCTCCAGCCGGGGGCTTGAACGTATCCTCCTTGCGCGTCCGCTCCCAGTCAGCAGATGGGACGTGAACAGCAGATGCGGAAGGTTGGGATTTGCGTGTGGACAATGGGTGCTTGTTCGGCAGCAAGTCAGTATCAAATTTACCTGACGGAAACTTGCCTGTGCGAATAGCTCGGAGGAATACGTTTACCCTCGCCATTGCCCATTGTTCAGGCGACTTGACGTTGGGGCGAACGCTGGATGGGTTGGTGCGATAGGCCCCAACACCACGATCATAAACCTGCTCCAACATGGACAACGTGACACGGCCTTTGTCGCCGTGCTCGGCGTTGTGTTCACGCACCTTTTCTTCAAGGGTGTCTTTGCGCGACTTCGCTTTCTCCGTCCGCTCCCACTTACCCGTCGCGCTATCCCGCTCAAAGCCAGCACGACGAAGCGCCGACCACGCAGATGCAAAGGATACGGACTCAGAGCGCCCAGCATCGAGTTGGCTGTTCACCGTGTTCCTGAAGATTTCCTGTCCGCGTTCGGACGGAATCAGTTGGCGAAGACGGGCCGGGAGTCGTTCGTAGGGCATCGCTTACCTGCAAAAAGAAAGACGCTGCGGCTTTTATACCACAGCGTCTAGCAAGTTAGCAAATTGGGGTGAGGGGTTAAGGCGGGTCTATCGGCAAGTCATGAGTAATTGCAAGGATAATATCAACCGCCCTTCTCCTTGTGTTTATATCAATATCATCGTCGCCGATCAATTTTCTCATAAAGTCCAATATGAAAACCATTTTGACTTCCTGAGGCTGGTCTTCAAGTCTGATCTTTATAAGCGATGAGGCAAAAGAAGAATCAGTCATCTTTACGCCAGTTTCTTTTTCGACCCACTTCTTTCTATTTCTGAACTCCTCTGCTTGATCTTCATTTATTGCTATTCGCAAGTACTTCCTGCTCATAGGCTGCGAACCTTATAGATGTCCTTTTCAGCAGCTTCTCCGTGCATACGAACACTGAGTTGACGCGGAGATTTATCACTACAAAAATAAGAGAAAGCCTTAAAAGCAAGAGCAATTTTATATTGTTTGTTATGCCGATTATTGCCAGTACTACCAGCGATAAGTTGCTCTCTCAAAAGCATGACAACCTTAGGGGTTGTTACATAATCAGGATTTGTCAAATGCCCAAAAAACTCATCAGATTTATCTTCGTCATATTCTGAGAATGCGACATTCAAAAACAAGAATACCGAAGGTCCAACATAAGACTTTGAAAAGTTGGAGTTCTTTCTTAGAACTTCAGAAAATCTTGTGTCGCCAATCGCTGCGTTCACAATCTCAGTCTTTGACAGGCGATTAGCAGTGCTAGGGTTTTTCACACTTCCCGTGTTTTTCCATAATAAGTACAAGTTAACAGCGGCTGCAACCACATTGTAGGACTCTACACCTTTCAATGCTAACATATCTCCCGCTCCACGGGTCTTCCCGATGTCAAGAGTTGTGAAGACGTCGCTGCTCAATCCGGTAACTACGAGAGTATTTAGCGGTATGCCAGTTTGGGAAATAGCCATAAGTCGGTGCTGCCCATCAAGAAGGACTCCGTCATGACTTATCTTTATAGATTCCCCGTTTTCCTTCCATTCCCCAGCAATTAGAGCCTTTTTAATAGATTCAAGGTTGCTCTTTGATACTGGACGATTTGAGGTGTTTAGGTTGAGCAAACGATCTGCTTCTGTCTTGTCAATCATTTTTACTTCTGTGTGCATGGTAGCCTCACTTGTTGTCATGTGTTGACATGTTGCAACATAAGTAGGCGATAGTCAATAAGAAAAACGCCGCCCCACTGAAGGACGGCGCTGTGTCAGAAAATTGCGTTGTTTTTAAGTCACATCAGGGTGGGATGAGGAGGCGGAAAAAGCTGATACATCGGAACTCCCAATCCCTGTCGAACATGTAGTCCTCCTTGCGGCGACAGGTTCAGTATGGGCGAGGATGTTTGGGCGGTCAAGCGTCTTCCATATACCCAAAGAATCCCGCTGTGATCGTCGTCGCCTTGTCCCAACTAGCCTTGAAACCAACCCATTCGCCCGCTGGGATAGGGAAGGGGCCAAAGTTCGGGAATGTGGCGGAACTATCCTGAATACCGACAGCAGCTAGTGGGTGAAGCCATCCGTCATCAGCAAAGCTATCCCCATTGATGAAGGAAGCGACAAGACTGACGACAACGCGACTATCAGATGACCCCGACGCAGCACCCGCATACAGGCCAGTCAGCATCAAACGCTTGTTGGCTGGAACGCGGATCATGGACGTGTGAAATTGGATGTCGCCAGCCGACATACGTCCATATGTGACACCGCCGCTAACGAACGTAATTGTACCAACGACAGGCCCGAACTTGGAATACGCATTGTTTATTGCGCGAATGTCCGTAGCGTTCGTTGTAACTGACGTTGTGCCGTTTAGTGTTACCGTCTCGTAACGCTCAATGAGATTGCCGTCGAGGTATCGGATAACTATGTCGCCGGTATCGCTTGCCGATGTGGACACGAGCGTGAGTTGGATGTTGTCTGGTACAGTCAGCGTGTTCGGCATATCTGTCTGCCAAACGATGCTTGTGCCAGAGCCAGTTACAACCTTCTCACCGAATGTGCTGAACGGCGTTGAGCCAGGTACATTTCCGCGCGCTATGTCTGCGTCGTTGTTCGTGCGCCACAGGCGTTCGGGCCAGCCGGAGGTCTTGAACGAGTAGGTCACTACTCGTCTTCCTCCATCTGCGCCTCAGCATTAGGACGCGGCCTATCAGGATCACCCGCAGGAAGCCCTGCAACGTCGCGCAGGTGTTTCTCAAGACCCTCATCGGGGAACAGGTCTACACCGGACAGAGCAAGGCGCTGGATAAACTGACCAAGTTCTTCGAGGTCCACAGGTGCAATGCGACCACGCGCAATCTTCGGCATATCGTCAGGGTTCATGCCGTTCAACTCCCACAGGTAGGGCAGCAGTTTGCGGTTGAGTTGTGCGGCGATGGTGTCGGCGTATCCTTCAAGGGCTTTGAGGAATAAGTCTGCTTTCGACTGGGACAAAGCGAAGCTACCACGGTCATTAGCGCCCAGCATAACAAAGTCAGCCATCACAGAACGCGCAATGGCCTGTTCGTAGCGTAGGATGACTTCTCCAGTATCAATGTCACGGCTACCACGAGACGCAATCAGGTCAAACTCCACCATCATGTTATTGGTCAGTTTACCATCATCGTCAGCGTAGCGGTCAGACGGTAGGATGATGTAGCCTTGCTCATTACGCTTCACGTCACGCGCAATAACCTTCATCTGATTGAACAGAGCCTTTTGCGAGTCCGACGCATCTGCCGACATGAACTCAGATGGGATGCGGACAACGGGCAAGCCGTTCAACTCGCGCTCGATACCGACGCCCTCAAAATACTTGATGTTGTTTGCTGCTCGCCATGATGTGTAGGCAGAACGCAAAACAGAACGACCTGAAGGCTCATTACCTACGGAAGTGGTGCGAAAATGCAACAGTTTAGAGTACGGGATATATACGTTCTTTTGCGCGGCAACCTGCCAGATACCAAGGATGTCACCATTATCTTTGGTTTCAAAGCGGTCCAGCGTGTATGCGGCACGGCTTGCCAGTTTCTTCATGCGGATGAGGCCGTCGGCATCGCGCCGTGGAACCATCTCAAAGACACTGAAGCCGTAAGGAAGCATGGTCAAAACATCAGCAATAAATTCTTCCCAACTTTTATCGTCCATCCCGTTCATCACAGAGTGAATGAACTCAACCGCGCTGTTGGATCGACCCTCGACGCGCCATTCTATAGACCGCATCATCTGTGTCATGGCGTGGAGAATAGCACCTATAACGGCGTCGTTCTCCGACATTTCTCTGTATTTCTTGATGCCCTGTCGGCCACGAAGCTGGACAACGAACTCGTCCTGCCTAATTCCCCAGTCGGGCCGTGTGTCTGACGCTACGCCAAGTTCTGTGAAAGGACGGGCCATTTTTGTATCCTATAAGTGTTCTGGGGGCAGTATAGGGGGTCTATGCAACTTTGTGAACATTACTCTGCCGTTCTCCGACAACACTTAACTGTGGCGTCTTCCGCTTCTTCCGTGTCAGCGCCGACAGTTCATTAAACGCCGATGCAGTAGCGTCAACCTGGTCCTTGAATTTACTTTTGGGGAAGAACCGCAATTCATCCAACCAAGCCTTCGTCCATGTGCGCTTCAAGACGTTCACGCGACCAATCTCAACCTGTGACGCCAAAGGCTCTGCGCGTGTCTCCTTGGAGCCTGACTGCGCCTCTGCCTTGGCGTTGTAGCCGTGCAGGAGCGCGATGATGTCCTGCACGACGACTTTACCCGCTGCGCCAGGGTCTTGAGGTACGATGATCTTGCAAGTATGCCCATCATCCTCTGCCGTCTTCTCGATCAGTTGCCGAACAGCACCGCCTCCAAGTTGTTTGCGCACCACATCCACAACGTAGAACTGCTGGCTTGTCTCGCCATAGAGCATCTTGGTGCCGACGGTGTATGCCCCTTTGCCTTCGCTACCAGCCAAGTCCCAAGCGCGTACAGCAATGAAGTTCTCGTCGGGCAGGTCTTCAATTTGGCGGATGCTATCCACTTGGAACATACCGCCTTTGCGGGGTGCCGGTTGCTGCTGCATCTGAGCGGCTGTCGCATATGCGCCCATGTTCTGCTCAAGAATGTCGAGTTCCGTTTTCGGGAACCGATCTTCCCACATAAGTTCTTCGTCTTTGGTGCGTGGGTCCGTCCAGCCGATGCTTGTGGTCGTCCGCATGGATTCATCCCAACGCATAGGTACACGCAACAACTCATAACCCATCTCAACAGCCGTTGCGGTTACGTCCTCTTCGTGGACACGCTGCATCACAACGACAATGCTGGAATCCTTTAGGCTGTTAAGGCGTGTCTGAGCAGATTCAATGAACCATTGGACAGCCTCGGACCTTTTGGCGTCAGACTCGGCCTTAGACACGTCATGAGGATCATCGATGATGAAGCTGTCACCACGATAGCCGGTTGTTGCGCCGCCGACCGAAATAGCCCGCATAACACCTAGTTTGTCGGTGCTGAAGTTAACCTTGCCTGCCTCTTCCGATGAAATATGTATGCCGAAGTGCTTGCCATACCAATCTGACTGCAAAATACGTCGACACTCCACGTTGTTGCGCTCCGCAAGGCTCAAAGCATAGGACGACGACAGAAATTTGTAGTGCGGCCTGTTCAGCCATGACCACGCAGGCCAAAGAACAGATGTCATCTTCGATTTCATTGTACCTGGCGGGACGTTAATCACTAGACGCTTGATCTCTCCGCGCGTCACCGCTTCAAGGTGTTCTGTCATTGCATCAAGCACCCAACCCCAAATCAGCGGTGTTCCCGGCTCAATCACCGGCCATGCTTGATGCACAAATTCCTTCAGGCTCCGCCTAGCAAGTTCTGCTCGGATTTTCTGAAGGGCTTCTGGACCAACTTCGCGTATCTGTTCGGGGGTCAGTTGCATTTACGCAGGTTCGCCCCATGCGATGCACTTGTAATCAACCATCGTATAGTCAGGGTAGCGTTGAGCGACAAACAAAGCGCCACGCTCAACTACGGAGCGGTGACAGTCATCTTCAGTTTTCTGTGCAGGACCGCCGATGGCGATACAAACCGACGTTGTGCAGGCTAGGATAAGTGGGGTAAACATGATGTTTCTCCTTGTGTATGCCGTAGCCTAGCACAAAAAGAACCCGCCACAAAGGGCGGGCCTAGTTTGAGGTAAGAGTAGTGTCGGGGTTATAGGATATGGACTGCTAGATCGTCAACGCTTCGCTCCAACTCCGCCAACGTCCCATTGTTGTCTATGGTGAGGTCTGGCCTCGCCAGTTCAGGCGTGATGTCCATGCTGCCCGTTTCAGGCGGCAGGTGTTCGCTCCTATCCACCCAGATGATGTGGTCAAACAGGTGTCGGGCAACTTCCAATTCATCCATACGCCTCATGCCGACATAGAGGTCGTATCCGCGCTCCAGCATTGTGCGGGTTGTCTTGGCTTTGTCTGGCGTGTTGTAAAGACTAATCATCTCCATCCATTGTTTACGCCAGTTCACACGATCAGCGAACATAGCCTCAAAGCTATGATAGCGGATTTTTCCCCAAGTCTCCCAGATGATTTCACGCCCTACGAACTCGGAACTGGACATGAACCTGAAGCCGTGTTTGCGGTGTAGCATTTCTGCAACAGAATCCTTGCCGTGACGAGCGTAGCCAAGGATCAAGAGTTTAGGTCGTTCGAGGTCATCTCCGGTTAGCATCAATCACCTCCTTCAGTATCACTGCTGCCTGCACTGCCCAGAAGAACTCCTCGGCGTTCTCAGACACCCTACAGGCCGCGCTGATAGCCTCTACGTCCAACCCCTCGTAGGCGGTATCCAGACATGCTGCTGTGTAGTAGTCGCTCTCTGTCAATGTCATACGCGCACCGCAGGTCCGTCACGATAGCCGCGCACAAGCATATCCAAATCGGCACTTGCGCAGATGGCTGTCAGGAACTCCTCGTCGTCCTTGGCTACCTCGTCGGCGGCTACGACAGTATCAAACAGCAGATCATGTGTGCTGGCGATGCTCATAGCCAAGTCGCGTAGATCAAGCCTTGTAGATTTTGAGGACACGTTCGATTGCCTTGATGTCATTCTTATATCCTTCCTTATCTTCCTCATGGTCCGCTGTTCGATAACCGTTTATCATCATCTCCAGCATGTCTTGAAGCCCAGCCTTCACAATGCCATCCAGCGTCTCGTAGTCGATGTCGATTTTAGGCATCCAACGCCTCCTTCAGTAGTTTGTCGAGATAGTGCCGCGTTACGCCATGTGTATCGCGTAACGCCTTTTTGCTCATACCTGCATCATACTCACGCAGAATAGCCAAATCGCGCTCGTCACGTTCACGTTCAGTCATGTCAGCATCCCCGCTACAGCAGCAATCACAAACACAATAATCGGTATCGAGTAGTACGCAGGCAGTTCAGCGTAGAACCAGTGCCAGAATCCTTTAGCGTGTTTCATATCGCATCTCGCTCACGTTCAGTCATCTCAACACCTTCGCGCAATACTGTAGTTCGTTAGGCCCAACTCGACGCTGATACAGCAACACATCGCCGCGCACATACGCAGCCCACGCCCTCTTCGCTTCGTTGTTTTTGACCGGCTCTTTGCCGGGAACAGTCTTCATGCAGTGATAGCCGATGTGGTACACGATCTCGTCACCCTCATAAGCTCTCGCCAGTCTGTCATCGAATGTCATCATTTCTTCAAACGCTCCCTCATAGTTGGATAGCTAACACCCGCCGCTCTGGCCGCAGCCGCGATGGATGGATAACGCTTACCATTATAACGCACCTCGCGTCCATGATTTTTTCCACGCGGGTTAAGCCCAACAGTGTCTAACTTGTTGGCGTTAATCGCTCTGCGTAAAGCCTCGTAGGTAATACCCAACGCCTTTGCTGCTTCCGCTCTTGAGGGGTAGGTGACGCCTCGTATCGTGATGGGGATAGGGTCTTTGGGCATCACATCCCCTCCCACTTGTAGATATGCACATAGCCAACGTCGTCTTCATCCACGACGATCTCATAAGGCACTGCAACATATCCTTCAGGCGGCTCTACAGTCAGCCGTTCAGACTGGGTGTCCATGTATTGCCAATCAAAGATGAAACCCACAACAAGACCCTCATAGGTCAGGCTGAACGTCTCGTCTGTTGAATGTACCGTTGAGTTCTTGAACGTCACCGTTGCAACGGCCTTGGGTACAGTCGGCTCATGCAGTTCAACATAGGACTCCATGTTCATGGGAGCCTCCCATTGACGGATAGATGTCTCCGCGTGTAGCGGAGTGGCTGCGAGGAGCAGGGGTAGGAGGTAGGGTTTAATCATCAATCCGCTCCATCTTGATAGACGCGCAGTCAGGCTCGCCGTCAATGGTCTCGAAGGTGATGCGGTATTCGGCGTCACATGG
>Ga0209953_1000594_pt1 | contig 12675 bp, 18 predicted proteins | sample SalPonred_H2O_MG_FD_185713 | JGI IMG/M metagenome (GOLD analysis project Ga0209953, IMG submission 185713) | Salt pond water microbial communities from South San Francisco under conditions of wetland restoration - Salt Pond MetaG... | ecosystem: Environmental > Aquatic > Non-marine Saline and... | reverse complement strand
CCTTGGACCAATGTACAACTAAACACTAGGGATTTTGTTGTTTATGAGGATGGCTTTCCGGTAACGGAAGGACACACTCTTGTTGTTCCTAAAACTAATAATCAAGAAGAGCTACTTAAATGTTTTAAGTTTGCAGTAGCAATGGGCAACGACAATGTACAATCCAATAACGACATCACAGGGTTCAACATCGGCCTAAATATTGGTACGAGTGCAGGACAAACCTGCATGTATCCGCATGTTCATCTTATATTCCGTCGAGATGGCGATTGCGAAGACCCAGTTGGCGGAGTAAGAAATGTCATTCCTGGTATGGGAAATTACAAGAAGGAGAAGTAAAAATGGCAAGCGTAGGCGAATATAATCGCGACAACATGATTCAGGCACTAAAGGATCACGCACGAGGACACATTGCAAAACATGCAATGAATGTCGAAGTGTATCTTAAAAATTCTGCAGGTGTAGGCGAGCATCCTGATGTACTCGAAGCGATTGAAAAAGAACTTTCTGTTATTGCAGAGTACCACGATCAGCTAGAAGTGCTAGAAAAATATTTCTAATGGTTGACAAAAACCTAAATATATGGTATACTTAACAATATGAGTATACCGTATAAACATTACGACATCCTCGTCGATAACTCGGAGTTATAAATTGACAAAATCACAAGAAATTAAAACAAAACTAGAAGACGCTGGTATCCGTTATTGGGCTGGTGACAACATTTCAGAAGTACTGCAGAATGGCGACAAAGAAGAACTGATCAAAGAAGCAACACTAGCATTTGAAACTGTACTAGACAGCCTTGTAATTGATCGACATAACGATCCTAATAGCAAAGGTACAGCAAAGCGGCTTGCTAAAATGTACTTTAATGAGATTATGGCAGGACGATATGATCGTGCTCCAGATGCAACTGCATTTCCTAATGACAGCGATGACCGATACGAAGGTATGTTAGTTGTTCGTTCAGAACTTAAAAGCATGTGTTCACATCATCACCAGCCTGTAACAGGCATTGCATATATTGGAATTATTGCAGGGCCTAAACTAATTGGTTTAAGCAAGTACACACGTATTGCACAGTGGTGTGCTCGACGTGGTACACTGCAAGAAGAACTTGCTAATGATATTGCACGTGAGATTAAACGTGCAACTGGTGCACACAATCTAGGTGTATACATTCAGGCAATTCACGGATGTTGCGAAAACAGAGGCATTATGGCTCATAGTAGTCTTACACAGACTACAGTACTGGAAGGTTCTTTTAAAACTGATCCCGGTACAAAGAAGGAGTTCTTTGATAACATTAAATTACAACAGGAGTTTGCACCGCGATGAAGTTAAGATATTCAGAAGCATTTTACAGTGTGCAAGGCGAAGGCAAGTTTGTAGGAGTACCTAGTGTATTCCTACGCACCTTTGGTTGTAACTTTCGTTGTATGAACTTTGGACTAAAGAATGAACCTAGTCGTGCAGAAAAACAAAAGGCGGGCATTATTCACAGTGCCGAAGTACAAGCGTTGCTTGACGCAGGTGTACACAAGACTACAAAAGAGTTTAACGATTTGCCTATTATTCATACAGGTTGTGATACATATGCAAGCATCTATCCTGAGTTTAAACACTTTAACAAACAAGCAGAAGTAGACGAAGTAGTTGAGCATCTGCTGTCACTTACTCCGGAAGGTAAGTGGACTATGGATAATGGGCAGGATGTTCATTTGATTATGACAGGCGGAGAGCCGTTGTTAGCGTGGCAACGACTTTACGTAGAGTTATTTGAACACCCACGTATGCAGGATTTAAAAAATGTCACATTTGAAACAAATACTACACAAAAACTACATGAAGATTTCTACAACTATCTCAATATGCATGAACGACTTACTATTACCTGGAGTTGTTCGCCTAAACTCTCCGTTAGTGGAGAATCTTGGGAGGATGCTATACGTCCTGATGTTGCCGCTAATTATGCTAGTGTACTGGGCAGTGATATTTACCTTAAATTTGTTGTTGCTGATCGTGCAGATATCGATGAAGCTGGCAGAGCTGTTCAAGCATACCGTGATCGAGGCATTGAGTGTCCAGTATATCTTATGCCGCTGGGCGGACGTTCGGAAGAGTATAACCTCAACGTTCAAGAAGTGGCGCAAGTCTGTATGGAGAAAGGATGGCGATTCACACCAAGACTCCACATTAGCCTATTCGGAAATGCCTGGGGGACATAGGCACGGTATGCCAGACAATTACTATAAAAATGAGCAACATAAACGTGCTATGACTGCTCCGATTAAGAAGCCCGAACACGATTTAGAAGTTGAAAAAAGAGCAAGGGAGGCAGGATTATGAATAATTGGTTTAAAAAGTTACTCAACAAAGAAGATGTTGTGCAAGATGTAGACAGAGTTAAGACTCCCGAAGAACTACGTCGCGAAGCACTTGAATCAGAAAAACAATCGGCAACCGCTGCCGGTGAAGCTTGGGTGGCGGTGTTAGATACACAGGTTAATCCTGAAAACATACGAAACGGTTTCTTTGAGCTCGACTGGAACAATGAATTTATCGAACAGTTACTCGATGCTGGTTACAAAGGAGAAAGCCAAGAAGAGATCGTCGATGCATGGTTCCGCACAATTGTAACCCAAATGTTAGAAGAAGAGGATCTTAACACAGATCGAGAAATGGGTTATATTAATGTAGTACCAATCGACAAAGGCAAATCAGAAGTATCCTAATGCACTTATATTTACTAGACAATGATATCTTGCTCTTAAAGCCTAAAGATGCTATACTGTATTATATACAAGGTAGAGATATTTTTGATCTTACCGAAAGCCTAGAAATGGATCCAGTATGAGCACATATATTTTAGTAGACACAGCAAACACTTTCTTTCGAGCACGACATGTTGTGCGTGGTGATATTGATACAAAAGTCGGCATGGCTATGCACATTACCCTTTCCAGTATTAAAAAGGCATGGAAAGACTTTGACGGCAGTCATGTAGTATTTTGTCTAGAAGGACGTAGCTGGCGTAAGGATTATTACGAGCCTTACAAGCGCAACCGTGCAGAAGCCCGCAGTGCAATGACTCCTAGAGAAGAAGAAGAAGACAAAGTCTTTTGGGAAATCTTTGACGAGTTTAAGAACTTTGTTACAGAAAAGACTAACTGTACAGTACTTCAGCACAAACAGCTAGAAGCAGATGATTTAATTGCAGGCTGGGTGCAAACACACCCTAACGACAATCACGTTATCATCAGCACAGACGGCGACTTTGCACAGTTGATTGCACCTAATGTGCGTCAGTATAATGGTGTAAGCAATACTACTATTACACACGAAGGCTACTTTGACGACAAAGGTAAGCCTGTTATTGACAAGAAGACAAAAGAAGCAAAGCCTGCTCCACATCCTGAATTCATGCTGTTTGAAAAGTGTATGCGCGGCGATACTAGTGATAACGTGTTTAGTGCGTATCCTGGTGTAAGAACAAAAGGCACTAAAAACAAAGTTGGCTTAAAAGAAGCATTTGAAGATAAGCATACAAAAGGGTTTAACTGGAACAACCTTATGCTACAGCGTTGGGTAGATCATAACGGCGAAGAGCATCGTGTACTAGACGATTACAATCGTAACGTAACGCTATGTGATTTAACTGCACAACCGCAAGAAATTAAAGAAATAATTAGCAATGCCATTGCTGAAGTTGAGCCAAAAAATATTACACAGGTTGGCATGAGACTAATGAAATTTTGTGCAAAATGGGATATGCAACGTATTGCAGATCAAGCGCAGAGCTTTGCAGAACCACTAAACGCAAAATACCCATCGGAGAGTTAAATGACAAATAAAATTAAAGCAAAAGAAATTCTCAAAAACAAATTTTGGATTGTAGAGGATGAAGGAACTCGCATCGGTACTCTGAGTATCAACGAAGACAAATACATGTTTAGTGGTCCTCAAGGCACCAAGTACTTTGACAGTGAACGTGCTCTAAAAAAGACTTTTGGTAAAGATTTCTTAATCACTCAAGTTACTAGCGAAAATACAATTGATGCTACAAAAGACGTTCACGGATATGCTACCAGTTGTATACCTTACAATGCAATGTATGACGTAAAACGCAAGTTACCCCTGTTTACTAAAAGTAATAAAAGCAAAAGCCTATATTGTGCAGGATATTATATTGTACACTTTGAAAAAGGATGGGTTAAAAGCTTCTGCCCTAAATTAATTACAGTAGAACGCTATGAGACACAAGGACCTTTTAAAACAGAACTAGAAATGCGGCAAGCACTGAGTACAGCAAATGCAAAATGAACCTTTAAACACTGCGCCAATACAGCAGTTTATCCAACAAGTAAAAAATGCTGATATAGGGCGATCTAAAGACGTCCGACTAGATATTACCCAAGCAAAGAATCTAGCCTATACACTGGGTATTGTAATGAGCCGACTAGAAGGCGATCTAGAACGCTTTGTAAAAGCAAACAGCGGCAACAACGAACCTGTTGAAATCCAATTAGACGGCGGCGAAGGTTGGAAATAAACTACGCAGATAACTGCTAAAAGAGATAAATATATGCGTATATAATTAAGGATACGCATGATGAGTAGACCAAAACCCAAGGTTTTATTAGAACATATAGATAAAAAAACTTATAGAGCAGAGCAGGTCCTAGATGCAGAAGCCATTTGGGCTGTATTCTATGAAAATAAACCTTTCAATTTAAAAAGTCTAAATTCTATAACCAACTATCCTGGGCCGAAGTATAAAAAAACTAGTTTTTCTAATCCGGGCCATGCACATAATCTAGCCAAAAAACTAAATGACATGTTTAATACAGACGCATTTCAAGTAATTAGACTTACCGACGGCGAAGTTGAAATAGAAGAATGAACTGGAAAGAAACATATACTAAAATTTTCCTTAAACAGCTAGGCAAAAGTGTCAACGAGCTATCGATGAAGGAATATTCTAGTGTTTGGTGGAAAAATACTAGACAAAAAGACACAGGCGGATTACGCCTTACTGAAGCCGGATTTGACATGATCAACGAAATCGGTGTTACGACTTATGAAATCCCTTACCCAAAAGACATGCCCGTAAGCACACAGGTTATTATATTTTTGGACAAATTTATCGACAGTCCCTACTATCTGTCAAGTCGTTCCATACACGTAACGAACGAAAAGAAAGCACTCGAACTGAGTCTGTTCAGCGGCGATCTGCGCAAGTATGGACTAACCAAAGCTATGAGTCGCCACAAAAAAGACTAAATTAGAAAAAAACCGCTTGACATTTCCTACAGTGATGCTATACTATATGCATAGTTAGAAATAACTGCACTAGCACTGAAACACAACACAAGGAACTATACTATGGATAATGTTGCAATCCGCACTATCACTCCTAACAATGCAAAAAAGAGCATTGGACACGCAATGCGCAAAAAGCGTCCTGTTTTTCTTTGGGGGCCTCCGGGTATTGGTAAATCAGATATTGTTCACCAAATCGGCGAAGGCCTTAATGCCAAAGTAATTGATGTTCGTCTTTCTCTTTGGGAACCTACAGATATTAAAGGTATTCCTTACTTCAACAGCAATGACAACACTATGGCGTGGGCACCGCCTGCAGAGCTGCCTGATGCTGAAATGGCTGCAAAATACGATAATATTGTACTGTTTTTAGACGAGATGAACAGTGCAGCACCTAGTGTGCAGGCAGCAGCCTATCAGCTGATCCTAAACCGCAAAGTAGGTACTTATGAATTGCCCGACAATGTAATGATTGTTGCGGCAGGTAACCGCGAAGCTGACAAAGGTGTTACTTATCGTATGCCTGCTCCGTTGGCTAACCGCTTTGTTCACTTGGAAATGGCAGTTAACTTTGATGACTGGTTCCAGTGGGCTGCTGATAACCGTATCCACAAGGACGTAGTTGGATACCTTACTTTCAGCAAGAAAGATCTTTACGACTTTGATCCAAAGTCACCTAGCCGTTCGTTTGCTACGCCTCGTTCGTGGTCGTTTGTAAGCGAGCTGATCGAAGACGAGCTTGAAACAGATACACTAACTGATCTAGTTTCAGGTGCAATCGGCGAAGGACTTGGTGTCAAATTTATGGCACACCGTAAAGTAGCGGCATCTATGCCTAACCCTACTGACATCCTTGAAGGTAAGGTTAAAGAGTTGAAAAAAGCAGAAATCAGTGCTATGTATTCCTTGACTGTTTCACTCTGCTACGAGCTGAAGGAGAGCGCAGATAAGAACGACAAGAAGTTTGATGAAAAGATCGACAACTTCCTGCGCTTTGCAATGGATAACTTCGAAACTGAACTGGTTGTTATGGGCATGAAGCTTGCTCTTACACAGTATGAGCTGCCAATTGATCCAGATGCGATCGACTGTTTCGATGAGTTCCATGACCGCTTTGGCAAGTATATTAAGGCTGCACAACAGTCTTAATAGGTGTGCAGGGTTTGGGCGTCCCTCCAAAACGCCCATTTTTTCTTGACATCTTCAGTAAATAATAGTATACTGTAAGCACAACAGTAAGATAAGGAATACTCAAATGGGTCTTGATACTAAACAGTGGACACCTAAAGAAATCCCCGAAGCAGAACTTGACAGTGTGCGTAAGGAGGTAGAAGACAAGGTTATTGTTGCGCGAGTAGGTCTACTACTGCGTCACCCTTTCTTTGGTAATATGGCAACTCGATTGCGTGTGCAAAACTGCGACGACTGGTGCCCTACTGCCGCTACAGATGGACGGAACCTCTACTACAATACTGCATTTTTTAATGAGCTAACTAACAAACAGGTTGAGTTTGTTATTGCTCACGAAATTCTGCATTGTGTGTTTGATCACCTTACTCGCAGAGAAGATCGCGATCCTATGCTGTATAACTTTGCTTGCGACTACATTGTAAACAATGTTCTCGTTCGCGATCGTATTGGCGAGAAGGTAACACAGATTCCTATCTTCCAAGACTTTAAATACGATGGTTGGAGCTCTGAGGAAGTCTACGACGAGCTGTTTAAAGAAGCAGAGAAGAACGGAAAAGAGTTCATGAAGCAACTCGGCGAACTGCTAGACGAGCATGTTGACTGGGAAAATGCCGACGATGGCGATGAAGACGGTAATGGTAAAAAGGAAGGCAAAGGCGGTCGCCCTGTATATACCAAAGAGGAAATGAAGCAGATCAAAGACGAGATCAAAGAGGCTATGGTTTCTGCGGCACAAAGCGCAGGTGCTGGCAATACTCCAGGTGAAATCCAGCGTATTATCAAAGAACTCACTGAACCTAAAATGAGCTGGCGCGAGCTGTTGCGTCAACAGATTCAGAGCACTATCCGCAATGACTTTACTTTCCAACGTCCTAGTCGTAAGGGCTGGCATACCGGCGCAGTTTTGCCTGGACAAAACTTCGACGAAACAATTGACATTGCTGTCGGACTTGATGTTTCGGGCAGTATCGGCGATAGTCAGCTTAAAGACTTCCTCAGCGAAGTTAAAGGCATCATGGACGAATACAAGGACTATCAAATTAAAATCTGGTGCTTTGACACACAAGTAAGCGGGGAAGATGACTTTTCGGCAGACGACGGTAGAGATCTTCTTGAATACGAAATTACCGGCGGCGGTGGCACTGACTTTGATGCTAACTGGAAGTATATGAAAGAGCATGATATTCAGCCTAAAAAGTTTATCATGTTTACAGACGGATATCCTTGGAACAGCTGGGGTGATGAAGATTACTGCGATACTATCTTTATTATCCACGGTAATCACGACAAGAATCTTCAAGCACCGTTTGGTATGACAGCACATTATGACAAGTGATAATGACTAGAATAAAAGAACCAAACGCACTAAACTTTTTCGAGGTCAGGCGCAGTAAAGTGCCTGTGCCTCACTTTGAATATATAACCGTTCCTCACACCTACAATGTGGAACAGGCATTAAATAAATGGATTGAAACACATCTTAAAGGTAGGTACTACGTAGGTAAAAACGTAGAAATTTCTTCAAAAACTAATCGTATTGAAACTGCAATGCAAGTAGGATTTGAAGAAGGAAAAGAGCTGGCATATTTTATGTTAGCTTGTCCACTTTTAAAATACAAATAGTCAAGTAAGCATATATAATATTACTAAAGGAGAAATTATTATGGCTGATGAAAAAGTACAAGAAGAAGTTCAAGCAACTGCTCCACAGACAGAGTCGCCAGAACTAACTGTTAACGATCTTAATGCGCTAAAGACCATTATTGATGTTGCAAGTCAGCGCGGTGCATTTAAGCCAAACGAAATGGTCACTGTAGGACAGGCATATACAAAGTTGGAAAACTTCTTGCTTGCTATTCAAGCACAACAAGCCCAAGCAGAAGGCGAAAAAGGAGAGTAATTTATGGCTCTAAAACATATCGGTCGTATGGCAAAGACCGGAAAAAAAGTAATTGTAGCATATAGAGTGTTACCAGAAGATGCTGAAAATTGTCTAGTTATTGCAACCGAAGCATTAGATGCAGATCAGCATGATAGTTTGATGAAACTGGTTGAATCTAACGCAGGACAAAATGCATATGAGCTTGCAGAAGCCATGTCTAGGGTAACACTACCAGACGGACGTAACATGCTTGCTGGATTACATAGATATGGAAAACTAACAAAAGTTCCAACTAACATTGTAGAAATGACTCCAGACACAAAGTCTGTTATTAATCTAGCAGAGCTTAACAAAGTTATTGCAGAACAAAAAGGTGTTACTGTAGAGGATCTTGCGCTACAGTCGTCCGGAGTAAAGAAAGAAACAGTTGCTGAATCAACTGACGCAGCGGTAGAAGAAGCTGCTGTAGAGCCCGCACAAGCAACGACAGACGGTGTTTTAACTGACGAGCAGTTAGCAGCACAGTATCGTTCTCAAGCAGATGCAATGTTTAAAGAAGCAAAACGATTACGCGAAGAAGCAGAAGAATTGGCTCCTACTAAAAGGAAATCCAAAGCTAGTGTCGCAGAATCGTAAAAAACTTCCTCCTGAAGTAATAGATCATTGGCCCGAGGTATTCGAGGATATTGAGATTAATATCGTTCCGCTCGAATACCTCGACTCTGTAAGAGTCGGTTTTACTGATGGTAAAACCTGGGATATTAATATTAAACACAATTCAGAAAGCAGTGTTGAAGATTTACAAACAGCACTCGACGGTCTTTTTGAAGAGTATGCAGATGCTATACAAAGTGTAGACTTTCGATTAGATACTGAAAAAGTCAAAAAAGATATCACTCAGAGAACTAGAAAGTTTCTTAAACTTCGAAGATAACTAATCTGCTGTTTGGCATAAATACTAGTAACATATGTTATTAGGAGTTAATTGATGGCTTTACAGATTAGAAAAGGCACCGAAGCTGAACGCACAGCAGGCGGTGGCGTAGTATTTGCAACAGGCGAATTAATATACGTTACTGACACAGATGCCCTGTTTATAGGCGACGGCAGCACTGCTGGTGGCGTATTTTTAACCAATAATGCAGTAGGCACAATTGGCAACTTTCTAGTTGCAGATACAATTGCAGACGAACTTAAACTACAAAAAAATCTTAATCTTAACAGCAACAATATAATCGGTACAGGCAATATCAATATCGACGGAAATATTGTTGCAACAGGCAATATAGACATTGGCGATAATACAAACGACACTGTAACTATAACTGCACAAGTCGACAGCAATATAACTCCTACTGCTGACACTACATATGATTTGGGTAGTCAATCCTTAAGATGGCGCAATGTTTTTGCTAGCGGTTTGACTATTGACGGCTCAATTGATGCTGTTGCAATCACTGCCAACACTGTTGCAGATAATTCAACCGTAATGGTTAATGTTGCAACCAACGAATTTACAGGCGATTTAACTGGCAACGTAACTGGTAATTTAACAGGTAACGTAGCCGGCAATGTAACTGGTAACATTACTGGCGACATAAAAGGTTCAGTATTTGCAGATGATTCGGCACTACTAGTAGATGCAGTCGAAGGCGTTTTACGTGGAAATCACGTCGGTACGTTGACTGGAGATGTTTTAGCAGATAACGGTGTTAGTGTTTTAGATGCAGGATCAGATGGCACAAATGCAAACTTTGTTGGTACAGTACAAGGCAATGTTACTGGTAATGTTACGGGCAATTTAGCTGGTAATGTAACTGGTAATGTCACAGGTGACTTAATTGGTGATACAACCGGCTATCATACCGGCGATATAAAAGGTTCTGTATTTGGTGACGGTTCAACTGTATTAGTTGATGCAGTAGCAGGTGCTATACCAGGTGAAAACATTACAGGTACTGTTACTGCTTCATTCGTTGGAAATGTAACTGGCAATACAAATGGCACACATGAAGGAAATATTTTAACTAATTTTATCGACTCTGCTGATTCTAGTCTAATAACTGTAACTCCAGAAACAATTTTTGAAAGCGACGTAAACGTACAGAATACATTTATAGTTGGGTTTGACTTTGACGAAGGCCAGACTACTATTTTTAAAGATAGTGTAACTACAAGAAATTTAGGTATTGAAACCATACCGTTAACTGTTAAATCTACATTTACTAATTTTGAAAGAGATGTAGAGGTATTTGGAGAGCTTTCTACTAGAACCGGTGTAGTTGTTAGTGGTTCAAGCGGTAATATCGGTTTCCTTGCTGTACAAACATTTAATGGTGATATTACAAGTCAGTCAGATATTGACAATGATGCATTATATGATCTACATGCATCAGTAAGTAATACAAATGCACAGTTTAATGTTCCGGTACAATTTCCTGTAGTAGCAGACGACACTGCTAGAGGTACACTAGTACCAACTCCAGAAAAAGGCATGGTGATACTAATGGAAAGCGGAACTACTCCGGCTGCAACTAACCAATTACAATTTTACAACGGAACTAACTGGGTTAACGTATAATAGAATAATAACTCACAAAAAAGGCCCTTAAAGGGCCTTTTTGTTTATCTGTAGTCGATTAAACTACAAGCATACATTCGACTAGTTTTTCACCTTCATCTGTATTTGATTCTAGTGCAACTGCAACTTTGTACACGCCTGTTTTAGTAGCACATCCGTTTGCTCCTGCAAATAGTAAATCGCCTTTATTAACAGCACCAACTACACGAGTCGGTACACGACCTTTAAGTGCAATAGCAGTACCATTTTCTAATGCGCCGTTCATTAAGAAAGCAGGGTCAGTTGATACTACGCCTACAGGATATCCGGTTTCTATACATGCTTCAAGTTCATGTTCATGATGTTCACACACCATAACAACGGTGCCAGGCTTTATTCCTTCTTCTGTAGTATATTTTTCTGCCAAGTCAGCGTAATTAGCTGTGGCTGCATTACCTACAAGATTTCCTACAAAGTTACCACTAGACAGAACTATTCCTGAACTATTAAAAGTAGAATGTGTTGATCCTGATCTAGTTACAACAGTATCTCCTCCGCTTGTTGGAATTGATACACTGCTAGGTCCGTTTGATATACTATTAGTTGAAATTCCTCCTACTGCACTTGAAACCATACTATCAACTTGGCCTGTGCTATACACGTCAAGGTTACTTCTGGCACCGGCAGCAGTAGTTGCTCCTGTACCGCCTCCAGTAAGTGGAAGAGCGCCGCCGCCGACACTGATACTATTTACGGTTAGATTATCAAACCACCCGTCATTGCTTGTTCCTGAAGCATTTACATTACCTGTTACTCTTACTGCTGCTGTCAATTCTTGCGCATTTATGTTTTGTGCTGCAAAACTACCTTGTGCATCACGTGCAACAAGTCGATTACCTAAATTTTGTGTGCTTGCATCTAGGTCCATTGTGATAATAGTACCTTCGCTAGCTGGACCATTCAACGTACTATTAGCATAAATGTTTAGGTATGTTTCAGATCCTCTGATGCCAACACTTTGTACATAATTGCCTGTAGTATCGCTTCCAAGTGCAACACTGTTTGGCCTAGCAGTAGTTACAATTTCAACATCTTGTGAGCCGTCAAAATTAACCGTACCTTCGATGTCGCCTGATAATGTAATAGCTCTTGGAGTTGCTAGTTGTTGTGCAGACTGTGAGCCGCCTAAAAGAGTTCCTATAAACGCTGCTGCGTGTAATCTACCCTGTGTATCTCGTACTGCAACAGTATTTGGAGCAACATCTTGATCAGCAACACTAGCACTTCTAAAATCAAATACACCCGAAGTACCTGTAGAAACTTGCAAAGTTGCTGACCTAGTTGCTAATCCATTGAACTGATTAGCACTAATATTTCCACTGGAATCTCTTGCAACAATAGTATCATTAGCAATTCCTATACTAGCATTATAATAAGTTCCTGCCAAATCTAAAATTCGTAATCCGTCTGCTCTAGTAGCATCGTCCGCTTGTACAGCAATGCCTCTAAATTTAGTAGCATAAAGGTCACCTACACTATCGCGAACAGCAACAGTATTGTTGCTATTAGTTCTTGTAGCAGTCCTAAACTGTCCATCACTTAATAGTTGATTAGCGTTATCTGCAATACCTCTAAAGTTTACAGCATGTACTTCGTTCCATCTTAAACTAGTAGAGCCAATATCTTTAGAGTTATCTGTTGCTGGCATTACACCAGC
>Ga0209953_1000591_pt1 | contig 12708 bp, 27 predicted proteins | sample SalPonred_H2O_MG_FD_185713 | JGI IMG/M metagenome (GOLD analysis project Ga0209953, IMG submission 185713) | Salt pond water microbial communities from South San Francisco under conditions of wetland restoration - Salt Pond MetaG... | ecosystem: Environmental > Aquatic > Non-marine Saline and... | reverse complement strand
ACCAACAAGATCGCCGCAGGGGCTATCACGGCAGACGAAATCTCTGGCAACACGATCACCGGCGACAAGATCAGCGCCAACACCATCACCGGCGGATTGCTTTCGACCAGCGGGATTATCACGAACAGCGCGCAGATCAACAATGGCCTGATTACCAACGCCAAGATAGCAAACGCCGCTATCACCAGCGCCAAGATAGGCAACTTGGAAGTCAACAGCGCCAAGATCGCAAACCTGACCGTTGGGACAAGCAAAATAACCGGAGAGGCTGTCACTGATACAGAGACCGAGTTTGATGGGTTTTACAGCTTGGGGACTGGCGATGGACTTGGTTGGTTCGAGGTGTTTTTTATCAATCCCTGGATAAACCCAGAAAACTACCCGCTTTTAATTAACATCAACTTCCGTGCGGATCAAAGCGTTACCACAAACGTAGGTGAAACCCGCTGGCGCGTACAGTTTGATGGAGATACGATTTATCAAGAAAACCAAGTAATTGGATGGGAAGATAACGACGTTTTCCGGTCGGCCAGCATTCTCATTTCGAATCCGGGTTCTGGTGGAAAGAAAACGGCATTCTGGTGGTACAAGGATACATCTATTGTCACCTTGCGAGACATCGCACTCAGCGGCACGAGGATCAAAAAATGATACGATACGCGCTTGTTGATATGGCGTCTGGCGAAATAGCGAAAAGCGGGATCGCGTCGAAAGAGCGGGCCGTTCTTTTGCCTGACCTGGAAGTGCCAGGGTTTCAGGTCTTTATGACTTTGCCGGAGGACGCCACGGACGAAACGCACATGCTGGATACCGCATCCGGGGAGTGGGTGGAACGTCCAGCCGTGCCAGAGCCATCCGCCAATTACGATCTGACAGCCCTACCTGCTGGAACCACTGTCACTGTCATCGACGAGAGCGGGGCGGCTCACGAAATAACCGATCTGTCGGAGGCGCTGACGTTGGAAGGGCCGCAGAAATACATCGTTACTGTCGAACCGCCGTTTCCGTATATGCGCGTTCGATCTATCGTGGAGGTTGCCTGATGCCAACGATTAGCCCACCGCTTGACTGGCACAAGGCGCAGGCTTTGGATCAGGTCAACACCGAGGTAGGGGCCGTGCGTCGATCCTTCGCAACGGAAACTTCTTTTCAGTCGCAGGCGTATCTGAACAAGCGCCAAGAGGCCGTGGCCTACCTTGAGACCACGCCCGCCACGCTCGACGGATTTCCGTTGCTGAAGGAATTGACCGTTGTGCGGGGTATGTCCGCAGCCGATCTTGCGCAGCTTTGGTTGGATACCAATGACGACTGGACGCCTGTTCTCAATCAGACGGAAATCATCAGGGACAAAGCGGTTTTTGCAATTAAAGCGGCAACAACCCGCGCCGAGATAGAGCAAACCCTCACCGATTTTCAAAGCGAAATAACCGCGATGCAATCCGCGCAACCTTCGGAGGCTTAAATGGTTACAATCACACACACAAGCGCGGGGGTACCCGGCAAGGGTATGCGCCAGTCGGATGACATCGTGCGCAACTACACGGTCGCCAAAGCACGGGAAGACGTAACCTTCTCAGACCCAACTGAAGTAAAGATGGTAGCTTGTATCTACCTCTGTGGTTAAAGGAACCTCTAATGTATTCATTATCACAACGAAGTATGCAGAACCTCTCAGGTGTACATCCTGACTTGGTGGCTGTAGTTAAACGAGCTATTGAGATTACTGAGCAAGACTTTTCAGTTATTGAGGGTGTACGAGGAATTAACCGACAACGTGAGCTTGTAGCCAAGGGAGCCTCCCAAACAATGAACTCTAGGCACCTCACAGGTCATGCTGTAGACCTAGCGCCTTACCCCTTGAGTTGGGACTGGGAGTATTTCTACCCTATCGCTGATGCTATGAAGGTTGCTGCTGAGGAATTTGGGGTTGATTTGGAGTGGGGAGGAGATTGGGTCAATTTTAAAGATGGACCTCATTTCCAGCTTCCTTGGGATACCTACCCGTGAGTGAAGAAGAAGTACAAAAAATGGGAGAGTGGCACCTTAACAAGAGTGTACCTGTGACTTTGATACTAGCTATCATTGCTCAGACAGTAGCCCTCATCTGGTTTGTAGCCACACTACGTAGCGATGTAGATATCAACCAAACTCAACTGTTGAGGCATGAGGTTCGTATTGAGACTATAGAGGACATAGTTCAGAATCAGGCTGTGATGCTTGCTAGGATTGATGAGAACCTAAAGGCTATCCGAGATGCAATCGAACGAAACGAAAAGCTCAACAAGTAAAAGCTACAAGAGAGAAATTGCAGTGGCCCTCTTCTTGTGGTTAGGGTACCTAGTAGAAACTAAACCACCGGAGGTCTTAGAAGTTGTTGCATTCCCCATATTCACATTCGGTGCGCTTGCTTTTGGGATGTCTTGGTATTCTCCTAATGGTGGGTTGCTCAGGCCCTCTAGACCTACTCACAGGAGGGGGAGTCAACACCGCAGCCAACACTCAAGTGGGCAAGACGAATACCCAAACAGTAGGGACTACCCAGAACACGGACCAGACTATAGTGAGGCCCCAAGCAAGGGATATCAAACAGTCCAGCGACACGAATAAGGTTTCCTCTGGTACTATAGACACTGTAGTTGTTAATGAAATTCCTGTGTGGGTGATTCTCCTACTAATTGTAGGGTGGCTCTTACCTAGTCCCGGTGAGATGGGACGATCTCTAATAAGCATCTTTAAGCGTAAAACATAAATAACCCCCAGTAGCCTCACTCAAGGGCCGCTGGGGGTTTTTCTTTGTCTAATCGTCGGGTATTCCCTGAACAGGGTCACCATAGTCTTTGTGCTTAGACTGAAGGAAGTAGGTATGGTAGAGTATTAGATAGTTATGGCTCATCAAGAGGCTTTCCATCTTACGGTAAGAGAGGTGAGCCACTATGAAATAAACTGACAAGGCCCCTACTATGATTAGGTCGAGTACCATTTAAGCCCCTGTCCCAACACACCAGTTCATAAAACTTGACTGAATCTCTTCCTTGTTCTTATCTACCTCTACGAAGTAAACCTTTTGGACAAGATTGTAAGCGGCTTCTTGGGGCATACCTACCATGACTAGCTGCTGGAAGATGGCTTCAGGTTGTGTCCCTGCATCACGAGCATCAGTTACAGGGCCTACGTATCGGTCATAGAAACTTGTGCATTCATCCATAGTACGGGCCATTACTGTTGTAGCTGCCCACATAACACAGAAGCCCACTACAAAGGCTATGATAAAGCATTTCAGATTGTTATTCATCAGTCTTCTCCTTTTCAATTAGTTTATTCAAGTACCAGCGTGCTTTCTTCAGGTCTTCTACACCGTTTTTATAAGGCCAGCGATGTAAGTATTTAGCTATATTTCCACGTAGGTACCCTTGATATTCGTCCTCATTCAAGAAGTCCTCGATGTAGTCGATAGCCTCAATAGAACCTTGTCCGTAATGACTAGGGTGGTTTACATTATCTTCGGGTATAGTATAGGCAACCTCTTCCTCACGATTGTGTTCCAGCATAGACTCCCAGTACCTCATGTGTCATCCGTTTTAAGTTTAACATCTTCTAGTGCTTTCTTCGCGTGCTCTATTTCCTTGTAGAAACCAATATACACCCTCTTACCGTAAGTGTCAAGGTACACTTTATAGCCACCATCTTTCTTTACTATACCTTTGGGCTTAGCCATGCTCTTGCGTTCCTTGTTTCTAGGTGGGGTATACTTATCAGTAAGGCTCATCGGAGTCATCACTTTTCTTGTCCACCAACCACTGAAGAGTCTCTCCATACCCACCGATATGATACCCGTCTGGTGCAAACACTTGAGGCACTGTCTTGATACCTGCCATAAGCATGAGGGTACGTATAGAAGGGTCTTTGTCTACGTGGTGTACTATAGGTCTCTCTCCAGCTTCGTATAGCTCCTCTAGTACCATTGTGCAATACGGGCAGTTATTCCTTGAGATTACTGTGTAGAACTTAGTCATATGACTCCTTAACTGGCACTACTTGCACTACCCCGTAGAGTTTTTCTGTAGCTACCCCAGATGGGTCTGACTTATCTATTACAAGGCGGCCTTCCCTCCTTACGTACTTGAGGAGCCACCCCTCTCGGGTATCACACTCAAAAACACCTTCCACCTCTTTACCATCAAGGAGGACTCTTAGGTTCTCTGGTGACGGTGTTTTGTTCACATTGTAGTAAGTCATTCATTATCCTTTCCCGTTCCTCTTCAGTAAGTCTTGACCATAGCCGTATCTCATCAAGAGTGCGACCACAGCCAAGACACTTACCGTCAGAGACCTTGCAGAGCTTTACACAAGGACTCTTCACCACTACTCACAACTACGGATGCCTGTCTCAACATCAATATAGCAAGCTCCCCCTTCAACTACAGTCTCATCTTGAGAGGTCTCCGGCTCTTCTACAACATCCTCAGATGCACTGGCGTTGAGAATACCGAAGCGTTTACCCGCAGCACGGAAAGTGGTGCAACCTTTCGCACCCCCCTCATAAGCTTGCAGGTAGACATCTTTGAACTGCTCCCAAGAGACACTCTCACCAACATTACAAGTCTTGGAGCAAGCACTGTCTACCCACTCTTGTGCAGCGTTAAGCATACCTACATGATCTTCAACAGAGATACTATCTGCTGTGTCACACTCAATCCCCCACTCACGATAAGCATAGTCTTCTACCTTCTCTACCATAGGTCCATCAAATGTCTGGATGGTACGGTCATAAGACAAGCTGAATACAGGTTCAATACCACTAGACACATTGTTTGCTGTAAGGCTGATAGTCCCTGTAGGAGCAATACTCGTAAGGTGGCTGTTGCGGATACCCACCGCAGCGATAGCCTCTTGAACTTCAGAGTCTAGTTTCTGGATAAACTTACCCCGAAGATACTTCTCCTTATTGAACAGTGGGAACGGTCCTTTCTCAGCAGCAAGAGACGCAGAAGCCATGTAGCATCGGTTAGCAATCAACTTGAGTACTTTACGGGTAAACTCTTTAGCTCCTTCACTACCATAGCGGATACCCAGAGCACCTAAGACATTACCGAGTCCAGTCACACCTAAGCCCATCCGCCGCTTGTTCTTAGCCTCTTGTTCTTGCTTCTCTAGGGGGTAGGTAGTCTCATCAATAACATTATCCATAGCACGGACCACATGAGGGATGTCATGCTCAAGTTGAGACCAGTTGAACACTACATCAAAACCGCCCCACTTCACATACCTAGTAAGATTAAAGCTCCCCAGCAGGCAGGCACCATATTCAGGTAGAGGCTGTTCTCCACATGGGTTTGTAGCCGAGATGTCCTCACAATACCAAAGGTTATTCATTTGGTTCACACGGTCGATGAAGATCACACCGGGTTCTGCCCAGTCCCAAGTATTACGAAGGATAGTCTCCCAAAGGTGACGCGCTCGAACAGTATCAAACACACGACCTTCAAACACAAGGTCAAAATCACTGTCAGTTTTAACTGCCTCCATAAATGCGTCAGTCACCAACACAGAGATATTAAACTGAGTTAGGCTATCATGGTTGGCCTTAGCAGCAATGAACTCCATGATGTCAGGGTGGTCAACTCGGAGGCAACCCATCTGTGCCCCTCGGCGGTGACCTGCACTAGCGATAGTCTTACACGTAGCGTCCATAATTCCCATGAATGACACAGGGCCACTTGCCTGAGAACCAATAGATTTAATACGGGCACCACGAGGGCGGATACCACTGAAGTCATAGCCTACGCCACCACCAAGTTGCATGGTGATAGCAGCCTCTTTAGCTACATTCATAATACCTTCCATAGAGTCCGGTACGTCCTGCATAACAAAACAGTTGAAGGCTGTCACTCGGCGGTAAGAACCTGCCGCTGCTTGCACACGTCCACCGGGGAGGAACCTCTGTTCCTTAAGGATTTCTCGGAAGTTGTTGAAGTGATCTTGATTATCAGTGAGGGCTTGAGCTACTCGCGCTACTTTTTGGTTGTACTCCTCCCCCTCTTGTCGGTACTTCTGTTCGTCGGCCCATTGGGCAACAGGGATAGTTGGTCCGCTCATTATTTGTAGTCTCCTTCGTCAAATTCTTCTTCAATGGTTATGGTAAGAAGTCCAAAGTCCATTTTACATGATTCAAAGTTTATATCAGCCTCCGGCAAAAGGCTTTCTAGAAGATTGCACAATTCAGAAAGGGCCTCCATTGCCCGCCCTTCCGAAAAGTGATAGTATTCTATAGAGTATTCTGTCCGTTTCACACCAAATCCCTCAGTCGTACTTTAGGTGCATCTTCACGCTTCATGATTTTTCCGTCTGCCCTACGCTTAACAGTACCATCAGGTTGTGTCACACGAGTGACATTGTTTGTGTGTACCCGGTACAGTGCTTCATCAAGGTTCCACCCCTTAGATAGTGCATAACCGTAAATAACATACACCAAGTCAGCAAGTTCTTTAAGTTCTGCTACATCACCCTCCGTATTTAAGGGACCAAAGAAAGAGGCTTCCCACCACTCACCATACTCTTCCTTGATAAGGTCTTTATAGAGACTAGGGCTACCCTCCTGACTAGTGTGTTTCTTGAAGAAAGTAACCATCTGCATTGGTGTGGCATAATGTGCTTCAGGTTCACTCCAGTAAGAGTAACTGTCAGAGAACGCTTCAATGTCTTCGTGTGTAATCATATCAGTCACAGACCATTCTTAGAAAAGATTAGGATTAGTAGGGCTACCACAAGACCAAGGGTAATGGGAATCCATAAGGGGGAGAGTACCCACCACCATGACCAAGCAATATGACCACTAAGTTTTAGTCCAATGAATAAGATAGTGAGCAGCCCAAGAAAGCCTACACCACCACCCCCAGTGTTGTTTTCGTTAGAATTACTCAACTTTCTTCCCTTCAGTCTTTTTGATGAACAATTCCCACTCACTAGGCTTACTGTAATACTCAAGTACAGTGCAAAAGGCTGCAAACAACTGAGCCTTATTCCCAATGAACTCAAACTTATCGTTACCTTCTTCAAGCATCTGAAGGGCAGACCCCTCAAGGTCTTGCCTAACGATGTCATCTACTTGGTCACTTGTCATATCAAAAGTTACCTTCATAGGTAATCCTCCACTGTATGAGGGAAACTGTTTAGTGCATCCCTGAGCATAAGGCAAGTCTCTTTGTTGTCACTTGAGCAGATAAACGTAGGGAAACAGAGCTTGCCGTTATTTTCCCACACTTCCCACTCTTTAGTCATCTTGTCGTGTTGTACGTAGTATCTTTCTACTTTGTTATCTTCCAATCCCAACCCTTCTTCCTCCATGCTTGATCCTCTACGAGTTGTACCTCATCACCATACAGCCCCCTAAGCTTACTATAGACACCACCAGTAACCATACTCATGCGGTAGGAGTCAACGTAGCACTTGTAGCAACTACCAGAAGAACCGTAGAAATACCAATAGTCACCATCAAAATCATGTTCTACAACCCCTGAATTAAGCCTCCAACTATCTGAGCCAAGGTAACCACCATACCAACCAGCAAGAACTTTATAGTGAGGGTCAGGACCACCTAAAAAAACTACAACCCAATAATCTGGTGTGTAAACTGTCATAAAATCCCTAACCCCTCCCATAGAACATGGTTTCTGTGTCATCTGTAGCACCTTTCTCCCAGAAGTACCATGCAAAATTCTCAGTAGAAGCTACTCTCTTACCCTCTCTAGGAAACCAGCAGACCCTACCTACAGACACTACCTTAGAACATCTGTCCATGTAAGGACCAAAGTAGATATTGTGCATAAGGTCTGCTGGTAGGAGTAGCCATGTAGGTTTAAGACTAACAAAAAGGTCAATCATCGGCAAGAGTACACTTTTAGTGTAAGGTGGGTTAGTTATCACCAAGTCACACTTCACCAAGTCACTGATACCTAGAGTCATAGCATCCCTTTGACGCCCTGCTCCTCTGTACTCTATGTCAGTCTCCCACTTGCACGTAGCTACATCCATAAGCAAGTCTACAAGGTCACCAGAGCCACAGCAAGGCTCCGCGTAAGTCTTACCTCTGATGAAATCTACAAACTTAGGTGGCACAGCTTTAGGGTCACAGGTTGGGTAGAAGTCTTTAGGTACCTTGTCAAATGATGATCTCTTACTCATAAGGAATCCTATCAGGTATTAACACACAATGAGCCTCGACCCACCTTAACCCAAAATTCTCTACGAAATAATCCCACTGAGTTTTGTGCAGGTAGTATTTACTCATGTGGCATATTCTCTTCGTAGAGCCTTAAGGCTAATAAATTCAGGATCGTAACTTCCTTGTTCAACTCCTCGTAGGTATACAAGCCCACTCCACCAAAGTCCGTTGCACTGGCCTGCCCATTTAGCATCATAGTCTTGGAATACACCTGCCACGAGTCCCATGAGAGTTTGACTAGTAGTAGTAGAGCGACAAGCCCAATCAACAGTGTGACTATGGGCAGCAACACAAGAGGAGTGATTTTTGGCAATAAGAGAAGCTGCATGATGCTCACCACCGATAGGCCGACCCATAAGGCCGCTAACGAAATAATGAGCAAAGCTAATGCCCTCAAGGGTGTAGATACCCGGTGTTTGCCCTTCGTAGTAAACAATCTCATGGTGATAATCCGCCAACTGGTAGTTTTTGTAGCTAACCCCAAAGCGGTCCCCTGCTAAGTGTGAATCGTACTCAAGAACCTTAGACAACCTGTGTTCATGGTTCCCTTCTAGAAACACACTAAGAGGACGCTTCTTCTTAGCCTTCTTGATAGGGTGCCACATACGATCTAGGAAGTCAACACCAGATTCAATGTCCCTCTCATAGGAAGCTCCATGAAAGGAAGCTTTACCCTTGTCGTAACTACTCAGGGAGGGCATATCAAAGGTGTCCCCCATGTTCACAACCACATCAGGTCTTCGTTCAAGGATAAACTTACCCAGCCAATCTGCCCTGTCGTTGTTAAAGTCGGGGTGCGCATGAGGATCGGGAACTACTAGAACATCTTTAGTCATACCTCTATCTCCAAAGGTTCCATTGATTTATGCAGGTCACTACAAAAGGTATAACAATCATCAAAGCTATTAAACCACATATCCAAATCCCCATAGTTATCAGGGTCATCAGGGTCAGACACTAGGACAGTCACTACAGATTCAGCACCAGTCTCTAGGTATTCCTCTTTGATGTCATCAGGACCGAAGGGACCAGCCTCTACTTTCCACACTAGGATTTTCTCTTTATTCATCTGTGAACCCCTCTTCCCAACCTTTCCAGTACCCACCCCCATAGACTAACTGAAGTAAATCCATCAACCTGTCTTGAGTAGGGTTCTCAGTGTAGTCTTTAATCTCCCACCAATACTCTTGCGAAAGTTCATCTTTAGTCGTGTCACTCATCGTACTTACCTTCATTGTCCATACGGTGCTTCTCCAGCTTAATGTAGTAATCCAAGTCTATAACTGCAACAGGCTTCTTGTGATTAGCTTTTAGCACCACTACGGGTTCACTCCCATCGGGGCAGTTATTCTTACACTGGTCAATAATACTGTAGATAGCAAACTTGGCATAGGACTTACACTCTACAGAGATCGGTAAGAGGTCTCTCGCATGAGGGCTTAGTTGTATGTCTTCACCAGATTGACCCATGCCAGTACTTTCTATATCGCCCTCCCTAAAAGTGTCTGACAGACTGAGAAGCTTATCCCTTACGAGTTGCTGGAGTCGCCTCCCTTTTCCCTTGGCACTACTTGTCTTTATCACCATTAGGCGGCTCCCACATCTCTCCTTTGTACCTCTGTAAGTGGAGCAGTTGGGCATTCTCTAGTACCCGCTCTTCAGCTTTAGTGTATTCAATGAAGTCCTGACAAGCATAACCATTTTTACGGAAGTCTTCAGCGTAAGCTTCTACACAGAGGTTATACAAGTCAATTTCATCCTCAGCACCTTCCATGATCTTCCTAGCCTTGACTGGCCCTACACGGTAGATACCCTTCACATTATCAGCTACATCACCAGTGAGAATTTGCTCATAGAAGTTGCACAAGGCTTCCCACTCTGTAGGCTTCTCCCAAGTACCCTTAACGAAATTAAACATCCATACAGGGACAGTCAGGTAGTCCTTGTCTATAGAAGCAATCACTGTAGCATCAGGGTCACCCTTCATAGCCTCCATAGCGATAAGGTCATCAGCCTCACACCCACTAGAGATAACTGCACCATATTCCTTCACGAGGTAGTCCCTTGCTGCTGGCAGGTGGATAGGCTTAGGTTGTGTCCTATTAGCCTTGTACCCATGTGTCTTAGCTACAGTGTGCCTGAAGTTCCCTTGACCTGAGAGGTACACCTTGAAGGAGTCACTTGTAGGAAACACTACAGTCTCGTTGATGATATACCCCATAAGGTCATCAATAGAATTGTAGGCATCCTCCACAAGCTTATTTTCAGCAGAAGCTGAGGCCCTGTAACAAATGATGTCACCGTCAGTAAGGCACTTGTCTATATATTTAGGTTTCACTAAACTCCCTCCACCAAAGCTGGTGCTGCTACAGGCCAGTAATCCTTAAGATGCTTGTAGACTTCATCTGCAACAATACGCGCTTCATACTGAGCTTCAGGGTGACACCTTAACTGACACATCTTGGCAAACGCCCCAAGTGTCCCGCTCCAAGTCCATGCAGTCATAGTGCTTTGAGGCAGTACCATACGTGCTTGCTCGGGCGCTACCCCCTTACTCAACAGACTTTTGTATTCTGCTAAGTCAAACCTGTGGCTGTCTGGTATAATACCCTCAACAGGTTCCTCAAGACTCCCTTGCTTCTTGTCAGGCGCAGCCTTACGCCAATAGTCAGGTTCATAGAACTCAATATCATCCGTAATATACCTACGAGAGAACTCACTCATAATAAGGTACTCGTGCTTTACCAACTGTGCCCGAACAAAAATAGGGGCTTTCACCTCAAAGGAGATAAACCCGTGGTTAAACGGAGTATCATGGGTAGGTGTGTTACGCCACTGCCAAAGAAGCCTCTTTAGCTCTTCGTCGTTATGTCCTGCCGCAGCGTAACCGTACTTATCCATATTACACACACTGACGTCCTCAGCAAAAGCCTCAAAGTCATCCGCAGTCATACCACGAGCAAGGAACTCAAGAAGGCGCTTGTCTTTTTCTTTTAGCTTTACATACTCTACGAGATAGCCTGCGCCCGTCACTTCGCCTTTCGTGAAATAGTCCCAATCACTACGTTTACCGAAAGACCTACGCGCAGCATTTACAACCGAGAGGTCACTTCCGGTAGGTGGTGTATCTGGGTTAAGCTGTACCTTGATTTTAGTCACTTAAGGCTCCGTCCTATAAATCTTACCACTTGAAGAAATCAACTGGATGTCCTTCACATCAAAACCTGCCACCTCGGAAGATTTCATCAAGTACCACACCCAGTCATAAATATCCAAGTCGTTTACCTCACGAGAATAGCAAGAGGTCTCCCCCCTGCCATATTCTTCCTCCTCGTAAGACACTGTGAATGTCATTTTAGGCATCTTGTGACCTTTCCCAAACCTTAAAAGTCATCTTCTTGGTCACCCTCAACATACTCGATCAGGTTAGTGATACCCAGAGCCTCAAGGCGCATATAACGTGGCTCAAACCGAACCTTGGACTCAGTGCCGTTACTCGGAGCACCCAATTCATCGTAGTCGTACTCTACAAAAGCTTCCTTATCGGTATCCTCAAGAGGTGTGAGAATCTTGACTGAAGGTACACCGCCTTTGTTCATCTCTTGCACTTCACCCTTCTTATTGACGAACTCTTTGGTGTCATAAAGCTTACGGGTCAAAGTGATATATTTACCGATACCCAAGTCAGGGTTACCATCTTTGATGCGGTCTACAGTAGCACCCGTTTTAGGGTTAGTCACCATACGCTCAAAGCCATCATAGCTCTCAAGGAACTCGATCTGTTCCTCACTGGTGAAGTAGAAGTTACCCTTAGCTACAGGGTTCTTTGAGAGGTCTCGAAGCCACTTCTCTTCTGCCTTCGGGTTCCCACGGTCAAGGTCTCCGGGTTTACCCTCTTGGTCAAAAACCTTAGGGTACTCCAGAACCATGTCCAGTGTCATCGTGTACTTGTTCTTAAGCATATTAGTCAGTCCTTCGTCGAGTTAAGGTTTATTTCCCTTGTACATACTAATACCGCTTTTTGTGAGCACTTGACAAGTAGGTACTAAAGGAAGTGTTGTAGTGTTGTATTTAAGACTCAGTTAGTGTACCTCAGCGTAGCTATTCCCATACTGCACATCAATTCCAATCTCTACGTTAAGCTTCAATGTCTCATTTACCTCTCGCATTGCTCCTTCAAGTGCCTCTCCTACTTGTTGTTCTTGTCCAAGTGGTACACTGAGGAGCACTTCGTCGTGGTATTGGAGTTGGGGGTGTACACCTTTACGGCGCATTCGCATTACCCAACTATCAAAGATGAATACCCCTGTGCCTTGGTTGAGAGTGCTAAAGGAGTCTTTAGCGTACCTCAAGGAATAGTAAAAACCACTCACAGGGTTCTTCAGCCACATGGTACCATCCTTCAAAGTCTTGGTATACTGAGCCTCAGACAACTTCTTTACAGCCCAGTTACGTTGCCAGTATGCGTCTAGAAGCACCTGTGCTTT
>Ga0209953_1000590_pt1 | contig 12712 bp, 25 predicted proteins | sample SalPonred_H2O_MG_FD_185713 | JGI IMG/M metagenome (GOLD analysis project Ga0209953, IMG submission 185713) | Salt pond water microbial communities from South San Francisco under conditions of wetland restoration - Salt Pond MetaG... | ecosystem: Environmental > Aquatic > Non-marine Saline and... | reverse complement strand
TTGTCTGAGGAAGATAAAAAAGTATTGATTGAATATGCAGTATCAGTTATTTTGCTTGAGTCTTTGCAAAATTTTTCTCAAGAAGTTGTTGACAAGCAATAGATTTTTGATATATATTATATACTATAAATTGTTCTTTAAAAATTCATTACAGTTTATTCCGGATTAGCTCAGCGGTAGAGCAGAAGACTGTTAATCTTTTGGTCCCTGGTTCGATCCCAGGATCCGGAGCCATTGATTGTGTTGTTATGGAAAATTCCTGTGATCGCAGGATAGTGAATCTCTGAATGGTTGTACGAGCGCGCATACGTATCAATCAGGAGTTGCTCGAAACCGAAGACCTTTTGGACGCATTGGGAATAAGGTTAGGCGTTAAAACCAAACGATGTACGGTTAAGGCATCTATAACATGACAACACAATTAATGGCAAAGGCGGGGTAGTGAAATGGCATCACACTGGTCTCATAAGCCAGAGTTCCTAGTTCGAGTCTGGGCTCCGCAACCGTCGCACCGTTCGTCTATCGGCTAGGACATCGCCCTTTCACGGCGGTAAGAGGGGTTCGATTCCCCTACGGTGTACCAATTATGACCCGTTAGATCAGTTGGTTAGATCACTTGCCTGTCACGCAAGAGGCCACCGGTTCAAATCCGGTACGGGTCGCCAACACTAAGTTCCGTCAAGGCTATGTTGTCTGATCCCTATGACATTATCCTCAAACCGGCGTGGTGGGTGGGATTCCCATCCTTGAAAAATGCATGTGCTGATGGTGTGGTACAGTATGGACATCTAGACCTGAGGGTTCTCGCCCAACAACAAAAAGAGAATATGTTGGTTGTTTAGGGACAGCCGCCATATTGAATCACACTTGAAAACCCGTCAAGGACCAACGCTATGATGCTGAGACATATAGGCCGGGATGAAAAAGTTTGGTATTAGTGTGATTCAATATGGTATTATAGTAAAGCACATTACTTAGCGGAAACTTTGACTCGGTGTGGGAACTGAATGAGATTCCTAACTAAGGGATGTAATACTTCCTGACCCACAGGTTATCCTAGTGTGCTTTACTATAACAATGCGGGTGTAGTTCAATGGTAGAACGGCAGCCTTCCAAGCTGCATACAAGAGTTCGATTCCCTTACCCTGCTCCAGTTTTTTTTTGCCCCTTTAGTTAAATGGTATAACGTCGGTTTTGTAATCCGAGGTTGGCAGTTCGATTCTGTCAAGGGGCACCAAACAAGGGTGATTGGCAGAGTGGTCAAATGCAGTTGTTTGCTAAACAAATGTTCAGAAATGGGCGCACAGGTTCGAATCCTGTATCACCCGCCAAACTTTTTTGCCTCGTTCGTATAATGGATAATACAGGGGATTTCTACTCCCTAAATGTGGGTTCGATTCCTGCACGAGGTGCCATTTACTTTTTTGAGTTTTTGTTGTATAATATAATTTGTGAGGGTCCGAAAGCGAAGTGATTAACCATCAGCCTGACTGTCAAGGTCGATCCACTCCCTTCCTATTACATAATTGAGCTATGGTGGCTCGTAATCGGTAGGGATCTCATAAAATTTAGGGATTAAACGGACGTGACAGTACCCTCACAAATTATTATTGGAGAATATTATGGGTAATCAATATCAACCAGATCTTTGGGTTGTAGTTGAAATTAAACAAGAAGGTAAAGATCCTTGGCGTCGCATTTTGGGATCTTGGTATGGCGGATATTTGAATGGAGATTCATGGCGTCTATCAAGCGGCATTACAAGAGTTGTTGAACATGATAGGTATTACCAAGTACATAACGAATCAGGTTCAATATACACTTGTATGAAAGGCGCCGAAGGTATGTCCGGACTTGCAAATGGCGTATTAAATACTTGGACAAAAAAAATGGATGAAAGCAAAACTGGCTCGATTGCTGTTATTGATATAAGCACGGTTTGATAGTATTTAAATTATAAGGAGTAATAAAATGGTTTTTGAAATTGGAGTGTCAATTTTTGCTGTAGTAATTTTTGTTTTATTTTTGTTGCAAGAATCGAAAATCAATCGTTTAAATAATGAACTTAATCGATGCTTTAGTAAATTAAATGAAAAGCCTGATGATCGAAAAGTAGAGCACTTGTCAAAAAATATTGATCGTTTATATGAAAAGTATGAATTCCTTCTTAAGGAATTGAATAGCTCTGATGCAAAAACTTTTAAAGATATTTGTAATATAAAAAACGAATCGTTGGATAAACTTAATATGTTGTATGATCAGCTTCATGCTTTTGCTGAAGAGTTAGGTTATGACATTTCTAAATCTCCTGCAAAGTACAAAGTAAACAAACGAGTTTAAAACATAGTTATGAATCTTGATGCATTAAAACTTAGATGTGATAAAATGCTAGAAGCAATGGTAGGAATTCCTGCTGCAGCAAAATGGTGGAACTCACCAAACAAAGCATTTGGCATGGATACACCAAAAAAAAGATGGAATGAAAGCCCTGAAGAAGTCTACACTTATTTACTTAATTATATACAAAGGTGAGCAAAATGAAGAAGGTTACTGTTGAACTCGACTACGATACGGTTGATAATATTATCGTAGATCAATTGATTGATACACTAAAACATCTTCAAGAAGATCTTGAACTTCGAAAAACTGGCAGCGGCCTAGCTATTTTTGAACATGATCCAAAAGAAGATGTTAAGATTCTTAGAGAACATGTCGATGCATTTAAGATTGTACTATCATATTTCGGACATAAAACTCATGAATGCGAATGAGCTCATAAAATTCTTAAAGCTTCTTCGCGACTCTGCTTGTCTTGATAAGTATTGGAAAAATAAAATAAATGAAGTGATTAAAAAAATGGATGGTAAACAGTAATGCCAGGAAAGCTTTGGGAAAACACAAGAGAATGGCACCATAAGTGTGAGTCACATCCAGTTGGTGCGTCGATGGCTGCAGGTAATCCACATAAAGATGATTATGCTGATTGGCTAATGACTCTGTTTTTTATACATCTTAAAATAGATCCTCACATGGAAGATTGCGCATGGAAAACAAAAGCAATACTTAAAGATATTGAAAGTAACGAGGTTATACCAAAGGCACCTATATCGGTTATTAAGTGGTTTAATGAAGACTTAGACGAAAATCAAATTGGTGGATTTTCATACGTGTTAACTGGTGCTCATCTTATGGGTGGTGAAATTATGCGTCGTCGTTTACAAGGGTATCCTACTAGTCATTTGGAATGGAATGATAGAAAGGAAGCCTTAGCATATCTTCAAACATTAAGAGATCGTGAAGAATTCACAGTAGGTGCTCTGCAATGTTTTGAATTGTTGTACAATGCAATGGAAGAAATTCATCATGTCAATCAACATTAATGAAGTAAAGACTTTTATTGAATTGCAGGGACCAGATACTAAAATTTATATTGGTGGTGATTCAGAAAGAGTTATTCATAACGATGTATGGTGGGCTGATTATACTCTGGTTATTGTTGTTCACATTGATGGTAAGCATGGTTGTAAGGTATTTGGTGAAGTTCAGCGCGAACGCGATTACGATCAAAAAAGAAGTAAACCTCGTATGCGTCTTATGACTGAAGTAATGAAAGTTGCTGAGTTATATTTAAAGCTTCACGAGGTATTGGAGGATCGTGACGTACAGGTTCATCTTGACATTAATCCAGATGAAATGCATGGTTCTTCATGCGTTATTAATGAAGCTGTAGGATACATTAAAGGTATGTGTAATGTAACACCTCTTTGTAAACCTGAAGCATTTGCTGCTAGCTATGCCGCTGATCGTTTAAAGCATATTATGAATTTTGAGAAAAAGGCTGCGTAATAAATAGTACTACATGCACATATCGTTACAAGGAGTAAGTAGTATGACGTCTGATCTAATACTAGAAATCCTGTTATTTGTAGGCGCAGCCTTTGCAATGTTTAAAGCAGGTGAGGCATACACAATATGGCGAATACAAAAAGATTTGATTGCATTAGAAAATGGAGAACTTGAATATATTGATGAAGAAGAAATGATACAGCATGACTTAAACAATGAGTTTATGAAAATTATTAAAGAAGATGATGTGTTTTATGCATATGGTAATAAAGGTAGATTTTTGACACAAGGTAAGGATCTTAATGAACTTTTTACTAATGTAAAAAAATATTTTCCAGAAACCGTATGGATGATTGGAAATGATAATGATACGCTGAGTGAAGAAGAACAAGAATCCATTCTTCCTATATTAAAAAGTATTTTTGAAGGTTCAAGTAAAAAATGAGTAAAAATAATGATGTCTTTGATTTTGGGTTTACCGCAGTTTCTGAAAATGAACTTGAAGCAATTCAGAGCGCAGAATCATCGGCAGCAGAAGTTCAACAAAGGCTCGATAGTTTGTACGAGGCAATTGTTCCTTTGCTCAAAAATTTAAAACAAAATCCTGATAAAGACTATATTTTTTGGCCTGACAGAGTTGCAAAAGTCGAAGCCTTTGAAAAACACATAGAAAAAATTAAGCAGGGCTAATCTTTTCGTTTAAAATACACTGACCAGTAACAGTTCCTGATTGCCCTTCATTGTCTTTTTCAATTTCTTTTATAATAAATTTTGCTGCAATTTGTAATTTACTTTTACACTCTTCAGCGGTAATATAATGAGGAGGCGGATCAAGAATTATTGGTTTGCATTCAGGAATTCCTTCTAAACAAACTAGCAAGATAAAAAAATACACAGTTTTCCTTTTTAACGGGATTGCAATAGTATATATAATTTATGATCGTTTGAAGTTGATCCAACGGTGTTCTGGACAGGGGTGCAAATCCCCTCATCTCCACCAAAGATACATTGCACCAATAACTCCACGGGGTTACCTAAAGACTGCAGCTCGAAAAGTACACAGTGAAAAGTACAGGTAACAGCAGTGTATCTCTGATGGGGATGAACTAGATTCGACAGAGCAACAAGTAGAAAAATGGACGATCCGGCAATGTGAAAGTCGTAGGGTTGAGACTACTCAGCCATAGAAGCAAAAAACGTAAACGCAAACGACGAACAGTTCGCATTGGCAGCCTAAACACTGCCTAGGGTTTCGGTAGGTTTCCTCGTAACAGAATAACCTGCCATTTATATTAGTATTAATACTAATAGCGTTATAAATACTATTGGTACAAATACTAATATGGAAAACAAATGAAAAAAGTAAAAAGAGCCTTTAAAACCTTTATTGTTGTGATAATGAAAATGAGACGTGACGAAGCAATTCAAAAAGCTAAATCCGCGTATTGTCATTGGGGCATATAAACATTTTGTGAGTTAAATTGTTATGAAAATTGCTGTAATTGGTGCTGGCATTGCAGGTATTACATCTGCATATTATCTTAGCAAACAAGGTTATGATGTTGATGTATATGAGCAGGAATCCTATCCTGCAATGCGCACTAGTTATGCAAACGGTGGACAAGTAAGTGTTTCTAATTCAGAAACTTGGACGTCTTGGAACAATGTTTTTAAAAGCGCAAAGTGGATCTTCAAAAAAGATGCACCGCTCCTAATCAGACCAAGTCTTGATTGGGATAAAGCAAAATGGTTAGCTGCTTTTTTGTGGCATACTGCAAACAATGTAAAAGCTAAAAACACGGCTGAAACAATTAGGCTAGGAATTGAAGCTCGTCACTTGTATCAACAAATTATTGATGAAGAAAATATAAACTTCGATCAAAGCAGTTCAGGTATACTTCACTTTTACAAAACACAATCATATTTCAATCAAGCTATAGATGTACAAGATCTATATGAGAGCAATGGTTGCGAGTGGAAGATACTAAATCGTAATGAAGTCTTTGAAATAGAACCTGCTCTACAAACTGCAAAGGGTATTGTAGGAGGAACATGGACGAGGGATGATTGGACTGGTGACATACACAAGTTTTGTAGCGAGTTAAAAAATGTTTTAAAACAAAAGTATGGTGTTAAATTTTTCTTTAACTACAAAATAGATACACTTGAATTTTTACCAAACGCATACGATAAAGTTGTATTAGCAAACGGTATAGGATCGGTTGAGTTGTCAAAAACCTTGGGTGATAATATACCAATTTATCCTGTAAAAGGTTATAGCATTACAATTGAACTACAAGACGAAAATCAATGTCCTGCAGTTAGTTTATTAGATGATGAAGCAAAGATTGTTACTAGCAAGTTAGGTAATAGATTCCGAGTTGCAGGAACCGCAGAACTGACTGGTAAAAATTACGATATACGTCGTGATAGAATTGACCCACTGCTTGAATGGGTTGAAAATAACTTTCCTCGTATTGATAGAAGTCAATATTCGCAATGGGCATGCCTAAGACCAATGACTCCTAACATGATGCCTATAATTAAACAAAGCAAAATGCAGAATGTATTTTATCATGTGGGACACGGGCATTTAGGTTGGACGTTAAGTCCTGCCACAGCAATGCAGTTAGTCAATTTGATAAATCAATAACTTAAAGTATGTATTCAGTGATTCATATTCTTGGTAATGGCCCTTCACTTAGTTTGTTCAACAGAAACGAGTGGACTAATGATGACTTATTTGTAGGCTGCAACTTTTCTGATCCTGAACTGCGTCCTAACTATACGGTTATCATGGATGCAAAGCCAATGATGAAACTGTTTGAAGGATACCGACTCACCATACCTGCAGTCGTATCTGATCGTTGCGAAAAATATATAGAAAAAGAAAAGGGCGGATGGCGCAAACTGTCACCTGAATCGATTAAGGTTATTGACACAATTAAAATGAGTCATCCAAAGGGCAGTAAGTATCCAATGAACTCTGGCCATCATGCAACCATTTATGCAATAGAGCAAAATATAGATACTGTTAAGGAAGTACATCTTTGGGGCTTTGACTCGTTTTGGACTGATGATATATCGTCTAGATCTGATATACATTTTAAAGGCGCAGAAATGGTAAGTCGTATAAGAGAGCCTGTTGTTAAAGATTGGCGAAAGTACTGGGAAGAAATTTTTGAAAAATATAATGACATTAAATTTGTTATACAAAGGAGTGATAATACATGAATAACTTAGCCGACTATATTGTAATTGTCGATGATGCAATTCCGCCGTATCTATGCGATGATCTTATTGAAGTATATGACCTATCTAAAAAACATGTAACACGTGATACAGACGTGTATTCTTTTTCTGAAATTAACATTACTGAAGACACTCAGTTTGCTAAGCTAGAAGAATCACTTCGTTCAATTACCCACAAGGTTCATGATTCGTATATCGGTTATACTAAAGCAACTTTTATGCCAGAGCAACATGGATATGAGCAACACCGAATGAAAAAGTATGAGCCAAATAATAAAGATATTTTTGATTGGCATACCGATGTAGGTGACTATGCTTCGGCTCGTCGATACTTAGCAATGTTTTACTATCTTAATGATGTTGAGGAAGGGGGAGAAACTCTTTTTGATTTGGGCGGTGAAGGATACCGAGGAATCAAACCAAAAAAAGGTCGTGTGGTTTGTTTTCCACCAATGTTTATGTATCCACACAAAGGATGCAAACCTGTATCAGGACCGAAGTACATTATATCAACATATGGTCATTACCTGTAACTCACCAGAGGCCCTCTAAGGGCCTTTGTTGTTTTTATGGTATGTTACCATTCAGTATCCTGCAAAAATCCCTTAGAATGCCTTAGAACTGTTGTAAAAATACAACAGTTTTTGTTGTTGCATTTTTGCAACAATTATGAAAAAAGTTGTTGACATTTTAAAGCTATCGGAATACAATTAATTATTGATTGATTGAACGGAGTTATATCATGAGCTACTCATTTGTTGAAAATACAATTTCAGATTTACACAAGGATGCGTATGGCTTCCGTCCGTCTCCTGAGTTTAGCATGCTTTGGAAGCTATCATCGGATGATCAAAAGCAAGAAATTTGGGATGATTTAGTTGCTATTATGCAACGGTCAATGGAAGCTGAAGAAGCAGCTGAAAAGGCAGCTTCTGAAGCCTTTGAAGGCCAAATCCAGGCTGCAATTTTATCCGGTGCAGCTGATCGTGAAACAGCTATTCGATGGGTTGTAGAGGCTCTGGACCTGTCTGAAGCTGAATTGATGTATGGTGGTGAGCATGTTTGCTTTTTGATAGGAATTCCTTTTTCCTATACCAAGGAACTTGATGCAGCTGTTGCAAATCTGCAACACTCATGAAAAAAGTTGTTGACATTTGTACAGATACCAAATACAATAACTATATTGATTGAAAAAACTAAGGAGTACTACATCATGGCTGCAACACTCAAAAACATCAACGAAACCATCCTTTCAGGTAAGTTTTCTAGTGAAGAACTCGACTCAATTATTCGCTCGCTCAAAGCAGCACGTGCTGATCTTGATCGTAGGAATGCACGTACATTAAGTCCTGGTTCAGTCGTTAGCTTTTCTAACAAGTATGGTGTTAAGTATCAAGGTACTATTGAGTCCATCAAGATTAAAAATGCAATTGTACGTACAGACTCTGCATTGTTCCGTGTTCCAATGTCAATGCTAACAGCAGCTTAAGGAAAAAAGTATGAAAGCTCTTTATAAATTCTGTGACGGGGTTGTTAAGTTTGGCGCATACCTTGTCGTTACTATTGTCGTTTTAGGTTCATTGCAGTGGCTTGTTGAAAACTTTCCAACTATTGGCGCAATAGTCATTATTTTGATTGTTATTTCTTTAATAGTAAAAGCTGTTGAATATTTCAAAAAGGATTCGTAATGCGTAAGTTTTCTATTGAAGTACGTGATCATGTTTTATGTCTTATTATAGGTGCTGCTGTTAGCTTAGTAGTAGCAACTCCTATTTTTTACTTTATTACATTTTTGGAGTCTTTGTAATGTTAGTAGCGGCTAAAGACGTATTGCCTGGTGATGTACTGGTTTTTGATGAGTTTTTTCGTGACACTGTTGAAGAAGTTGACACGACTCGTGACGGACGTGTAAAGCTCACATTAAATAATGACACTGCCACAATGTTTTTTAAACAAAATGAAACAGTTCTTATTGCTCGTTCAAAAACATTTGTTGACACGATTCCGCAATCCTGATACAATACTATTTTAGGAGTAATAATACATGTCAGTTGATAGACTTGAGCTAATTCGTCGTGCTGCCGAAAAGCAGCAGTTCAAACAAAAAGTACAAAAGAAAACACGCAAAGCTACTCGCAATGCTCGTGCAGGCCGTAAGTCAAAAGATTCCATGGACGCGTTTGATGAAGCCTTTATGTATGACGATGAACGTACCACACGTCGTGTAATTCGTGACTCAGGCATCGTTGATACATTTGCGTACACAACCCGTTATGACAATGAGTGGCACTAATATATGACAATGCATCTTGAACGAGGTCTTACGACTCTCAATACTCGAAAACGTAAAGTTAAAGTTGACAAATCTGCATACGAGTCTGAGTGGCATGCGTACAACAAACAAGCTCGGCGTGACAATTTACCACAGCTGCAGTTTGCAACACTTGACGAGTATGTAGCATACCGCACAGGCTCTGGCCGCAAGGTAACTAAATCAACCGTATCAAACCCTACACAGAAACGATACATCCGCGAAACGCCTGTCTACAAGTCTAAAAGCAGTACAGGTAATGGCAATACCGCAAAGGTTGAATCAAAACCTTATAGTGGTGATTATATCAGAGGTATTGCCACAATGCATAAAAGTAACTTAGTTGCTGTCGGCCGTGATGACAATCCAACTGACTATTCTACAATGAGGAGAAATTAATGAACCGTGATGAAATGCTAACAAATTTGCGCTCAGGTGTATGCCAAGTAGTTTTTACTAAGGTAAACGGAGAAACTCGAAACATGCGATGTACGCTCGTGCGAGATATGATTCCTGAAAATCAATTACCAGTTTCTGACGAACTAAGTGAAAAAGTTCAGCCATCAACCGACGTAGTTCGAGTATTTGATCTTACTGCAGATGGATGGCGCTCATTTAAAATTGATAATGTTACTAGTTTTGAGGTAGAGTAATGGCACTATCTGTTAAAGTACCACGTAAACCTAAGGCTCCACCTAAAAGGGCTAAGTTTGGTCTTCCTGGTTGTCCTACAGACAAAGGATTTGCTGCATGTAAGTATTACTTTCAAACAGAAGTTGATCGCAAGATCATTACTGACATTACAAAAAAATATATTCGTGAAGAATATAGTAAGGAAACTGCTCGAGCAATCCTTGCTAATCCCGAGTATTGCTTTCATATGTACACGCACTTTGCAGCTGCAATTTTTTGGAACAAGGCAGGGTTGGATCCTGAACCAGTGAGCGTTAGTTACTTTGAAGGAGCTCAAAAATACTTCAATGAGTTGATTGAATCTGGAAAACAAAAGCTAAAAGAACAAACAAATGAAGAAGGCGCACCGGAAGTAAAGAAACCAAATCCACAGGAACTGCTTGCTCAAAAAGTATGGTCCACTGTCATGGTTGATATTGATCGACTTGAAGATGAGTGGACTGAAGGTAAAAAAACAGACATTAAATTGTATGACTTGTTTAAAACGCATGATCTTAAACCGATGGCCGTTCCTATTGTACTCCGTCGTGTAGAAAGGTGGCTCTCTGAGTATGATGATGCATATAATAAAAATTGTCCTCAAGCAGTTGAAGGATACTCACATCTTCCAAAGTCAGAACTCAAACGTCGCCTTGGCGTATCAAAAGGTATGGTTGCTGATCTTGAACGGATTAAGGCAACGACTAAGGTTACTCGTAAACCTCGAGCTCCTAAAGCTCGTGCTGCAGACAAGCAAGTACAAAAGCTACAATATCTTAAGGAGTGTAGTGAAAACAAACTCATGTCGATCAATCCTGTGCAGATTCCAGGCTCGTACAGGCTCTTTACTTTCAACGTAAAAACCAGAATGATGACTGAATATGTTACCTCCTCTACAAGTGGATTTGAAGTCAAGGGTACTAGCGTAAACAATATTGATGTAGAAAATTCAAGGTGTACTCGGCTGCGCAAACCAGAAGCATTTATTCCTATTGCATTGTCAAAAACTTCAAAGCAAATTGATAATGAGTGGAAAAAGTTAACAACAAAAACTAGTGTTCCTAATGGAAGAATCAACAAGGATACTATTTTACTCAGGGTAATGGACAAATAATATGAGTGTGGATGATGAACTTGAAAACAGTATACTTACAAAAAAGAAGTTTGCAAAACTAATAGAGGAAAAGGTTGCCGATTCTAGGATTGGATATATCGATGCAGTAGTTGAGGTTTGCAAGGATAGGGATCTTGATACAGCGGATGTAGGTAACCTAATTTCTCCCATTATAAAGGATAAGATTGAAGCTGAAGCAATAAGTCTTAACATGATTAAAGGAGGAAATCAACTTCCGTTATGAGAATTGAACCATATGATGCATATAGGTATTACATGGCAATCAAAATGCACTTTGAGTCTGATACATATGATGCAATAAAATATAACTATAAAACGTCAGCAACTCAAAAATCGTTTTGGAAACGTCGTGATAAGTATCAGTTTGCAAAAATAGCAAACAAGTTCAATGAACCAGGTGAACTGATTAACTTTTTTGTTGCTCAGTTTGTTAGTGAAAAAAAGTGGGTCGGTGATATGCTGACCGACGAAGATGTTTGGTCAAAGTGGCAAAGACGCAATCAGTCGTTGTCATATACATTTGAACAAGATATAAATAAGTTGTACGAAAAGGTAGACTCATTTGATGATTTGTTTAAGCCTACGTTTTCACCTTACCCAACACTGTGGTATTATCATATGCAGGATGAAGTAAGTTTGGAAACAGTCGTGATACTCGATAAGTTAGTTTGGTTCACTAAAACTTTGTGCATAGGTGATACAATTATTTGGCCTGATGCAAAACAAAAAATTCAAAAGTATGCTACCTTCGTCAACCCTGATCTAAATAAAATGAAAAAGATCGTGCTTAGGGTATTTACATAATGCTAATACTGTGTTATAATATTAATATACATCATGAGTTGTATGTGGATAATTCAGACAATACGTTAAAAGGAAATATATATGTCATTTGCAAATCTTAAAAAAAATCGCTCAGCTGCCATTGATAAACTCAAGAATGCTGCAGAAAAAGTTGGCGGCGGTGAACAAAAATCCTATGGTGATGATCGCTTTTGGAAACCTGCCGTTGATAAATCAGGTAATGGTTACGCAGTAATTCGATTTTTACCTGCTGCAGAAGGTGAAGATTTACCGTGGGTTCGTTATTGGGACCACGGTTTTAAGGGGCCAACCGGACGTTGGTACATTGAAAGATCCCTTACGTCAATTGGTCAACCTGACCCAGTATCAGAAGGTAATTCAATTCTGTGGAACTCGGGTCGCGACGAAGACAAGCAAATTGCTCGTGAGCGTAAGCGTAGACTTCACTACGTAACTAACATTTACGTTGTATCAGATCCAGCAAATCCTGAAAACGAAGGTAAGGTATTCCTATATCAGTTTGGTAAAAAAATCTTTGACAAGATCACTGATATTATGACACCGCAGTTCCAGGACGAAGAACCAGTCAATCCGTTTGACTTTTGGGAAGGCGCAAACTTCAAACTAAAGATTCGTAATGTCGAAGGTTACCGTAACTATGACAAATCTGAGTTTGATTCACCTAAACCACT